>Ga0315281_10004017_pt1 | contig 21460 bp, 17 predicted proteins | sample YL17G07_0_MG_FD_204540 | JGI IMG/M metagenome (GOLD analysis project Ga0315281, IMG submission 204540) | Sediment microbial communities from Yellowstone Lake, YNP, Wyoming, USA - YL17G07_0 | ecosystem: Environmental > Aquatic > Freshwater > Lake > Sediment | place: USA: Wyoming | collected...
AGTAGCCCATCGGCACGGAGTCGTCTACGTACATCGGCGCCACGGAGGCCGCGTTCTCCGCCACCTTCTTCTGGAGCCCGGTCCACCACGTGGTCTCAGAGGGGTACTGCCACGGGTTCCGCTCCAACTCGGCGTTGAGCTGCGCGGTGATCGCCTTCGCGTCCCCGACAAGCGCAATCTCCGACGGGACGTTCGTGCTGATCTCCTCCGGGGAGATGTCCATCTGGATGACCCGCACCTTCTCGTTGAAACGCGGCGGCAAGCCGAAGTGCATGATCCAGTTCAGTCGCGCGCCCATCAGGAACACGACGTCAGCGTTCTGCAGCGCGAACGAGCGCGCCGCCGCCACCGACTGCGAATGGTCGTCCGGGAGCACGCCCTTGCCCATGGGCGAAGCGAGGTAGGGCAGTCCGGTCGCTTCGACGAACCGGCGCACTTCGTCCTCCGCCCGGGAGTACGCCGCGCCCTTGCCGACGATAACCAATGGCCGCTCGGCTGACTTGAGGGCCGCGAGCGCCGCCTTCACGTTCTCCTCGGGCGCCTGCGTGCGAGGAGCGTCCGGACAGCGAGGCGCCCAGCGCACCTCGTCCTCCTCGACGCTCCCGCTGATGATGTCGCCCGGAAGGTCGAGGTACACGGCGCCCGGCCGTCCCGAAATGGACGTCCGCACGGCCTGCTCGATGAAGTACGGCAGGCGCGCGATCGAGTCCGGCCGCGCGGCGTATTTCACGAACGGGCGCGCGGCCTCGATTTGCGGGGCCTCCTGGAATGCGCCCTGCCCGTTCTGGTAGCTGTCGTTCGCGCCACCGAGCAGGATCATCGGCCAGCAGTTGGACCAGGCGTTTGCCAGGCCGGCGATGCCGTGAATCATCCCCGGGCCCGAAACCGCGAGGCAGGCCCCGGGCCGTCCCGTCAGATAACCCGCGGCGCCCGCGGCGTAGCTCGCCGGCTGTTCGTTGTGGAAGCCGTAGAACTTCAGGCCTTCGCGCTGGGCCATGAACGCGATCGGCACGACCGGGACGCCGACCACGCCGAACATGTGCTCCACGCCCTGCTGCTTGAGGGCGCGCGCGATAATCTGGGCACCAGTGATAGTCGCCATGGGGATCTGCTCCGGGGAATGGTGTGAGTCCGCATTCTACGGCACGAACCCCCAGAAGGCTGGGACGCCGGGAGCGGGAGCTACAGGGCCGCCGGGCTCGTTATCCGGACCTGGTCCGTGACCGTCTCCAGGAGGTGTGCGACCAGCGCTGCCTCCGCTTCCGGCGCGTCGAATACGCCCGCGCGGATGCGCTCGCAGAGCAGTTCGTTGCGCCGGCGAGCGGCAGCACGGAGGTCCCCCGCGGCGTCCGGCAACGGCTCGGCGCCAAGCAGGCGGTCGAGCCCGCTCCACTCTTTGCGCACGAATTCGTCTTCGTGCAGGAGTTCGCGCCGCACGATGCCGAGCGTGTTCGCTGCCACCAGCAGCTGGAAGCGCATCCAGCGCTCACTGGCGGCAGCGCTCTGCGTCCGCAAGAAGTCTTCGACCGCCTCGAGAAGGTCGGTTGCGTCCGGCCTATCCTGCATGGCTTCCCTCCTCTTGGCCCAGCAGCCGCAGGATTTCGAGTTCGGTGTCGGCCGTCCGGCGTCCGATGGCCGCGAGCTCGTGGCTCGGGACTGTGCGGTCGAGGTGCTGTTTGGCCTGGCGCATCGTCACGAGCGCCCAGCGCACGTTCCCCAGCACCTCCCACAGCGCGAACCGGCGCCGGTCGATCGTGCGGCCAGAGGCCTTCTCATAGGCCTGGATCCACTCCTCGCGGTGGGCGATCCCGCCCGCCTCCAGGTCCGGCCGGTTGAAGCGCCACACGCGCGTGCAGAACCAGGTGAGGTCGTCCTCGGCTTCGCCCACGTGCACGCCCTCCCAGTCGAGCATGCTCGTGAGGCCGTGTTCGTCGTACATCAGGTTGCCGACCCGGAAGTCGCCGTAGACCACGTGAAGCGGGCGCGTGCGTGGCGGCAACTGCTCGGCAAGACGGCGCACCTTGCGCAGCGCCCACACGACCGTCGGGTACGCGTTCAGCGCGACCGCCCGGTACTCCTCTTCCTGGCGGTCGCAGTCGAAGAGCAGGCAGTCCTCGTCCTCGTGCGGCGTACGCAGCGGCACGCTCACGTCCGCGGGTGAGACCATGTGCACCCGCGCCAGTTGCTCGGCCAGTTGCCCGATCAGCACCGCGCGTGCCCCGGCGAACGCGGGGTTCGTCAGGAGCTGACGTGGGTTCGAGTCGCCAGGGACACGCGTCATGACCATGAACGTCTGGCCGATCTCGTTCTCGCCCACGTAGAGCGGCTCTGGCACGAGCAGGCCGCGGGAGTGCATCGCCTCGAGTGCCGCGAACTCCATGCGCGCCCTCGTTGCGTCGTCCCGGCCGGGCGGGCTCATCCGCACGACCACGTCGCGCTGCCGTCCCGGCGGGCCCAGGGTCGCTGCCCACGAGTCGTGCATCGCGCCGCCCGCGAGCAACCGCGCGCCGCTCACGGGCGCCTCTGCGTCACCAACGCCCTGGCGCACGGCCGCGACGATCGCGCCTACGGGATCGGAAGAAGGGGCTTGAGACATCGAGCGTTAGCCTACCGAAGGCATGCGCGGAGCGCGAGCCGCCCGGCTCAGGCCCATCATCAAGACAGGGGGAGCGGGAGCCATGTCACGGAACCGCGACCGGAAGGGAGCGGCATCCTCGGGCCAAACGATGGGATGCCGCTCCAGCCGTCGCCAACCGGCCCTGAACGCTGCCATGGAACCGCGACCGGCAGGGGAGCGGCCCTCTCGGATTGTCTCAGTCCTGACCGTACGTCACGTACCCGCAGGCTGCATCCACGTCGTTCTCCGTGAACAGGTGGCGGGTGCTCCCGTGGCGAGCCCATAGACTTTCGCGCGAACCGCGCAGTCCTTCTTGGCGAAGCGCACGCGTGGCGTAGGCCTTCAGCACGTTCATCGCTTTCTCTGGTGGCTCGGGAGACCAGAGGACCACGTGCACGTGGTTGGTACGGACATTCAGTGCAAGGAGCTGCCACTCGCGGACGGCGCAGGTCTCGTGGAACGCGGCATCGACGCGGGTTCGCTCAACTGGGAGCAGTACGACCGGCTCGTGCTTCAGAAGTGACGCCTGGTGGGCCGCGCGAGCGCGGCTCGGAGCTGCTCGGGGCCGCCCTGGGATGTTGTGCCAGCGGTCCACGGTGCCGCGCTCATCGCCGCCGAGCCACGTTCCGTACGTGCGGAAGGTGATGAAGTAGGCGAGGGGGTCGTCCACGAGGCCATTCTGTCTATGAGAGTTGCAGGACGATGCATCGTGGCGAGCGACGCCGCTCCCTGCCGGTCGCGGTTCCACGGCGGGGCTTAGCCGGCAACTGGTACGAGTTCGCGGACGTTCGGCGGGAGCGCGCGCCCGCTCTCTCTCGCGTCCTCCGCGAACATCTCGAACACGAGCCGGAGTTCGCGCTGCGCCTCCTCCCGTGTGTCGCCGACGGCGTGGCACCCCGGGATTGCCGGGACATACGCGAGGAACGTCCCGTCGTCTGGCATCACGACCACCGTGTAATCCGCTAGCGTCTTCACAATCGCAGTCTACCACCCTGTCAGGGCCTGACCGGGCGCCGCCTACACCACCACCATCTCTTTGTACTCGCCGTAGACGCGCCGCCAGAGGTTACACACCTCGCCCACCGTCGCCCCCGCGTTCACGGCCGCGACGATGAACGGCATCGTGTTCGTGCGCTCCTCGCGGCTTACGGCTTCGAGCTGCGCCATCGCCTGCGCCCACGCCGAGGCGTCGCGGCCAGCGCGATGCGCCTTCAGTCGTGCCAGGTGGCGCCGCTCGCCCTCCGGGTCCATTTTCAGGATGGGGATGGCCGTCTGCTCGTCGACCGTATAGGCGTTCACGCCCACCACGGTGCGGTCGTGCGACTCCATCTCCCGCTGGTGGCGCGCCGAGGCGTCGGCGATCTCCTTCTGGAAGAACCCCGTCTCGATGGCGGGGATGACGCCGCCCAGCGCTTCGATCTGCTCGAAGTAGCGGTTGACGTCGTTCTCCATCTCGGTCGTTAGCCGCTCCACGAAGTATGAGCCGCCCAGGGGGTCGATGGTGTTGACCACTCCGCTTTCGTGCAGGAGGACTTGCTGTGTGCGCACCGCGAGCCGCACGGCCTTGGCGCTGGGCAGCGCGATCGCCTCGTCCATCGAGTCCGTGTGAAGCGACTGCGTGCCGCCGAGCACCCCGGCGAGCGCCTGGATGGCGACACGGACCAGGTTCACTTCGGGCTGCTGCTCCGTGAGCGAAACGCCGGCCGTCTGCGTGTGGAAGCGCATCAGCCACGAGCGCGGGTTCTTCGCTCCGAAGCGCTCGCGCATGAGCCGCGCCCAGATGCGCCGCGACGCGCGGAACTTCGCTATCTCCTCGAAGAAGTCGTTGTGGCTGTTGAAGAAGAAGCTGATCCGCCCCGCGAAGTCGTCGATGTCGAGCCCTCGCTCGAGGCCCCACTTCACGTATTCGACGCCGTCGGCGAGCGTGAAGGCGAGCTCCTGCGCGGCCGTCGAGCCCGCCTCGCGGATGTGGTAGCCGCTCACGCTCACCGGGTTCCAGAGCGGCATCTCTTTCGAGGCGAACTCGATCGTGTCGGTCACGAGCCGCATCGAATGCCGCGGCGAGTAGATGTATTCGTTCTGGGCGATGAACTCTTTGAGGATGTCGTTCTGGAGCGTGCCCGCCAGCTTTGCGCGCGGGATGCCGCGCTTTTCCGCGGCCGCGATGAACAGCGCCCAGACCACCGGGGCGGGACTGTTGATGGTCATCGAGGTCGTGATCCTGTCGAGGGGCAGACCGTCGAGCAGGATCTCCATGTCCGCCAGCGAGTCGACGGCCACGCCGCAGCTGCCGAACTCGCCCTCCGCCCATGTCTCGTCGTGGTCGTAGCCCATGAGCGTGGGCATGTCGAAGGCGACGGAGAGGCCGTTGTTGCCTGCCGCCAGCAGGTCCTTGTAGCGCTGGTTCGTCTCTTCCGCCGAGCCGAAGCCGCTGAACATGCGGATCGTCCAGGGCTTGCCCCGGTAGCCCGTCTTGTGCGCCCCGCGCGTGAACGGGTACGAGCCCGGGACGTTGATGTCGCGCTCGTAGTCGACGTCTGCGACGTCGGTGGCGTCGTAGAGCCGGTTGATTGGCCGGCTCGAAACTGTCATGAACGGGCCAGCCAGCTCTTTGCCCTCCTGGACGACGCTCTCGTCGTAGGCGTCACGAAGCTCGCGTGCGCGGCCACGGCCATTGCTCTCAGACATGGGGGACTCCTGCGGGCACTGCCCGGCGTGAGCCGCCATCGGCGAGCGGCTCGAGCCCAGTATACTGGGGCGCCGACAGAAGCCGGATCTACGGCTTCGCCACACCCCGGATGTCGGAGAGTGTGCGGCCTGCGACTTCGTTTCGGACGGTGGCCCCTTCGGCCGGGGCCGAAGCTGCCGCGACCAGCTGGCCGCTCGACGTTACGACGTACCGTCCCTCGCCGTAAGAACCCCACCACTGTTCTCCGAACTGCGGGTGGATGTAGCTGCCAAGGAACGCGAGTTCCTGCCTCCCGGGGAGGTAGAGCGGGTAGTCGTCGAATACCCTGACCACCACCCGGTCCCCGGGGCCCGGGACGAGGCTGGCCGGACCCATTGCCGGCACCTCACGGTCTGCAACGGGACCACCGACGATCGCGACCGTCAGGATGTCTCCCACCGAGACGGAACCCTTGATGACCTCGTCGACCCGGACCAGGAACAGGGTCCAGGCCACCTCGCGCCTGCCTGCCGCCTCGGGATACACGACGGACTTGCGCTGGAGCGGCGTGACCAGCGCGACCACGTCGACGCGCGAGGTCATCTCGGAGAGCGAGCCGAAGGGTTCGCGGTACGCGCCGGTCTCGAGGCGCTGAACTTGGACGTCCGCGTCCCTGGCGAAGCCGTACGCTTCTCGCACCTGCGCGTCGGTCACCTGTCCCGGCGCGGGAAGCTCGCTCTCAGGATGGAGCACGCCAACCTGGTTAGGGCTGCCGGAGGCTGACGGGGAGGCCCCACTGTCGCAAGCCATGAGGAAGAGAGCGACCGGGACGCAAGCGAGGGCTACGAGGGCTAGCTTCTTCATGCACCCGCTCCTGTGAGAACTGCAACGCCAGAACACTTTACCCGGTTCTGCAATACCACCTTCCCTCGGCGGTTTCGGGGCCTACTCCGTGGCCAATTCGAGGAACGCGGCCGAAGCCCAGCCGATCCTGCCATCAGGGGTCTGCACCTGCTGCCAGGTGACGCTGCCCGACTCCTCCCTCCCCGCCTCGCGTCGAAGGAGCACGCGGTCGACGTAGCAGCCGAGCACCTCGGAACTGAGTGCTGGACCCGCCCGGACGTTGAGGCAGTCTCCTGCGCCCCGGACGGCCACGAACGCGCCGGTGGCGGCGGCGATGGGCGCCGGGCCGCCCGCCTTCGCGCCCGCGAACGACGTGAACTCGGCGATCGGTGAGACGACGCCTGTAGTGACGTCGATGAGGGCGGGGAGCCCGCTGAACCAGTCTGGCGGCGCTGCGTCAAACAACGAGCGGCTGAAGGACCCGCGGCCGATGAGCGTCCTCCCGTCCAGCCAGCCAGTGAACTGAACCGAATCCAACCCGGTTGCGCGGGATGTCCTGAGGATGTGGCTCCAACCTCCGGTCGCACGGTCGAAGATCCCGAAGTTGGAGGAGTCGGCTCCTGGGTTGCCCCACATCGCCACCAGGTCGATACCCTGCCCGGAGCGCCTGGGCAGCAGCTCAACGGAGAACACCTCGAAGTTCGACGGGATCGGCAGGGTGGCGAACGGCGTATGCGCCCCGTCGGCGACGGTCCAGGTCCGGCGATCCTTGCCGCCCGTCAACACGATGAATTTCGCCCCGTCGACACCGAACGCCATGCTGAAGTTCCTCTCCGACCCTGGCTCGACAGCGATTGCGGGCGCCGGCGTTCCCCCCGGGAATATGAGGAAGGTCGGATCCGAGTTCACTCCCTGCTCCACCAACGCCCGGCCACCACCGACGCCCAATGTCCAGCCGCCAGCCTCCAACTCCCCAATGGCCGTCCACGTCACGCCGCCGTCCGCTGAATGGACCAGCGTGACCGGCTCCGGGCTCCCATAGCACACCCCGTGGCAGAGCGTCGCCCCTATCTCCTGCCCGTCCGGCGAAGCGGCGCGCGAGGAGATGGTGCGGGAGTCCGCGTACTCCGCGCCGAACCCGAAGTGCGATTCCAGCAGGACATCCTCGTGAAACACGCCGTCGGGCGAGCGGTAGTAGCGCCGGATGGCGCCCGTCGGGCCCTCGTAGGCCGCGTCGGCAACGTAGAGGACCACGCCCATGGGCAGGGGGATGGGCGGGCCGGGCCGCAACAGCAGGCCGGGCAACTCGGCGGCCGGCGTTGGCGCCGCGGCCTGTGCTCCGCCTCCGCCAGCGGCGATAGATGCGCTCAGCACTGGCGTGGCCGTCGTGGTCGCGGCGGCCGTCGCCGTGCCTTGATTCGCGCCGGACGAGCAGCCGATCGCCGTGGCCGCCAGTGCCGTCGCGGCCGCAACCAGCCACATCGCTCGAGTCGCACGTGTCATTGGAGGCCTCATCTGGCCTTCCCGACGTTCGGACACGCCCGGAAGTTCCACCGCCAGCGCTATGCGCGCCGCGCCAGGGTCCGGTACACCTCGGCGTGCCGCGCCGCAATCGACTCCCACTCGAAGCGCTCCAGGTACTGCGCCGCCCCGGTCGCGAGCCGGTCCCGCAGCTTCGCGTCGTTCGCCAGCCGGAAGACCGCCGCGAGCGCCTCTTCGGGCGTCGGCGCGAACAGCACAGCCTCGCCCAACGCCTCGGGCGTCTGCGACCCGCGCGTTGTGATCGTCGGCGCGCCGCCGCCAAGCGTGGCCAGCAGCGACCCCCGCCGCTCCGAGGCTCCGTCAGGGAACGGCAGATAGGCGATCGCCGCCTGCCCGAGCTCGTGGGCCGTCGCCTCATGGTCCAGCCCGACCACCCAGTCCACGGGCAGGCCCTCGCCTTCCCGGCGGATGCGCTCCTCGTACCAGGCTTCGGCCGGGGGCACCTGGCCGACGACGCGCACGCGCCAGCCGGTCCCGGCGTCCCGGAAGAGCGCGGCCAGCCGCAGCGCGTCTTCGATGCCCTTGCCCGGCCGGATCAGACCGAACGTCACGACTTCTCGTTCCCGGCGCTGCTCCGAAGGTCGCCCCGGGAGGTTCGCTCCGATTGGGATGACGCTCGAGCGGCCGCGCATCCACGGCCCCCAGCGCAGGGCATGACGGCGCTCGTAATCCGTCGTAAACACCACGTGCCGTGAGCGCAGGAAGAAGGGCCCGAGCGACACCTTCCCCCCGACAAGCCCGTAGAGGCTCCCGCCGTGCAAGGTCACGACGCCGGGACGCAGCAGCGACAGCAACTGGGGCACGTAGCTCCGCCGCGCAAACGAGACCGGGTGCTGCACGTGAACCACGTCCGCGCCCGCGGCGTCGATCCGGCGGAGGGTCGGCCCGAGGGCGCTCAGCCGGCCGTCCGTGAGAGGCACGAGCACCGGCTCGACGCCCTCCGCCGCGAGAGCTGCGCACAGCTGCTCAACATAATCTGTAATGGCGTTCGCGCCCTCGGTGGCCGCAACCGTCAGGATCGCCACCCGCACAGGCCGTGCGTCCCCGGCCCCCGGGCTCACGTGACCGCGGTCTCCCCCTCGCCCAGGGCACTGGGAGAGGGGGTCGGGGGGTGAGGGCAACAACCGTCCATCCCCCAATCCTATCTCCCCACAGCTTCACCCGCCTCGCATCCCATCCCCCTCCGCGTTACCCTTTAGACATGGCGAAAGAAGAATCCTTCGACATCACCACTGGCTGCGACCTGCAGGAGGTCGACAACGCCGTGAACCAGGCGAAGCGCGAGATCTCCACCCGCTTCGACTTCAAGAACGTCCTTGCCGAGATCGAGTACGAGCGCAACACCGCCAAGCTCAACATCCACACGGCCGACGAGTACAAGCTCGACGCCATCTGGCAGGCCCTGACGCAGCGCTTCGTCGCCCGCAACGTGCCCCTGAAGAACCTGACACGCGGCAAAGTGGAGACGGCCGGGCAGGGCACCGTCCGCCAGGAGATCACCCTGGTCCAGGCGATCGAGTCGGACCTCGCCCGCAAGATTGTCAGGTTCATCAAAGAGCAGAAGTTCAAGAAGGCGAACGCCCAGGTGCAGGGCGACGCCGTGCGTGTCACGAGCCCGAGCCGCGACGAGCTCCAGCAGGTCATCCAGGCCGTCAAGGGCGAGGACTGGGGCATCGAGCTCAAGTTCGGCAACTTCCGCACCTGAGCGCGCGGAGACCCGCCCCTCACTTCTCCAGGACGTAGTGGACGTAGGCCGCGTACCAATCTGTCGCTACGTCGTGCTGCGCGGTCGCGAGGTCCAGCTTGCCGTCGCAGACCAGCGCGTGGAGCCTGTCTTCGAGTTTGTCCTTCTCGTGGAAACCCGGTCTTGGTGCGGCGGGCTCCGGCCACAGGTTCGTGACGTCGTTCGAGCCGCCCACCTCCAGCGGCACCAGGTGGTCTACCTCGTACTCGCCCGTCTTGTGGCTCGTGATGCCATACGAGGCGTAGACCGCGTCCTTCGTCTTCGTGCTCACGTCGCGCACCCTGCTGGAGTACCCGGAGACGCAGATCTGCTGGGCGGTGGCTGCCAGCACGTCGCCGGGCGTGAGTTCGGAATTGGGCATCGCCAGTCCCGGCGGCCGCTCGAGCGTCCCGTTCGAAGGACCGCTGTCGTCCCCGCCGGTTGCCACCACCCCGGCCGCCGCGATGAGCGCACCAACGACGAACAAGACGGCGAGCGAGATCGCGGCCAGGACCAGCGCGTTGCGGCGGCGGACGACAGGCGTGCGCATTGGGGAAGAGTGTAGGCGCTGTGCGTCTACCGGTTCTCGGCCGCGCCCGGGTGCGTTCGACGCAACAGGCGGACGGCCCGAGCCCCTGGCGTTTCCTGTCTTCGTCAGGTCGGCTGCGGCGAGTACTCTGTGCTCTGCGGCCAGGCCCAGGCCTGCGCCTCGTCCCGAGTGGAAACATTTCGACTCGCGTTCGCGTTGTAGAAGTTGGGACGCGCCGCCGAATCCGGCGCTTCAGACAGGGCACGAGATGAACTGGCAGAGGTTGATCGCCCAAAGCGCTGCCGTCTCGCTCGTCGCAGTCGGAATTTTCGCCACGGGCCTATGGGTCTCGGCCTCTGAGCCTTCGGAAGCAACCAGCCCCTCGCTTGTCATCACGCGGGCCGACGACCGAAAGACAATCGTGCTCCGTGTCGGTGACCGCTTTCTCTTGCAGCTCGGAGAGGACTTCAACTGGACCGTCGCCGTTTCCGACCCATCGATCGTGAGACGACTCCCGAATGTTCTCGTGGTCCGGGGAGCACAGGGGATTTACGAAGCTGAGCGGGTGGGCGAGACAGATGTCACGGCAACCGTGGCGCTGAACTGTGCCCCGAACCAACCATGTCCCCAGCTGGCCGCGCTATTTCGACTGCATATTTTCGTTAGCACAGCGTTCCAGTACCAGGTGACGTTGTCACTGCTCGCCAGGGATGGCGTGGATGAACGCTCTTTCGTGGTGATGGGAAGGGTGTTGGCCGGCCCCACCTGCCCCGTAGAACACATTCCTCCGGACCCGGGCTGTGCCGACCGACCGGTGAGCGGCGCGGAGATCGTCGTCACGAATGACGCGGGCGACCTGGTCGCCGATGCCCTGAGCGATGCTGACGGCCGATTCTCTGTTCTGCTCCCTGCCGGCAGGTACACGCTGAATCCTCAGCCGGTGCCAGGGCTCCTTGGCACGGCCCCACCGCAAATGATTCTTATCAACGACGCGGACGTCGAGGTGACGTTGCGCTATGACACGGGCATCCGCTGAGGGCGCTCGATCACTGCTCCCCTCGCGCTGCCGGAGAGTCGATGCACGCCCACCGCCGCATTGCCCGGTCACGATGACGAGGATGGTGCGGGAAACGGTCGGCCGTGCCGGGTTCGAACGCCGGGCGGCGCGACGAACCACGCCACAAGGAAATCCGTAACGTCCGCCCCGAACGGGGGTAGAGTTGGGCAGCCGGGGCCTTCCGCCCAGCAGCCGAGAGAAGCGTGGGGTCAAGACGATCCGGCGATCACCGGGGAGGGAGTTGCAATGAAGCCAGTCACGTTCTGGAGTGAAGGCACTCGCCTCGCAGGCGACCTCTACTTTCCCCCGGACTTCGGACCAGGCCAGGAGCGCCCGGCCATTGTGCTCTGTCACGGCTGGGGCGGTACCAAGGCCCACCTCGCTGCCACCAGCCTGCCGCAGCGGCTTGCGGCCGCAGGGTACGTGGTGCTTGCGTTCGACTACCGCGGCTGGGGTGAAAGCGACGGCAAGGTCGTCGTGCTGGACCCGCTGCCGAAGGAGCGAACCGAGGTCACCCTCCGCGTACAGGTGATCCGCGAGGTGGTCGACCCCTTCGACGAGGCCTGGGACATCTGCCACGCCATCGACTTCATCGAGGGCGAGCCCGGCGTGGACCCCGGACGGATCGGACTGTGGGGTTCGAGCTACGGCGGCGGCCTTGTTGTCTGGATGGCCGCCCACGACGACCGCGTCAAGTGCGTCGTCAGCCAGGTCGCGCCGCAGGACTCACGCTCACTCGGACTGACCCGGGCTGGCGATTCTCCCCGTGAAGAGATGCACAGGCTCGCGGTCCAGCAAGCGCGAGGCGAAGCCGAGCCAATCCCGCAGTCCGTCGAGGGCGCGCCAGGGTTAACGGGCACCCCACACGCGGCCAAGATGTACTACTTCGCACCCATCGAGTTCGCCGAGCAAATCGCGGTTCCGGTCCTCCTCGTCGACGCCGAGCACGAAGAGCTGTTTGACCGGCACCAGCACTCAGAGGCTCTCTACAACAGGTTGGCCGCTGCCGGTCGAGCGCCCGTGCGCTACGAGGTCGTCGCGGGCATCTCCCACTACGCCATCTACAGCGAGAAGGCAGCGGAGTCTGCACGGCTGGCCACCGAATGGTTCGACACTCACCTGGGCCGGCGCCTCGACCGGACGCCGTGAGCCCCGCGTCTCGATAGCAACGAGGTCAGGCGGCCGTGGCTTGCGCCCCGGCTGACGCGATTGTTCGATTCCGAGCCGGTCCCTGGGCAGCACGCCGTACCTGGACAGTCGTTGGCGTTGGCCTGCGGGGCCGGCACCGGTGCCGTGGTTGAGGCGATCGCCGGGCAGGCCAGGGCCGGCGGCGTCTCGCTAAGAAGAACCGGGCCGCAAGTTCGACTCCGAGCCCAGCGGCTGGATCTCTTCCGACCAGACCACGCCTTTCGAATACAGACTGGCGAGATCCGTCTCACTGTAGCCAATCTCGCGCAGGATAGCCGAGGTGTGATTGCCACCGAGCGCCCCTGGGCCCGGGACCGCCGGCGTGCCGTGCAGGGTCGAAAATGGTCCCCAGCGCAGGTGCTTGCCGTAGCGCGCGTGCCTCACTTCGGTGACGAAGCCGTTTTCCCGGACGTGTGCGTCGTCGAGCCAGAACTCCCCGGGCACAGGGCCGTCGGCCCGGACGCAGCCGATGCCTCTGGGCGCGAGCAGGCGTTCCCAGTCGCCCGCGGGGCGCTCAGAGAAGACTTTCGTAAGCGCCTCGCACAGTTCGCTGTCGTGCTCGTTGCGAGCGGCGGTGCTTGTGAAGCGAGGGTCGCGCGCCAGCTCCCGGGCGCCCGCGAGGTCGCAGAAACGCTGAAACTCTCCCTCGGTGAGCAGAGCAAGGAACACCCAGCCCTCCTTCGCCTGGTAGAGGCGGTAGGTAGCGCACAGGCCAAGGAGGTCGGCGTCAGGCAAGGGCCGGTCGGGCTTTCCTTCATACTGGATGAAGTCGTCGGCGTTGGCGAAGGCGTTCGCCCCGAGCATGTCGACGAAGACCTGCTGGCCGACTCCGGACCGGCGCTGCGCGAGCAGGGCCAGGAGCGTCGCCGAGGCGACTACCACTGACGTGTTCGGGTCAGGGTTGGCCTCGTTGGCGCGGAAAAGCCGCCACGCGATCGCCCGCAGCCCTTCGACCGTCTCGTCGGTCCACCTGTGCGCTCCGCCCGCCTGCAGCGTGGCGCCGCCGACCGCCGCCCCCGGGACCGGATGCGTCGACGGCCGGTTGGCGCCCGGCCCAAGGGGCCCGTACCCGTTCATCGACACGTGCACGATCCCGGGCCGGAGCGCACGGCACTGCTCGTAGCCAATCCCGAGCCGCTCGGGCACGCCCGGCCGGTAGTTGTGCACCAGCGCGTCTGCCCGGCGCACCAGGGCCTCTACGATCGCCCGGCCTTCCGGGGACTTCATGTCGACCCCGATGCTCTCTTTGGAGACGTTGGTCTTGGAGGCCATGATCCCGAAGAGACCGAGTTGGCGGTAGGGATCGCCACCGATCGGCTCCACCTTGATCACCCGCGCCCCGAGGTCCGCCAGGACGGAAACGCCCAGCGGCGCCGCGATGATCGTTGCGAACTCGAGGATCGTGATCCCGGCGAGCGGGCCCCGCGGTGATCGAGGCTGCGTCACTCCGGCGTCGGCTCTGAGGCCGGGCGAGACCCACAGAGAGCCGAGCGCTGCGTTGTCTTCGCCGGGTGTACGTGACGGAAACCCGGGGCTCCCGGGCGTCTCCGTAAGCCGGGCGAGTGTACCCAGCTGGCGCACTTTCCCAAGCCTCGGATGTTCCTGCTCCACAACGTGGCCGTTCAGGATGAGGTCAGGGTCGGCCATGGCCTCCTGGGTCGTGCGGTACTCGGTCGCCGCCACGCCGCCATGCTCGACGAACGTCTCCATCCATTCCGCCGCGGTCCGCCCCTTCATGTGGAGCAGCATCCGGTCGCGGAACGCTTCGCGGTCCGCATCCGTCCACGTCGCGGACGGGTTCTCGTAGCGCGGATCGGCGAAGACGTCGCTCAGTCCCGCCGCCACCAGGTAGTTGTCGAAGAGGTGCTGAAGCAGGTTCCCCATCTGCAGCCAGCGGCCGTCGGCGGTAGGCAGCGGGTGGTAGTTCAGAGTGGGCGCCCGAACGGCGGTCAGCATCGGGTCGTCGGCGAAGGCCGCCGGGTGGCGGCGGGAGAGCTCCGTCCTGACGAGACCGAGCAGGTCATAGGCCATGAACGCCTGGAGCAGGCTCGCTTCCACAAGCTGGCCCCGTCCGCTCGCCTCTCGACCCATGAGCGCCGCCAGCATGCCAGCGAGAGCGGACTGGGAGCAGGCGTGCATGCCCACCTGGACGGCGGCATAGGAAGGGCCCTCCCGGCCGGAAAGGCCGGCGAATGCCTGCATCCGGCCCGACTTCGCGGCAACGAGCCCTTCGTAGCCGCGATACGTGGCATACGGGCCCCGGGGTCCGAAGCCCGAGATGCGGCAGTAGATGAGCGAAGGATTCTCGGTGCAGACTCTTTCGTACTGGAGATCGAAACCGATGGCCTGCCCTTCCGTGAGGGTCGTAACAAGAACGTCCGCCGCGCCGGCGAGGCGAAGCGCGTGCTGGCGCTGCCCGGGCACCCTCAGGTCCAGCTCGACCGACCGCTTGCCTCGGAGCCAGAGCGGCGAATTGGCGAGCGAGCGGAGACTGTCTCCTCCAGGAGGCTCGACCTTGATGACGTCCGCGCCGAAGTCGGCGAGGACCATCGTCGCCATCCCCGCGACGGGTCCGAGGCTGAGGTCGAGCACGCGCAGGCCGTCGAGCAGCGCCGTCATCTCAGTTGCCCTCGTTGCAGGAGCGCGGCGGCGATGCGCCCGGTTCTTTGCAGGAGGTGGTGGGTGGGGCGGCTGGGCCTGGGAAGTCTCGCATGGCGGTCCGCCTGAGGCCGGGGAAGTGCGTTGATCCTGACTGGATGACTGCAGCCAATTCGGTTCCGCCTGGAAGAAAGGATGCGGGTGGACGGAACGATCGGACGCGGCAGTCTGGCTTGGCCCACGCCGGTCCGTCAAGTGCCGGGGCGAGCCTGTCGCTGCCAGCCGATCTTGTGTGTGCTGTCGTCACGCCGGCGCCTGAGCGCCCGCGCCGTGGGACACGACCGGGTCGTGCCACCCACCGTCGCGGAGGTCATCCTGTCCTCATAGTCCCAGGCGAAGCTGTCTGAGCCACGGGCCGTGAGGTGCCCGTTGTTGTCCCAGGTGTAACTGACGGAAGGAGCGGGGCTCGGCGGCGTCACCGTCGTCCGCCGGTCCGCGTCGTCGTAGCTGTAGCCCGTCGTCCCGCCGCTGTCGGTCTTGCTCGTGCGGTTGCCGAAGGCGTCGAAGGCGTAGCTGGTTGTGCTCGGGCCGGGGTAGGTGACACTCGTGAGACGGTAGAGGTTGTCGTAGCTGTAGCTGTGCGTCCCCGCCTGGTCGACGCGCTGCGTGCGGTTGCCCACGGCGTCCAGCGTGTACGCCACCGAGGCGATCGTCGTCGAGCCGTTCTGCACGTGCGAGATGCCCGTGAGCCCGCCAGCGTTGTCGTAGCTGTAGCTCGACACGATCCCCGTCGAGGCCGGGAGCGTCGCTGTCGTCATCCTGTTCGCATCATCGTACGCGTAGGCCACGGCACGCGAGTTCCAGTCGGTGACAGACGAGAGACGGTTGGCGGCGTCGTAGGCGTACGTCGCCTGATTCGTCCCGCCCGGGTAGGTGATCGTGGTCTCCCGGCCGGCGTCGTCGTTAGCTGTCCAACTGGTTACTCTTTCGTCCCCATCGACTTGCCCGAACTGTCAGGCGTGAGCGTATATCTCTTCTTGCGAATCTTCCGTCCGGCAAACAACCAACCTAGACCTCCGCTGACGCCAAAATATATAGTATACATTACTGTCTCGAACGTTGGTTGATGCAGAATATACGCGGCTGTGATTCCACATATCATTCCGAGGATAATTGAACTCGGGAGAGCGAGACCGCGATAACGCGCCAACCATGATAGAGCAGAAATCGCCCCAAGAGCTATAGCAACTAGTGAGATTACAGACCAGAATGAGTTCATGTTAAGCGATGTCAAAATCTGCTCTTTACTTGGTCGAGCATATGAATACTTTTGCAGATGCCAGCGCCGATCGGTCCCCATGGAAACGGAAATGGTGCATTCATTATGCTTTGACACTTAGCCTCTGCGGAGCTTATTTCGCCACGATCATATTCGCCTTTTATGAGCTCTAATTTGATGACCGCGAGTGTTGAATATAGAGAAATCATTGCAAGACAAGCGGCAACGCTGACTCCGGTTGCAGCAGACGCACAAGCCATACCCATTAGTACACCAACACCCGATTGAAGCAGCGACACGAACAACATTGGGTGTTGCGCGATCTGATCAAGCGTCCACTTGCCAAGATCCTCCAAGCCTTTGAACGCCGCCTTCGCTCCTTCCGTGATCTCGTGGCCGCCGAACGACAGTCCGTTCCTGTCGCCGCAGAAGGGCCCGACACAGAACTTGCCCGTTGGATCGGTGTTCATTACTGGGTTTCCGCCGGCATAGCGGAACCCGTGGGCGGGTGCCTGCGGCAGCGTTGAAAGGATGTCCCGGCTCATGAGCCGCCCGATGTCGGGGTCCATGTACCGCGCCCGCAGGTACTGCAGGCCCGTGCTGGGGTCGGTGTCCTGGCCGGCGAAGTCGTACTCGTTCGCCAGAGACCCCGTGGCCGTGGGCTTGCCGTAGACGTCGTAGGTGTAACTCTTCTGCACCGTCCCCGCCGTGTCCACGATCGCCATCGTCGAGCCCAGGCCGTCGGCCAGGTAGTAGTACGTGGTCCCGCCGGAGACCATCTCCGCCAGGCCAGCGCCGTAGACGTACTGGTTGCCGTCGTCCAGGACCACCGGCAGACCGGCGTTCACGTCCCAGGTGAACGTGGTCGTGCTCCCGCCGGTGGTGCGGCTGTTGCGCAGCCCGTCGCCCCGGTAGGCAAAGGTCGTGGTCGTCCCGCCCACCGTCGCCGAGGTCATGCGGTCCTCGTAGTCCCAGGCGAAGCTGTCGCTCCCGCGGGACGTGAGGTCGCCGTTGTTGTCCCAGGTGTAGCTCACGGAAGGAGCCGGGCTTGGCGGCGTGACCGTCGTCAGCCGGTCCGCGTCGTCGTAGCTGTAGCCTGTTGTCCCGCCAGCGTCGGTCTTGCTCGTGCGGTTGCCGAAGGCGTCGAAGGCGTAGCTCGTGGTGCTCGGGCCGGGGTAGGTGACGCTCGTCAGCCGGTAGAGGTTGTCGTAGCTGTAGCTGTGCGTCCCCGCCTGGTCCACACGCTGCGTGCGGTTGCCTACCGCGTCGAGCGTGTACGTAGCGCTCGCGAGCGTCGTCCCGCCCTGGACGTGGCTGACCGCGGTCAGTCCACCGGCGTTGTCGTAGCTGTAGCTCGACACGATCCCCGTCGAGGCCGGGAGCGTCGCTGTCGTCATCCTGTTCGCATCATCGTACGCATAGGCCACTGCGCGCGAGTTCCAGTCGGTGACAGACGAGAGTCTGTTGGCGGCGTCGTAGGCGTTTGTCGCCTGGTTCGAGCCGCCGGGGTAGGTGATCGTCGTCTCCCGGCCACCGTGGCCGAGGTCATGCGGTCCTCGTAGCCCCCCGCGGACCGCAGGTTAAGATGCAATCAGTGTCACTAAATCGAGAATAGAGTTGACTTTTATTATACAATCATATGTCGTGATCGGTCGGGATACTGTCATGACCAACGTGCGAACCAGTCAGATATCTCTTTTTTCGAATCTTGCGGCCAGCCAACCACCACCCAACGCCACCTCCAGCCCCAGAATACGCGGCAATGAATCCCATATCCTCCCACGACTGGTCGAGTACGTAGGTAACTGTGGTACTCCAGAGAACGGCTATCCCCACAGATATCGGAAGCGCTATGCAGCGATATCCAGTCAGCCATATCAAAATACTAAGGGAGATAATTGAATCTCCGACTATAATAAACGACGACCACATCATGTCAATGTTTTTGTTTCATCTAGAACTTGGCCTTGAGCTGGTCTAAGATATGAATACTCGCACAGATACCATTGCCAATCTGTCCGTAGGGAAATGGTAATGGCGCACTCATGAAATTCTTACATGTTGCTTCTGCGTTACTTATATCTCCTCGATCATATTCTCCTCGGATAAGTTTGATTTTGATTCCCGTAAGTGTGATATATGTCGCGATCAGACCGACACAAGCAGCAACACCGATTCCTGTCTCTGGACTTGCGCAAGCTATATTCGCTGCCAGTAGTACTGCAGATTGAAGAAGTGATATGAACAGAACAGGGTGTTCCGCTATCTGGTCAACCGTCCACTTGCCCAGATCCTCCAAAGCCTTGGACACCGCCTTGGCGCCTTCGACGATTTCGTGTCCGCCGAACGACACGCCGTCGTGATCCACACACCCTTTCCACACGCACCAGAGCCCGGTCGGATCTGCCGACGATGCGGGGCTTCCCCCCGCGTAACCGAATGGGTGGTCGCCCCAGGCGGGAGCCGCGGCCATCGGGTCGCGGCTCATGAACCGCCCCGTCTCGGGGTCCATATACCGCGCGCGCAGGTACTGGAGGCCTGTCCCGTCCGTCTCCTGCCCGGCGAAGTCGTACTCGTTACCTAGACTGCCCGTGGCCGTCGGCTTGCCGTACACGTCGTAGGTGTAGCTCTTCTGCACCGTCCCGGACGTGTCGACCATCGCCATCGTCGAGCCCAGCCCGTCGGCCAGGTAGTAGTACGTGCTCCCGCCGGTCACCATCTCAGCTAGCCCGGCGCCGTACACGTACTGGTTGCCGTCGTCCAGCACCACGGGCAGCCCGGCGTTGGCGTCCCAGGTGAAGGTCGTTGTGCTCCCGCCCGTGGTGCGGCTGTTGCGCAGCCCGTCGCCGCGGTAGGCGAAGGTCGTGGTCGTGCCGCCCACCGTCGCCGAGGTCATGCGGTCCTCGTAGTCTCAGGCAAAGCTGTCTGAGCCGCGGGCCGTGAGGTCGCCGTTGTTGTCCCAGGTGTAGCTGACCGAAGGCGCCGGGCTCGGCGGCGTCACCGTCGTCAGGCGGTCCGCGTCGTCGTAGCTGTAGCCCGTGGTCCCGCCAGCGTCCGTCTTGCTCGTGCGGTTGCCGAAGGCGTCGAAGGCGTAGCTTGTGGTGCTCGGCCCCGGGTAGGTGACGCTCGTCAGCCGGTAGAGGTTGTCGAAGCTGTAGCTGTGCGTCCCCGCCTGGTCCACCCGCTGCGTGCGGTTGCCCACCGAGTCGAGCGTGTAGGTGGCGCTTGCGATCGTCGTCGAGCCGTTCTGGACATGCGAGATGCCAGTAAGCCCGCCAGCGTTGTCGTAGCTGTAGCTCGACACAATCCCCGTCGAGGCCGGGAGCGTCGCCGTCGTCATCCTGTTCGCATCATCGTACGCATACGCCACCGCGCGCGAGTTCCAGTCGGTGACAGACGAGAGTCGGTTGGCGGCATCGTAGGCGTATGTCGCCTGGTTGGAGCCGCCCGGGTAGGTCGCAGGTGGTGGACTCGATCGGCCGAGGAGCCACAGCTACGAAAGCTGCTACCGACTCAAAGGCGTCACCTTTTTCGACAGCAGCACGGTGAGTGTCCATCAGCTTCCCCCGCGGCGGAGCTCGTTCTCGTCGTCGTCGCTCGGGGCTAGAGTCGGATAGTGTGTCAAAATAAGCTCACGTATAAATGCATCAAATGATTGCGAAATCAGGGAATATTCCTGATCACTGGCAGATTCATGAGACCATAAGACGACAGGACTTGTGTTCGCTTTTGATATGTTAAGACAGTACAGATCTCCATTGCCAACATTCATGACAGGTATGAGAGTCGTAGGTAATGCTGGTCTAGCAGTCCGCTCAGAGATGATCACATTCAAGACATTTAGGTGTCGGAATGGATACGGAGCGATCCCAAAGAGACTGATGTGCTGTCCTTCATACCAGCCCATGTTCAATAAGAACGTCTTATATTCGCTAGGTAATCTCACATTTAATGCGTCTTCTATAGTCCATAGGTCAGATATTGTACAACCTGTTCCATACTCAGCATCATCAGATATTGCGACATCTTGCAGAGCATCAATAGTGTTGTGTTTCATAAATTCACTATCATGGCCAGTGATTCTGTTTATTTGGCCCAGCACTGCGATGATCCGTGAATGTCAGTGGTTCCAAGTTATCACTGGTGTTTCCACCGCCATCCTTGACTGGAATCTTGTGGTGCCACTCCATGGGCTTGCCATCCCAACCGATCGGGGCGCGTCCCCGGTTCATGCGTTCAAGCTGTTCCTCCGTGTAAAGCTCGGGATGCTCGGCCGCTTCTCGTCGCCAGAGATCCGGCTTCATCTTCTCAAATTCAGTGCGGCGGCCCGCTGCGTCGTCAGCCGTGGGCCCTACTGAGCCTTTCTCCCCGACGACGGGCACGCCCGATACTTCTGTGCTCTCAGTCGAGTCGGTTGATCCGTCGGTTACCGATTTCACGATGATGGCCCCAGCGGCGCCTGTAGCGGCCGCCGCCCCGACGCGCGCTGCCCACGCGAAGTCGAGGACGTAGGCCAGCCCGCCCCCCATGTCCATGCCGCATGCGTTTAGGAAGACCTCACACAACCCCAACGGGTCGGTCGCCACCGCCGGATTTCCACCCGCATATGCAAACGCGTTTCTCGACCAGTGCGCGAACGAGGCCATCGGGTCGCGGCTCAAGAACCGCCCCGTGTCCGGGTCCATGTAGCGGGCGCGCAGGTACTGCAGCCCCGTGCTCGGGTCGGTGCCCTGGCCCGCGAAGTCGAACTCATTCGCCAGAGACCCGGTCGCCGTCGGCTTGCCGTAGACGTCGTAGGTGTAGCTCTTCTGCACCGTCCCCGACGTGTCGACGATGGCCATCGTCGAGCCGAGCCCGTCCGCGAGGTAGTAGTACGTGCCGGAACCGGTGACCATCTCGGCCAGCCCGGCGCCGTACACGTACTGGTTGCCGTCGTCCAGGACGACGGGCAGCCCCGCATTGACATCCCAGGTGAAGGTCGTGGTGCTCCCGCCCGTGGTGCGCGAGTTGCGCAGCCCGTCGCCGCGGTAGGCGAAGGTTGTGGTCGTGCCACCCACCGTCGCCGAGGTCATGCGGTCCTCGTAGTCCCAGGCGAAGCTGTCGCTCCCGCGGGCCGTGAGGTCGCCGTTGTTGTCCCAGGTGTAGCTGACGGAAGGGGCCGGGCTCGGCGGACTGACCGTCGTCAGGCGGTCGGCGTCGTCGTAACTGTAGCCTGTGGTCCCGCCAGCGTCGGTCTTGCTCGTGCGGTTGCCGAAAGCGTCGAAGGCGTAACTCGTGGTGGAAGGTCCCGGGTAGGTGACGCTCGTCAGCCGGTAGAGGTTGTCGTAGCTGTAGCTGTGGGTCCCCGCCTGGTCCACCCGCTGCGTGCGGTTGCCCACGGCGTCCAGGGTGTAGGTGGCGCTCGCGAGCGTCGTCC
>Ga0315281_10004018_pt1 | contig 21459 bp, 20 predicted proteins | sample YL17G07_0_MG_FD_204540 | JGI IMG/M metagenome (GOLD analysis project Ga0315281, IMG submission 204540) | Sediment microbial communities from Yellowstone Lake, YNP, Wyoming, USA - YL17G07_0 | ecosystem: Environmental > Aquatic > Freshwater > Lake > Sediment | place: USA: Wyoming | collected...
GGCGGAGCCGGGCCCCACCGTCCGTCCGCTTCGCCCCGTCGCACCGGCCCCGATGGCTCTGCCATCGCCGCCGGCACGCCGGTGCGCCCCAGAGCGACCAGCTCACGCCCCGGAACAGACGATTTCGCGGCATCAACCATCTAGGCCCTTCAGCCCTCGAGCAGGCGCAGCTCGAGCAGCCGCGACGCATCGAACCCGTCGATGCGCAGCGCGGCGCCGGCGGCGGCGGCCGCTGCACCCGCCGGCATCAACCCGACGAGCTCGGCGCCGGCGACCTCGACTCCCCGCGCCGCCGCCTCGCGCTCGATCGCGGCCACGATGTCGTGCGGCGCGCTCGCCTCCCAGTCCTCGACGTTCATGCTCACCTGCGCGTGGCCCGCCTGCGGCAGGTCGAGCCCGAGGGCGCGCACGCCCGGGAAGCCTCCGTCGCGCTCCCGGATCGCCCGGGCTATCTCCCTCGCCGCCTCGACGTTCGCACCGACGAGGTTCACGTTGAACGCGATCAGCGGGCGCCGGGCACCGACGATCACTCCGCCGGCCGACGGATCGAGCTGCCCGGGCCCGAAGTCCGGCACGACCTCGCCCGCGTCGATCCGGCGCTGTAGCTCCTCGGGCCCGCCGCGCCGGAAGAACGCCGGGCCTCGTTCCGGCGCGAGCGCACCGTAGAGGAAGACCGGCAGTCCGAGCTCCTCGCCGATCCGGCGGCCCAGCTCGAGCGCCGCGGCGCGGGCGCGCTCCATGTCCTCGGGCCGGAGCGGCACGATCGGCACGACGTCGGCGACACCGATCCGCGGATGCGCGCCGACGTGGGCGCGCAGGTCGATGCGCTCCCGCGCGCACGCGATGCCGTCGATCAGCGCGGCGACGAGCTGCCGGTCGTCGCCGACGAGCGTGAACACCGAGCGGTTGTGGTCGACGTCGGTGTGGACGTCGAGGAGCGTCGCACGCCCGGCGAGCGCGGCCGCGATCGCGTCGATCACCGCGGGGTCGCGCCCCTCCGAGACGTTCGGAACGGACTCCAGCGGCAGCTGCACGGGAGGCAGCCTATGCGGTGTCGAATGACGAGTCCTGCTGGAATGCGACCGTGAGCACTGCCACCGAGAGCCTGCGGTACCGCGCGTGACCGTCCGCAGATCGACCTATCGCTCGATCGCGTCGCTCCAGCGCGACACGTCCCGCTGCCGTGCGTGCGCCGAGGCCGGCCATCCGCTCGAGTCGCTGCCGGTGCGCGCTCCCTTCGCAGGCCAGCAGGCGTACCTGTTCGGCCAGGCGCCCGGCATCGTCGAGGGCGAGCAGCGGCTGCCCTGGCGCGGCCGCGCCGGGCAGAGGCTGCGCCGCTGGCTCGAGCTCGAGGAGGACGCGTTCTACTCGACGTTCTACTGCGCGTCGGTGACCCGCTGCTACCCGGGCCGCACGTCGTCGGGACGCGGCGACCGGGCGCCGACGCCCCACGAGCAGGACCTCTGCGAGTTCTGGCGCGACCGGGAGCTCGAGCTCCTCCGCCCGCGGCTGATCGTCACGGTCGGCGGCCTCGCGCTGCGCCGCATGCTCGGTTTCACCGAGCTCACCGCGGCGATCGGCGAGCGGTTCGAGCGCGACGGCGTGCCGGTGCTGCCCCTGCCGCACCCGTCCGGCGCGAGCGGCTGGCCGCACGTACCGGGCAACCGCGAGCGGCTGGACCGGGCGCTTCGCCTCGTGCGACGGGAGCTCACCGGCCTCTAATCTGGGTCGGTGAGCGCCGTCCCCTACCGCACGACCTTCGTCCGCCTGCTCGGCTTCCTCGAGCCCTACCGGGTCGGCCTCTTCGTCTCCACGCTGCTCGCGATCGGGTCGCAGGCGGCGCAGATCGCGCTCGTCTGGGTGACGAAGCACGTCATCGACTCCGGGCTGCGCGCGCACGACCGTCACGCCGTCTGGCTGTCGGTCTGGCTGATCGTCGGCTTCGGGCTCGTCCGGGCCCTGCTGATGGGCGGCCGGCGCCTCATCTCCGGCAAGCAGGCGCTCGCGGTCGAGTTCGACATGCGCAACGGGCTCTATGCGCACCTCGTCCGGCTCTCGTTCGGCTTCTACGACCGCCACCAGACGGGCCAGCTGATGTCGCGCGCCACCGTCGACCTCCAGGGCGTCCGCTTCTTCCTCGGCTACGGGCTCATCTTCTTCTTCCAGAACGTGCTCACGATCGTCTCGGTGACCGGCGTCCTCTTCGTGTTCCAGTGGAAGCTCGCGCTCATCGCAGTCGCGGTCACGCCGCTGCTCGTCGTGCTCGCGTACCGCTACAGCCACGTGTCGCATCCGACGCTGCGCGACGTGCAGCAGCGGCTCGCCGACGTCGCGACGGTCGCCGAGGAGAACATCGTCGGCGTCCACGTCGTCAAGGCCTTCGCGCAGGAGCCGGCCGAGGAGGAGAAGTTCCGGCTCCGCTCCGAGGCCGTGTTCAGGCGAACGCTCGAGGCGAACCGCCAGCGCGCGTTCTTCGTGCCGCTCATCTCCTTCGTTCCGCTCGTCGCGCAGGGCGGCGTCCTGCTCGCGGGCGCACGCATGGTCACCCACGGCACGCTCAGCCCGGGCGCGTTCGTCGCGTTCAACCTCTATCTCGCGATGCTCGTCACGCCGCTCCGCTCGCTCGGGATGTGGATCGGGCAGATGCAGCGCGCGACCGCGGCGGGCGAGCGCATCTTCGAGATCATGGACGAGCCCGAGGAGGTCGCCGACCGGCCCGGCGCCGTCGACCTGCCGCCGGGGCCGGGCGAGATCCGCTTCGAGCACGTCGCGTTCGAGTACCTGCCGGGCCGGCCCGTGCTCACCGGCGTCGAGCTGGACGTCGCAGCCGGCCGCATCGTCGCGCTGATCGGCCACACCGGATCCGGCAAGACGACGCTCACCTCGCTCGTGCCCCGCTTCTACGACGTCAGCTCGGGCCGCGTGACGCTCGACGGCGTCGACGTGCGCGACGTGAAGCTCACGTCGCTCCGCCGCGCGATCGGCGTCATCTCACAGGATCCGTTCCTCTTCTCCGCCACCGTGCGCGAGAACATCACGTTCGGGGCGCCGGAGCTCACCGACGAGGAGGTCGAGCGCGTCGCGCGCCTGGCGCAGGCGCACGAGTTCGTCGAGCAGCTGCCGCAGGGCTACGACACGGTGATCGGCGAGCGCGGCGTCACGCTCTCCGGTGGGCAGCGGCAGCGGCTCGCGATCGCGCGTGCGCTCGCGGTCGACCCGCGCGTGCTGATCCTCGACGACGCGACGGCCTCCGTCGACGCGTCGACCGAAGCGCGGATCCGCCTCGGCCTGCGCGAGGCGATGCGCAACCGCACAACGCTGATCATCGCGCACCGCCTCTCGACGATCGCGCTGGCCGACGAGATCGTCGTGCTCGACGAGGGACGCATCGCAGCGCGCGGCAACCACGACGAGCTGCTGACGACGAGCGGCGTCTACCGCGAGATCTACGAGCACGGACTGCTCGAGCGCCGGTTCGCCGACGCCGTCGAGGCGCGGGCCGAGATGGAGGACGTCGCGTGAGGGTCTGGCAGGCCGGCTCGTCGCTGACGGAGGAGCGCGGGGTCTCGGTGAAGGACTGGTCGTGGCGGCAGACCCGCCGCCGGTGGCTCGTCCTCGCACGGCTGACCCGGCCGCATCGCACGCGCACCGCCCTCTCCGCGGTGTCGCTGCTCCTGGCAACCGCCACCGCGCTCGCCCCGCCGTTCCTCGCGAAGTACGCGCTCGACGACGCGCTCCACAGCCACGACTACGGCTTCCTGCTCCTGATCGTCGCCGCGTTCCTCGCGTCGGGCCTCGCGTACTGGGGCATGAGCTACGCGCAGACGTACCTCACCGGCTGGGTCGGCGAGCGGATGCTGGCCGACCTGCGCGTCGAGCTCTTCTCCCATCTCCAGCGGCTCTCGCTCGGCTTCTACGAGCGCAACCGCGCGGGCGTGCTCATCAGCCGCCTGACGAACGACGTCGAGGCGCTCGACATGCTCGTCACCGACGGCGTCTCGAGCCTCGCGCAGAACAGCCTGACGCTCGTCGGCACGGCCGTGATCCTCTTCATCCTCGACTGGCGGCTCGCGCTCGCGACGCTGGCCGTGATCCCGCTGATGTCGATCGGGACCGCGGTGTTCCGTACGCGGTCGACGCGCGCCTACCGCGCAGTGCGCGAGCGCCTCGGGCTCGTGACCGCAACGCTGGCGGAGGATCTCGCGGGCATGCGCGTCGTGCAGGCGTTCACGCGCGAAGGCGCGAACGTCAAGCACTTCCGCGAGGTCAACCAGCGCTACCGGTCGTCGAACCAGCAGACGGTCGTGCTGAACGGCCTCTACTTCCCGTTCGTCGACCTCCTCTCCTCGGTCGCGCTGGCCGTCGTGGTCGGCTACGGCGGCCACCTGTACTTCAGCGGCCAGGTGACGATCGGAACGCTCTTCGCGTTCATGCTGTACGTCCAGAACTTCTTCGAGCCGGTGCAGCAGCTGTCGCAGCTCTTCAACACGTTCCTCTCGGCGACGGCGGCGCTCGACAAGATCACCGACGTGCTCGACGAGGAGCCACAGGTGCGCGACCGCCCCGGCTCACATGTGCTGCCCCAGATCGACGGGCACGTGCGGTTCGACCACGTGCGCTTCGGCTACGGCAGCGGCGAGGACGTGCTGCACGACCTCGACCTCGACGTGCCGGCCGGAACGACCGTCGCGCTCGTCGGCCATACCGGCGCGGGCAAGTCGACCATCGCGAAGCTGCTCGCCCGCTTCTACGAGTGCCGCGACGGGCGCATCCTCATCGACGGGAACGACCTCAACGACGTGACCCAGGCCTCGCTGCGGTGCCAGCTCGGGGTCGTGCCGCAGGAGGGATTCCTCTTCGCGGGCACGGTGGCGCACAACATCGCCTTCGGCAAGCCCGGCGCGACGCCCGACGAGATCGTCCGGGCCGCGCAGACGGTGGGCGCGCACGAGTTCATCCTCCGGCTCGAGGACGGGTACGAGACGCAGCTCGGCGAGCGCGGCTCGCGCCTGTCGCTCGGCCAGCGGCAGCTGGTCGCGTTCGCGCGGGCGCTTCTCGCCGACCCGCGCATCCTGATCCTCGACGAGGCGACGTCGTCGGTCGACATCGGCACCGAGCGGAAGATCGAGCAGGCGCTGCGCGTGCTGCTCGAGCACCGCACCGCGTTCGTCATCGCGCACCGCCTCTCGACGATTCGCGACGCCGACCTGATCGTCGTGCTCGAGCACGGCCGCGTCGTCGAGCAGGGCTCCCACGAGGAGCTGCTCGCACGACGCGGCCTCTACACGTCGCTCTACGGCGACTGGGCCTCCGACGCGGCGTAGAACTCGATTCAGAACGAAGCCTTGTGTCGTCCGGCCACGCTGGACGGTGCGATTCGGCGTCCTCAGTCGCCCCGATAGCGCTGCTATCGGGGCTCCCTGCGTCCTTGCCTCGCACCGCCCATCGCGCCCAGCCGACGAAGCGTCATTCTGAACCGAGTTCTCAGCCGGGCCAGCGCTCGACGGGGAAGTCGGCCACGGGCACGACCACGGAGCCGGCGAGCTTGTCGTGCCACGTCTGCTTCTCCGGGTCCCAGAGCATCCAGAAGTAGCCGAGTAGCAGCGGGATCGTCGAGAGGATCCGCGAGAAGTAGCGGATCACGGCGCGGCTGAAGCCGATCGGGCCGCCTCCCTGGAGGTCGATGACGCGGATCCCGATGACGCGCTTGCCGATCGTCTGACCGGACGAGCTGCCCTCGAAGTAGCTCCAGTAGGCGATGCCGAGCGCGAGCGACAGGATGCCCGCGAAGGACTGTCCGACGATCGCCCGCAGGACCTCGCTGAAGATGAAGAACAGGATGCCGTCGAGGAGGGCGGCGAAGAAGCGCTGGACGAACGACGCGCGCGGTCCGGATGGAGCGGCCAATGAGTCTCCTTGGATGAGAGTGCGTGCACTCGAGCGTCGAGTCTGCACGACGGTAACAAGGTCATCGGAGGTGCCGAGACCGCCAGGCTTCCGCCATCGCGATGCGCTGCATGATCGTCGGGTGATTCTCGAGCAGCACGTACTCGAAGCTCGACGGGTTGGGCTCGCCGAGCGTCGTCGGGACGAAGCGGCGGAAGAGCGCGGTGGCGCCCGCCGGGTCGTGCGTCGCCTCGAGCGCCGCCCAGTCGGCCTCCGCCTCCATGTGACGCGAGATCGCGTTCTGGGCCGGCAGGGCGAGCAGGCTCAGCGCGACGAGCACGAAGAGCGAGAGCGGCACCGCCTCGGGCCGGGCCATCCCGCCCCGCCGCCGGGTCGCACGGGCGATGAGAAACGTGCCGGGGAACGCGAAGAGCGCGTACCAGCCGATGTCCTTCCAGATGTGGTCGTGCGCGAGATGGCCGAGCTCGTGCGCGATCACGACGGTGACCTCGCGCGGTGTGAAGTCGCGCACGAGGGTGTCCCACAGCACGACCCGCCGACTCGGCCCGAGCCCTGTCGCCTCCGCGTTCGGCAGCGAGGTGACGTCGTGCACGTCCTCGACGACGATCGGGATGTGGCGCACGTGCTCGATCCGCTCGAGCCGCACTGACGCTGCGCTCAGCTGCGGGTCGCGCAGAGGGTGCGTCGTGAGGAGATACGGATTGAGGAACGCGAAGAGCAGCGCAAGCCCGACGAAGAAGGGCGCCGCAGCCACCCACCAGAGCCCGGGCAGCTTGCGGGCGAGGCCCATGACGATCGCGAGGGCGAGGCAGAGGAAGACGAACTGCCCGCCGAGGGCGAGCCAGTTGCCGAAGATCTGCGTGACGTAGCCGACGTGCGTGAGGTGGTGCCGCCGCTGCCACCAGAGGTCGGCGACGCCGAACGGGAGTTGGGCCGCCCAGACGAGGGCGAAGCCGATCATCCCGAGCAGCATCCCGGTGCCCAGCCGTCCCGCCGCCGACTCGCGCGCGAAGCGCGCGCCCCTGCGCGCGTACACCGCGAGCGCGGCGAGCTCCGCAAGGGTCGTGAGCACCCAGTCGACGACCGAGAAGCGGCCGAACGACGCCGTCCGCCGCAGCTCCGACGCGGAGAAGTACCGGTGCTCGTCGAGGTGCGGGAGCCGGAGCGACGGAACGACGCTCGAGCGCCACAGCAGCCAGGCGCCCGTCGCCCAGACGGCGGCGAGCAGCGCGAACGCCACGGCCCGCGCCGCCGTGCCGCGGGTCACGCGGGTTCGTCGAACGAGAGCTGCGCGGCAGCGGCGCCCTCGAGCGGGCTCGCGTGGGGGTAGGCGTCGGTGACGAGGTACGCGTACGCGTTGAGCTGCGACGCGTATCGCAGGGCATAGGCGGAGAAGTTCCGCAGCCCCCACGGTGCCGCGCCGGTGGCGAGCGCGACGAACCAGGTGAGCAGCGCGGCGACGGCGAGGCCCCAGCCGAGCGCGCTGTTGACGATCGCCGCCGGGATCGCGAGGAAGATCCGGAAGAACGTCCTCCAGCGGCTCTGCGACGCCGGGCCCGGCAGCTCCAGATCGAGCGGGTACGACCCCTCCTCGCCCACGAAGCCGGGGAACGGATTCGCAACGAGGTAGAGGAACGCGTTCACGTGCAGCGAGTAGCGCACGTAGCGCGAGAGGAAGCGGTGCAGGCCGGCGGGCGGCGTGCCGGTGAAGAGGGTTGCGAACCAGTTGAGGATCGCGGCCACGACCGCCACCACCGTCCAGAGAGCGAGCCAGACGAGGTGCGGGATCACGAGCGGCAGCCGGAAGAAGACGGTGACGCGCGAGAAGCGCAGGTCGTCCGCGTCGCCGACGAGGTGCACCGGATGCTCCGGCGGCCGCTCGACGCCGGCGAGCATCGCCGTCGGGTCGGCGTTCGGATATCGGTCGGTGATGAACAACAGGTAGGCGAGCATCTGAGCGGTGTAGCCCGCGCTGTAGGCGCCGGCGTCGCGGAGGCCCTTCGGCATCCGCCCGCGGGCAAGAATCGCGAACCAGCCGAGCACTGCGACGGCCGTGGCGAGCGCGCCTCCGCCGCCGCTGTATGTGCTCGACCGCGAAGCACCGCCGGAGGTGTACCGGACGTTGCCGCCGCCGCCGAGCGCCGTCGAGAGAAGGAGTGCGGGCACAACGAGGAAGATCCTGATCGCCGTCTTCCACCGCGACTGCGGAGCCGGCGCCGGAAGCCGCACGTCGATCGGGTACTCCCCTTCCTCGCCGACGAAGCCCGGGTACGGGTTTCCGACGAGCCAGAGGTAGGCGTTGAGGTGCGTGACGTACCGGACGTAGGCGCACATGAAGCGGTGCAGTCCCGTCGGCGGCTCGCCCCGAACAAGCGTCGCCACCCACATGACGATCGCGGCGACCAGCGTCGCAATCGTCCAGAGGAAGACCCAGATCAGATGCGGAATGGCGAGGATCAGCCGGAAGAAGACCGTCAGCCGGCTCCGCCGGAGGTCGTCCTCGACGACGAGCTTGACGGGATGCTCCGCGTGCATGCCCCATTAATGACGGATCCGCCAGACGTACACTGCCCCTGATGCCGATCGACGGAGAGATCGACAAGGAGACCGCCGAGCGGATCGACCAGCCGGTGGCCGTCGAGGCGGAGCACGAGGCCCGCCTCACCCCGGTCGAGGCGATCGAGCGGATGCGGATCAACGTGCCGGTCCGTGGCAACCGGAAGCTCCGCACGCTGATCGAGCGCGTCAACGAGGACGCCCAGCTGAAGGCCTGGTGGCACGTCTCGAACGTGAACGCGGTCGCGCGCATGGAGATCAACGACCACTCCTGGGTGCACGTCCAGATCGTCACGAACATCGCCCTGAAGCTGCTCCGCCAGCTGACGAAGCACCATGTGGAGCCGTCCGTCGTGCGCGACTACGGCATGACACGCGACGACGCCGAGGTCGTCGTGATGCTCGCCGCGCTCCTGCACGACACCGGCATGTCGATCCACCGGCACGGCCACGAGGACTACAGCCTCTTCCTCGCCGAGCCGAAGCTGCGCGAGTTGCTGACGGGCATCTACGCCGAGCCCGACCTGACGGTGATCGTCTCGGAGGTGCTCCAGGCGATCATCAGCCACCGCGCCGACGGGCAGCCGCTGACGATCGAGGCGGGCCTGATCCGCGTCGCCGACGCGCTCGACATGGCGAAGGGCCGCTCGCGCATCCCGTTCGAGCGCGGCAGCGTCTCGATGCACTCCCTCTCGGCGGCCGCGATCGAGGACGTGACGATCACCGACGGCGAGGAGCGCCCGGTGCTGATCGAGATCCTGATGAACAACTCGTCCGGGCTCTTCCAGGTCGACGGGCTCCTGAAGGCGAAGCTCCGCGGCTCCGGGCTCGAGCCCTACGTCGAGGTCGTCGCCCACATCGACACCGAGACCGAGCGGCGCCTCGTCCCGATCTACCGGCTCGAGGTCTAGATGGTTGATGCCACGCTCTCGCGTGTCCGGATGCGCGATCTGGCCGGCCGCCGCCGGGCGGCTCCCGGACGGCCCGGCTACAATCGACGCCGATCCGATGCGGGATCGTCTAACGGTAGGACGCCGGTCTCTGGAACCGGAAGTTGGGGTTCGAATCCCTGTCCCGCAGCTCTCGCCGTTCGCGCCGTCCTCGGGTTCGTCGAGCCGCTGTCGCTTGACCACCACCAGCCGGAGGTAGACGCTGTCTTCTTGCAGGGTCACCCTGAGCTTGCGCAATCGAACGCCGGTGTCCCCCCGGCGGCGAAAGGACGCCAATGGACCAGCTGAAAGGTCTCTCGCTCGGTCGTAAACTCGTTCTCGGTGCGGGGGTGTTGTTGTTCCTCGACACCTTCTTCGCCTGGCAGAAGGTTTCGTTGAAGGTCGGCGGCGTGAGCCTGGTCTCGGCGACTGCGAACGCGTGGCATGGATTCTGGGGTGTGCTGCTCGGCTTGCTGACGATCGTGATCGTGCTCTGGGTCGCCGCCCGAGCATTCGGCGTGGCTCTGCCGATCAATGTCCCTGACGGTCTCCTCACGCTGGCGCTCGGTGTACTCACTGTCCTGTTCGCCGTGCTGAAGAATCTGGCTGACGACTACTCGGCGTGGGCAAGCTATGTCGGCATCGTTCTCGCCGCGGTCGTCGCGGCCGGCGCGTGGCTGGTATTCCAGGAGAGCGGCGAGCCGCTGCCGGCACGCGCCGCAGACTCCGGGACCTGACCCGAAGAAGGCGGGCAGAGTGCGAAGCGATCCGCACCCTGCCCGCCTTCCTCCATCTCCTACGCGGCGGCCGGCTCGGCGGCATAGCGCGCCCGCGCGACGGCGAGAATGCGCTCGGCGCGGGCGGGCATGTTCCCGCTGATCCACATCAGCAGCACCTGGGCCATCGGCACACGGTGAGCGCGGACCTGCTGGCCGACGAGCACGTAGACCTTCGCGGCCTCGACCGCCCCGAGCACTTCTTCGAGCGCCTCGTCGACCGCGCGCTGGAGACGCGCCGGGTCGAGCACCGGCAGCACGTGCGAATGCGTCCGGCAGACGTCCGGCAGGGTGCCGGCCTGCGACTCCAGGTCGAACACGTCGAGGTGACAGCCGCAGAGCAGCGAGAAGTCGCGCCGCCGGCCGAGCTCGTTCCACAGCTCTTCGAGCGCGATCGCAGCGTCCTGCCGACCGCGCCGCGAGAACAGATCGACCAGCTCGCAGAACGCGCGCACGCGCGTGCCTGGGAACCGATCGAGCAGCGTCTCGAGCACGCTCCCGAACGCCTGGGCGGAGGGAGCGTCGCCGCCGTCCATGATCGCCTCGAGCGTCTCGCCGGCGTCCGCGTGGGCGAGCAGGCCCGCGCTCTCGATGCGCGCGTCGTCCCAACCGGCCGCTGCGAGCGCCGCCGTGAACTGCGCCAGGTGCTCGGGTCCGGCGACGACGACGGCGGGCTCACCGAGCTCGAATCCGGCTGCGAGGTAGGACGAGACCGACCCCGCGAGCTCCGAGAGGTCGCTGTAGATCTGCACGGCGTGCCCGGGTACCGACCCGCGGATGAAGTCGGACCAGCCGCCGTCTATCGCTTGCGAGCTATGCGACGGATGCGTCATCGGTGCCCCCCGCCGCGAGGACGGAGATCGAGACTATCGTGCCCCGCCCCGGCCGGAGCGAAACCCGCCTGGGCTCAGGCGTTCAGCTCGGCGAGCCTGCGCGCGACTCGGGCGGCGGCCCGGGCGAGCACGACCGCCGCCTCCGCGTCGCCGGCGACGCTCGAGGCGAGCCGGGCACGCAGCTTCTCCGCCAGCTCGGCGACCTCGTCCGCGTGCGCGGCGATCTCCTCGGGGATCGCGATGATCCGCGCGCGGGTCTCGTCGTTGCGGTCGGCCATGAACGCCGTGTAGGCGGCTCCGTCCTCGTCGGCGAGCTGCACGAGCCGGGCGGCGGCGGCCTTCGCCCCGAGCACCGCGTCCTCGTCCCCGGCGTAGCGAGCAGCGAGCTCTGCGAGCGCGGCCGCGAGCGCGGCCGTCAGCGCGGTCGCCGCGCCGCTCGCGGGCGCGGGCGTGCGCTCGCCGAGCGCGGCGAGGAGCTCACCGACCCGCAGCTCGTTCAGCATGCGCCCCCCGGTGCCGGTAGAAGTCGACGGCCGCCGCAGGCAGCGGCGTGTCGCCCCGGATCAGGTCGGCCGCCTTCTCTGCGACCATCATCACCGGCGCGTAGATGTTCCCGTTCGGGACGTACGGGAACACCGACGCGTCGACGACCCGCAGGCCGTCGAGCCCGTGCACGCGCATCGTCGCCGGGTCGATGACCGACAGCTCGTCGACACCCATGCGGCACGTGCACGACGGGTGCAGCGCCGTCTCCGCGTCGCGCGCCACCCAGTCGAGAATCTCCTCGTCGGTCGCGACGTCCGGGCCCGGCGAGATCTCGCCGCCGTTGTAGCGGTCGAGCGCCGGCTGCTCGAGGATCGCGCGCGCGCAGCGCACAGCCTCGAGCCACTCGCGCCGGTCCTGCTCGGTCGAGAGGTAGTTGAACCGCAGCGCGGGATGCTCGCGCGGATCGGTGCTCGTGATCTTCACGGAGCCGCGCGCGTCGGAGTACATCGGGCCGACGTGCACCTGATAGCCGTGGTCGCCCGCGGGCGACGTCCCGTCGTAGCGGATCGCGACCGGCAGGAAGTGGAACATGAGGTTCGGGTACGCAACGTCGTCGTTCGACCGGACGAAGCCGCCCGCCTCGAAGTGGTTCGTCGCGCCGGGGCCGCTGCGGAGGAAGAGCCAGCGCGCGCCGATGTACGGCCGCTTCCACTTCTTCAGCGCGGGTTGCACCGAGACGGGCTGCGTGCACGCGTACTGCACGTAGACCTCGAGATGGTCCTGGAGGTGCTCGCCGACGCCCGGCAGGTCGTGCACGACGTCGACGCCGAGCGCCGAGAGCTCGGCGGCGTTCCCGACGCCCGAGAGCTGGAGCAGCTGCGGCGAGTTGATCGAGCCGCCGCAGAGGATCACCTCGTTCGCGCGGATCACCTCGCCGCCGACCTCGACGCCGACCGCCCGTGCGCCCTCGAACACCACGCGATCGACGAACGTGCGGCAGCGCACCTCGAGGTTCGGCCGCTCCAGCACCGGGTGCAGGTAGGCGCGCGCGGCGCTCAGCCGCCGGCCGCGGTGGATCGTGCGGTCGAACTTCGCGAAGCCCTCCTGCTGCCGGCCGTTGACGTCCTTCGTCAGCGGGTACCCGGCCTGCTGCACCGCCTCGAAGAACGCGTCGAAGAGCGGCGTCACCGCGGGCCCGCGCTCGAGCACGAGCGGGCCGCCCGCGCCGCGATACGCGTCGGCGCCGGCGAGGCAGGTCTCCATGCGCTTGAAGTACGGCAGGCAGTGCGCGTAGTCCCAGCTCTCCATGCCGTCATCGCCCGCCCAGCGCTCGTAGTCGAGCGGGTTGCCGCGCTGGAAGATCATCCCGTTGATGCTGCTCGAGCCGCCGAGCACCTTGCCGCGGGCGTGGTAGACGCGGCGGCCGTGCATGTACGGCTCGGGCTCCGACTCGTACATCCAGTCGTAGCGCTTGTTCCCGATCGGGAACGCGAGCGCCGCGGGCATGTGGATGAACGGGTCCCAGATGGAGTCGGGCCGTCCGGCCTCGAGCACGAGCACGCTCGTGGTGGCATCCGAGCTGAGGCGATTCGCGAGTGCGCAGCCGGCGGAGCCGCCGCCGACGATCACGACGTCGTAGGTCACGAGAGCACGATGGTCTGGAGCTCGGTGAACGATTCCATCGGCGCCGTGCCGCCGACGCGGCCGATGCCGCTCTGGCTGCCCGAGCGGCCGCCGAACGGCAGGTGCGTCTCCCAGTAGTTCGACGACTCGTTCACGTTCACCCAGCCCGTGCGCACGGAGTCGGCGTAGCGGAGCCCCTTCGCGAGATCGCGCGTGAAGATCGCCGAGAGCAGGCCGAACGGCGAGGCGTTCGCGAGCTCGATCGCCTGCTCGAGCGAGTCGATCTCGACGACCGGGGCGACCGGCCCGAAGGTCTCCTCCCGCGCGACGAGCGAGTCGGCGGGCACGCCGTCGAGGACGGTCGCCTGCCAGTAGAGGCCGGTCGGGAAGCCGCCCGCGCGGGCGCCGCCGCTGACGAGGGTCGCGCCGCGCTCGAGGGCGTCGGCGACGTGCTCGTCCATCTTCTCGGCGACTCCCTCGTTGTTGAGCGGGCCGAGCGTCGTCGCCTCGGAGAAGGGGTCGCCGAGCACGACGCGCTCTGCGACGAGGCGTGCGAGCTTGGCGACGAACTCCTCGCGCACGTCGCGGTGCACGAGCAGGCGCTCGCCGGCGGTGCAGCTCTGGCCGGCGCAGAGGAAGCACGCCGTGACCGTCGCCTCGGCGGCGAGGTCGAGGTCGGCGTCGTCGAGCACGACGATGGGGCCGTTGCCGCCGAGCTCGAGGATCGCCGCCTTGCCGGCCGCGGCGGCCGCGACCTTCTGCCCCGTCTCGGTCGAGCCGATGAAGCCCACGCCGTGCGTGCCGGGGTTGCGGGCGATCTCGTCGCCGACGGTGGAGCCCGGCCCGGTGACGAGGTTGAGGACGCCGGGCGGCAGATCGGCCTCTGCGACGCACTCTGCGAGGGCGATCGCGGCGATCGCGGTGGTCGTCGCGGGCGTCCAGACGACGGTGTTGCCGGAGGCGAGCGCGGGCGCGATCAGCTCCGCGGGCATCGTGTACGGCCAGTTCCACGGCGTGATCACGCCGATCACCCCGCGCGGGCGGCGGACGAGCAGCACGCGCTTGCCCGGCGAGATCGAGTTCGGCAGGCGGCCCTCGAGCCGCTTGCCGTCCTCCGCCGCGTTGCGCCAGTACTGCACGAGCTCCTCGACCTCGTCGCGCGCCTCGACGACGGGCTTGCCCTGATCGAGCGTCAGCGTGCGGGTCAGCTCGTCGCGCCGCCGCTCGACCTGATCGGCGATGCGGTGCATCGCCGCGGCCCGCTCGAACGCCGTCGTGCGCGCCCAGCCGTCGGCCGCCCGGTTCGCCGCGCCGATCGCGAGCCGTGCGTCGTCACGGTCGCCCAGCGGCACCACGCCGATCGCCTCGCCGGTGGCCGGCGAGTCGGCGGTGAACGTCTCGCCCGAGAGCGAGCTCGTCCACGCGCCGTCGACGAACATCTCAGACGCCACTACCTACACACCGCGTGGGCTCTCGTCGTCGACGACCACGCGCATGAGGTCGCGGATCGAGACGATCCCCACGGGCGCGCCGCCGTTGAGCACGGGCAGGTGCCGGAAGCCGCCGTGGATCATCACGGCCGCGGCCTGGCCGAGCGACTCCGACATGTCGACGGTCTCCGGGTCGCGCGTCATCCACGCCGCGACGTGCGTTCCCTCGACGGAGCCGGTCGCCACCGCGCGCAGCACGTCGCGCTCGGTGAGGATCCCCGACACCGTCTCGCCGGTGAGCACGAGCGCCGCGCCGACCCCTCGTTCGGTCATCCTCGCCGCCGCCTCCGACAGGTCCGTCGTCGGCTCGACGGTCAGCAACTTGCGGGACATCACGTCTGCAACGGTCGACATGTCAGTCTCCTAACTCGGTTCGCCTACGGTCGACGTACGCCTTGAGCTCCTCTTTCAGCCCCTCGTCCAGCGGGGGCTGCTCGTACTCCTCGAGCGTCTTGCGCCAGATCTCGCCGGCGCGCGTCGCGGTGTCGCGGGCGCCGAGCCGGTTCCAGCGCTCGAAGTTCTCGGTCGACGACACGAGCGGGCGGTAGAAGCACTCGCGGAACCGCTCGAGCGTGTGGACGGCGCCGAGGAAGTGGCCGCCCTGCCCCACCTCCTGGTGCGCGGAGTAGGCGAGCGTCTCCTCGTTGATCTCGAGCGGCTTGAACACCTCGTGGAGCATTCTGAGGCCTTCGACGTCGGTGATGAACTTCTCGTAGCACGAGACGAGCCCGGACTCCAGCCAGCCGGCCGAGTGCATGACGAAGTTCGTGCCGGCGAGGAACGTCGGCCAGAGCGTCATCATCGACTCGTAGGCCGCCTGCGCGTCGACGACCTGCGACGAGGTGAGCGCGCCGCCGCCGCGGAATGGCAGGTTGTAGTGGCGGGCGATCTGGCCGGTGCAGAGCAGGCCGACCGCCGACTCGGGCGTGCCGAAGCTCGGCGAGCCCGACTGCATGTCGGTGTTCGAGAGGAACGAGCCGAACACGACGGGGCACCCCGGGCGGATCGACTGGACGAGCGCGATGCCGGCGAGCGCCTCGCCGACCTGCTGGGCGAGCGTGGCGACGACCGACACCGGCGACATCGCGCCCATCAGCAGGAACGGCGTGATGATCGTCGCCTGGCCCGCCTTGGCGTACTCGAGCAGCGCCGAGAGCATCCGGTCGTCGTAGCGGAGCGGCGAGTTGACGTTGATCAGCGAGATGATCGCCGGGGTCTGCTCGAGCGACTCGCGGCCGAACACCAGCTCGGCCATCGCGATCGTGTCGAGCGCGTTCGGGCCGGAGGTGACGGAGCCCATGAACGGCTTGTCGGAGAGCGTCATCAGCGCGTACACCATGTCGAGGTGCCGCGAGTCGAGCGGCTTGTCGTCCGGCTCGCAGACCGTGCCGCCCGGCGAGTCGAGCTGCGGGAACGCCTGCGCGAGCTTCACGAAGTTCTCGAAGTCCTGGTAGGTCGCGTTCCGCCGCTCGGATCCCTCGCGTACGAAGGGGCAGCCGTAGACAGTCGAGAAGACCATGTGCTTCCCGCCGATCTGGACGCTGCGCTCGGGGTTCCGGGCCTGGAGCGTGAACTCCGAGGGCGCCTTGGCGACCTGCTCGAGGATCCAGTCGGGGTCGAGCTTCACGAGCTCGCCCTCGACCTTCTGGCCGGCCGCTTCGAAGGCCGCGAGCGCCTCCGGGTGGAGGAACTCGATTCCGAGCTCGCTGACGATGCGCCGCCAGCCGCGCTCCAGCTCGGCGATCGCGGCCTCGTCGAGGATCTCGTACCGCGGCAGCTCGTTGATCAGCACGTGCCCTCCTGGGAGTCGATGAGCTTCTCCAGTGCGTTCTCGAGGCCGGCGTCGCGGGTCTCGCGGACTTCGAGCGGGAGCCCGAGCGTCGCGGCCGCGCGCTCGGCCTGCGCGCGCAGCTCGGGCGTCGGCTCCTGCGCGAGCCAGACGACCTTCTCGTAGTTGCGGAAGTAGTCGTCGCGCAGCTCGGGGTAGCGGTCGAGCCCGAGGCTGCGCACGACGACGCGGTCGAAGCTGCGGACGAGGAAGTCGGTGAGGAAGTACGTCGCCGGCTCGTGTTCGGCTCCGTAGACCTCGTAGCAGTGCGCGCCCTCGAGCTTGGCGTACCCGGCGAGGTCGGCGCCGCAGTGGGCGTACGCGACGAGCACGTCGTCGCCGTTCGCCGCCTCCTCGACGGCGGCGCGGATCTTCTCGGGGCGGTTGTGCAGCTCCGGCGGCACCGGGCGCACCTCGAGGTCCCAGCCGCGCCGGGCGGCGATCTTCTTCACGTGCAGCGCGAGCGCGCCGCAGGCGACGACGACCTGACTCATGCCGGGAACGCGAGCTGGTCGATGAACAGGTCGTTGAAGTCGGCGCGGCCGGAGAGCTCGACGTAGGCGACCTCGTCGAGGATCGCCCTCGCGGCGGCGCGCTCGGTGACGGAGAGCGCGGCGATCTTCGCGCCCTCGCCGGCGACGTTCCCGGCGGAGACGATGCGGGTGAGCGGCAGCTTCGGCACGAGCCCGATCTTGACGGCGCTCGCGGCGGATAGATAGGAGCCGAAGGAGCCGCCGAGCAGCACCTGCGAGATCTCCTCCGGCTCGACGCCGAGGTCGCGGCAGAGCAGCGCCCAGCCGGTGGCGATCGACGCCTTCGCGAACTGGAGCTCGCGGACGTCGCGCTGCGAGAGATAGATGTCGTCGGTGAGGTAGAAGACGTTCTCCTCGCCGATCGTGCCGAGGCGCTCCGACGAGCCGAGCACGTAGCGGCCGGAGCGGTCGATGATCCCGGCGCCGACGAGCTCGGCGACCGCGTCGACGAGCCCGGAGCCGCAGAGGCCGACGGCCGGGACGTCGCCGATCACCGTCAGGTCGACCTCGCCGTCGCGGATCTTCACGCCCTCGATCGCGCCCTCGGCGGCGCGCATGCCGCAGCGGATCTGCGCCGCCTCGAACGCGGGCCCGGCGGGGGCCGCGGTGGCGAGCGCGCGCGCGGAGGAGCCGAGCACCATCTCGGAGTTCGTGCCGACGTCGATGAAGAGCCGGATGCGGCGGTCGAGCGTGAGTCCCGTCGCGAGGATGCCGGCGACGATGTCGGGCCCGACGTACGCGCCGAGCGCCGGGAACATCACGGCGGGCGCGCGCTCGTGCACCTGCACGCCGAAGTCCTGCGCGCTCGCCTCGGGCAGCGTGCGCGCGGCCAGCGTGAACGGCGCCATCGAGAGCGGCTCCGGGTCGATGCCGAGCGCGATCTGCATCATCGTCGCGTTGCCGGTGACGACGATCTCGTAGACGTGGGCCGGGTCGACGCCGGCTTCGGCGCAGACCTCCTCGGTGAGTTGCTGGAGCGTCGCATGCGCGTGGTCGCGCAGCATCTGCAACGCGGCCGGGTCGAGCATCGTCGCGGAGATGCGCGTGATCACGTCGGCGCCGAAGGGCTGCTGCTTGTTGAGGATCGACTGCACCGCTTCGGGCTGGCCCGTCTCGAGGTTCATCAGCGTCGCGACGACGGTTGTCGTGCCGAGGTCGAACGCCAGGGCGTGACGCTGCCCCGACGTGTCGCCCGGCTCGACGTCGATCAGCATGTCGTCGCAGAGCACGGCGGTGACGTTCCAGTTCGCGTTGCGCAGCGTCGCGCCGAGGTTGCGCATGACGCCGAGCGGCACGCGCAGCTCGACGTCGTCCATCGCCGCGAGCACGCGCTCGAGGTCGGAGACCTGGTCCTCGAGCGTCGGCTCCGACAGCTCGAGGTAGCGCTTCTGCACGGCGGGCCGCAGGATCACGTGGCGGCCGACGCCGACGAGCGCGGCCTTCGGGCGCGATTGGAGCGGCGGCACCTCGACGGTGAGGTCTTCCTGCGCGAGCGAGCGGCAGGCGAGCCGCCAGCCGCCCTTCAGCTCCTCGGTCGTGAACGCGCGTGGGTCGATCGCGCTGAGCGGCGCGTGGCCGGAGACGACGCGCACCTTGCACTTCTTGCAGGTGCCGTGGCCGCCGCAGGTGGAGTCGATCGCGACGCCGTTCCAGCTCGCCGCGTCGAAGACGGTCGTGCCGGCGAGCACGCGCGCCTCCTTGACGGCGTGGTCCTCGCCCGACTGGAGGAAGCGGAGCTTGACCCGGTCGGGCAGCGGCTCTTCCAGCTCTGGGATCGGCTCGGCGCTCATAACGCTGCTGCCGCCTGCTTCTTGCGGAAGTCGGCGATCCAGCGTGCGCCCCACTCGTCGCGGCCGAGCAGGAAGTCGGTGGCGCGCACGGCCTCGACCGTCTCGGTGCGGCGGGCGTCCATGATCGCGCTCGTCAGCCCGTGGCTCTGCGCGACGGCGAGGAACGCGGCGCCGAGCGTGTGCCGGCCCGGCAGGCCGAACGACGTGTTCGACGCGCCGCAGGTGGTGTTGACGCCGAGCTCGTCGCGCAGCAGGTGCAGCGTCTCGAGGAAGAGCGTCACGGCGCGCGGCTCCGCGCCGACGGGCATGGCGAGCGGGTCGATCAGGATGTCCTCGGGCGGGATGCCGTAGTCGCCGGCGACGGAGACGATCTTCTTCGCGACCTCGAGGCGGCGCTCGGGCTCCATCGGGATGTCCTCGGCGTTCGCGAGCCCGATCACGGCGGCGCCGTACTTGGCGACGATCGGGAGGATCGCCTCGAGCCGCGCGTCCTCGCCGGTGACGGAGTTGACGAGCGCCTTGCCCTGGTAGGCGCTCAGTCCGGCCTCGAGCGCTTCTATGACGGACGAGTCGATGCAGAGCGGCAGGTCGGTGAGCCCCTGCACGAGCGGCACGGCGCTGCGCATCAGCTCGATCTCGTCGGCGAGCGGGTCGCCGACGTTGACGTCGAGCAGGTCGGCGCCGCCCGCGACCTGCTCCGCGACGTCGATCTCGAGCTGCGAGAGGTCGCCGACCTGGAGCTGCGCCTGGAAGGCCTTGCGCCCGGTGGGGTTGATGCGCTCGCCGATCACGCAGAACGGCCGGTCGGGACCGATGACGACGGTCCTGGACGGCGACTGGACGACGGTGTGCACTACGCGGGCACCGCGGCACGCTTCTTCTGGATCAGGTCCTTGGCGAGGCGGACGGCGCTCGAGGCGTCGGCCGCGTAGCCGTCGGCGCCGACGGCGGTCGCGTACTCCTGCGTGACGGGCGCGCCGCCGACCATGACGATCACGTCGTCGCGGATGCCGGCCTTCTCGAATGCGTTGATGTTCGCCTTGAACATCGGCATCGTCGTGGTGAGGAACGCGGAGAAGCCGACGACGTCGGGCTTGTGCTCCTGGATCGCCTCGATGAACTTCTCGGGCGGGACGTTGACGCCGAGGTCGTGGACGGTGAAGCCGGCGCCCTCGAGCATGATGTTGACGAGGTTCTTGCCGATGTCGTGCACGTCGCCCTTGACGGTGCCCATGACGTAGGTGCCGACCTGTTGCGCGCCGGTCTCGGCGAGCAGCGGGCGGAGGATGTCGAGCGCGCCCTGCATGGCGCGGGCGGCGATGAGCATCTCGGGGACGAAGAAGTCGCCGCGCTCGAAGCGGGCGCCGACCTCCTCGAGCGAGGGGATGAGCGCGTCGTAGAGCATCGACTCGGGCGCCATGCCGTCGGCGAGGCCGGCGTTCACGAGGTCCTTGACCTCGGGGGCGTTGCCGATCAGCGTGTTGTCGAAGAGGCCCTGGAGGACTTCGTCATGGGTCATGCGGCACCTCGTGCGTGATCGCGGTGGCCGAGCCGCTGGGCGAGCTTGTTCGACTCTTCGATCAGAAGAGGCGCGAGGCTCGCGATGCGCTCGGAGGTCAGGCGGGCCGTGGGCCCGGAGATGGAGAGTGCGGCGAGCGCGTCGCCGCCGGGACCGAAGACGGGTGCGGCGAGCGCGGAGAGCCCGTGCTCGAGCTCGTCGATCGACGTCGCGTAGCCGCGCGCACGGACGCGGGCGAGCTCTGCGTCGTCGGCGGCGTCGGACTCGGCGGCGCCGAAGGCGAGGAAGCACTTGCCGTTCGCGGCGAGGTGGTTGGGGACGCTGCGGCCAACCCAGTTGCCGACGCCGACGATGTGCGCGGTGTCCTCCTGCGCGAGGTGCTCGACGCCGGCGTGCCCGGGGACGGCGAGGTTGACGGTCTCGTCGCTCGCGTCGGCGAGCCGGCGGAGCGAGGGCGCCGCGAGCTCCTGGAGCACCGAGGACGAGTCGCCGGTCGCGAAGCGGAGCAGCACGGGCCCCGGGTGCAGGCGGCCGCGGTCGCCGAGGCGCTGGACGAGCCCCTGGCGCTCGAGCGCCGCAAGGAGCCTGGAGGTCGTGCTCTTCGGCAGCCCGGCGCGGGTCGAGAGCTCCCCGACCGACGGTGGCCGCGTGGCCTCGACGACGCTGACGAGCAGCTGCGCCGCGCGGTCGATCGCCTGGGTGCCGGTGGGCTCGCTTGCCATCTCAGATCGTGGAACGGGTGTTCCACGGTGATTGTGGCTGCGCGAGCGGCCGGCGTCAACTCGCGCCCGACATGGGAACCGCCAAGAGAGGGGGTCAGGCCGGCCGCCGTCGCGGGCGGCCAGGTGGCAAGGCCAACCCCCTAGACGTACGGTACGCGCATGACGCCAGAAGATCAGCCCCCCGGCATCGCGGTACCGGTCGCTTGGCTCGGAGTCGAGGACGTGCCGATTCTGCTGGCTAACGCTTTCGTGAGCCAGTTTGACGCACAGACGCTGGACTCCCTGACGTTGACTGTCGGCCAAGTCACCATGCCCGCGATCATGGGCGCGACCGAAGAGGTGGAATTCCCCCGGTTTGGTGGACACCGTCTGACTGAGCGTCGCTCGGTCGGGAAGGATGTCTGTCATGCCGAAGATGCCGTCGTATTCACCGGAGTTCCGTTTGGAGGCTGTCAGGCTGTTGCGGA
>Ga0315281_10004020_pt1 | contig 21456 bp, 6 predicted proteins | sample YL17G07_0_MG_FD_204540 | JGI IMG/M metagenome (GOLD analysis project Ga0315281, IMG submission 204540) | Sediment microbial communities from Yellowstone Lake, YNP, Wyoming, USA - YL17G07_0 | ecosystem: Environmental > Aquatic > Freshwater > Lake > Sediment | place: USA: Wyoming | collected...
GCTGAAACAGCAATTGCCGCGAGATTCCAGCCCGGCTGTAAAGTCACTCTTTGCACCCTCTGCATACTGCTGTCGAGCGTGCCGGTTACTCTTGCTATGCGCTTTTTCCCGGCAAAGACATACTTTACCGGCTGACCGTTACGCACCTCAAAGTACTGATTGACGTAAACGGCATCGGAAGCTGTGGTGTCCGGCACGGTAGCGTTTGCACCGGCTGTAAAAGAAAGCCCGTATAAGCGGACAATGAGAGTAAGCGTCAGTACTGCTTGCCATTTAAATTTTATGTTACTCATATGTCCTCACATGAAAGCAGGCTGAAGCCAGCGGCTACCCTTTGTGCCTGCATTTGGTAGCCGCAACCTTCAGGTTGCGGCCACCCGTTCCCGGTTACTTATCATTTAGGCATCACTTTCTTGACAATCCTTCTGTCGGTGTAATCATAAATATACTCCGTCCGCATCTTCTCATCTTCGACCGCTGACAGCCGGTCCTTGAAATCCCAGGTAAAGGTCTTGCCTTCAAGTGCCGTCATATTGCCGTTATCATCGTATTTGATTTCGCGCTTATCCTCGCCATTGTCAGTCGTTGTCAGGGCGTGCGGCCCCGGCTCATCACCCGCGTTGCGTCCTGTCCTGTTGCTGCGTCCATTCGTTCCGCCGTATTTCATCTGCCCTATATTCGTCACTGAATATCCGTTATTAATGTGATTTATATCCGATGTCTTTGACAGCATGTTTCCGGTCCTGTCATACCTGTATGAAATTGAGCCGTTATGGCCATCATCGTTTCCGGGAGTGGCAAAAGAGTATTCAGCATTGCTCAGCCTGTACAGGTCGTCATAGCCGAATATCTGTGTATTGCGCCTTGAGTCATTAACAGGCGCCAACGCCCTAGGCCTCAGATCATTAATACGCAGGATATTTGAAACCCCGTCCATGACATATCTGTAGAAGAGTACCGGCTGGACCTCATTGCCCATCCTGAACGTTTTAATACTGCTGAGCCTGAGCCGCTCATCATATTCATGGGCTGTATTTATCCCATTACCGTAGCGCATATGGGAAAGCTGTCCTGACGGATTATATGACAGGCCTGAGATTACAGAGCCGTTCGGTCCGCCTGAGACAGCTTCGATCAGTCCCCGTGTGTTATAAACATACTTTACGCGGTCATTGTCAGGATAGATGAGGGTTGTCACCCGGTCCATGGAATCAAAAAGCATCCCGGTCCTGTATGAAACCGGGAGCCCTGTCGCAGGGTTCTGAATGACTTTAACTACCCATGATTCCCTTCCTCTTTCATCATAGGATGTATGCTCCTCTCCCGATAAATCCCTGACCCATGAGAGGTGTCCTATTGTATTTTGCGCTGTGCCCCTGCTCGTATCGCCGAGGTCGATTAAGCCGGCGGGTTTATCATAATGATATTCCACATCCGGCGAGCGGTTTGCAGAAAAGGTCCGGCCCTCGTCATGATAATCCTCGGAGACAAGCCGGTTCACTCCATCATGAGAGTAAGTAATTTTCTGCACTTTTGCGTCCACTGTTTCAGTCATATTTGAGGCCTCGTCGTAACGGTAATGCATTACTCCGCGATCAGGGTCGTTCATGAATGTCTTCCTGCCTAGTCCGTCATATTCAAATATCCTCTTATTCCCCTGTGAATCGATAAAAGCAGTCAGATTTCCCAAGATGTTGTATTCATAAGTAGAAACCCATTCGGCTTGTTCACTAATATCATCTCCTGTATCACTGAGCCGGACGATCTCAATCACTTTGCGGAGCCTCCTCTGATTGCTCTTGTCCTGTAATCCGTCTTCGATGTAAAGCATCCCGTTACCATAATGTTCGGATTCAGGGCTGGTCTGATTTTCATCATGTACTGTCCTCATTAATGGTGAATAACTGGTTGTCGCGTATACAATCTCACCCTTAACCGCTGGCTGATTGACACGGATTTCACGTCCCAGTGCATCATAGAAATGTTCGGAATAACCGTTGTTAAACGTCGGTGCAGCAAAATCAAGCGTCCCCGTCTCAAAATAAGGAAGATATTGCTTCCACGCCTGTCTCCTCGCGTTAAACTGTATCGTATCAGACACTACAATCTGCCCCGGTTCCTCTCCTTCTGAACGGGTCATGATCTTCCTGCCAAGTCCGTCATAAAAACTTCGCGAGTACAAAAACCCGTCACCGGGGCTGTCATCCCTCTGCCGTGTCTCCACCCAGTTGATTATCTTTCCTCCGCCAAGGTCATGCGCCAGCACATAATCGTACTCCACGGTATGCTGCTTGTCAGGCGGCTTTGTGATGGAGGTAAGGCGGCCGAACGTGTCGTAGCCGTAGGTCGTGGTAAACCCGTTGAACTCGGTTGAGGATGTTACAACGCCAAAATCTTTATCATAAGAAGCCTTGAAAACAAGTGTGGGTAAGACATTGTTGCCGGTATAGATAATTTCTCGTTCCGGGAAGGAGTGGAAAATAGCATCATATACAAGTTTCCGGTAATGACCCGGCTGTGTGCCGTAAAGCGGGTCATAAATGGAAATAATGTTTCCGTATTCGTCATAATCATTCCGGGCAGATTTTATGTATTCATTATCCTTCACCCAGTTTTTGGTCATAGTGAGATTACCTTTGCTGACTGAGCCAAGAGTTGTATTCTTGTCGTAATAATTCTGTGAATTGGCAGCCATCACTTTGTCTTCGTCTGTAATCTTCTGTTCGACAACATTTCTTAAAATCCATCTGGTTATTCCGTTAGGATATCCGGCAGTGTAAGATGTCTCTGTTATCCGTTCATCGTCCCAACCTGCGTCCATCCTGCCGTGCTCCATCTGCCGGGTCATGTTGCCGTAGTCGTCATATTCGTATTCCCATTTTATTTGCACCGGCGTGCCGTTTCCTTTTTCGATCACATCGCGGGTTTTATCATATTGGAAAGGATAAGTAACCTTCCTTCCATCCCCCTTTGCGCTTATATGGAGAGTCTTCGTAGACCAGCTATTATGCTCAACATAGAAGACTTTGTTTTTTGCATCTTTTGCTTTCATCTTGAGAGTCTTGCCTTTCAGCGCTTCTATCTGAGCGCCCGTATCAAAGGAAAAGGCTATGATAAGGTCAGGGGCGCTTGCATCACCTTTTTCCCTGGTTTCCACCTCTGCAAATCCTCTGAACTCCTTTTCCGCTCCATCATAATATCCGTCATGATATGAAAATTCCTTGACATACATGTTTCCCATAGAATCATCAACAGACATTTTTGCCACAACATTCACAGGAAACGGCAAAGGATTGGGCCAAATATGTCCCTTTGCTGCATCATCAAGGAGGAATCTTGTTGAAGTAGCATATTCAATTGTTGTCTTTCTACCGATACCGTTTTCAATACTGACCAGCATATTCGGTTTGGGCACACAGCCAATCAGCTCACCGATGTCTACTGTCTGGATCCTGGGGTCCCTGTAGCTGTCAGCATAGATCAGGTCTGTTGTTCCGTTGCCGTTCAGATCAGCCCAGCGAATTTCAGGGTTTGTGCCAATGCCTGTAGGCATGCCTCTTATCATCCGTCTTTTATCCAGGGTGTAGTTTCCCAGGTTGAGCCAATACCACAACTGGCCTGGAGCAGCACGCTCAATCACCAGGTCAACAAGCCCGTCGCCATTTATGTCCTCGAGCCTGGCTTTTTCGACCTGGCCTGGATACTCTACATCAAGCGTGTAATCCGACAAAGGGACAAACTCCGTAGGTGCAAATTTGCCGTACCCAAGACCTGCGGTAACTTCAAGACCAGTAGGCCGCACACGCAGAATATCCGGCACCCGGTCTCCGTTGAAGTCAGCTATGTGCACACCTGTTTGAGAAAGCATGTAGCCGGAATCCTGGCTTACCGTGACACTCTTTGAATACCGCTGATTCCCCAGATTAAACCAGATGCGGTAATAAGCCCCTCCGCCAACACTGATGCTCTGAATGATGTCCATGTTTTTGTCAAAGTCCAAATCGGCAGTCTTGACGTTCAGCACGCCAAAGGGTGAAGGCGGTTGGACATCATTAATACTCATCAACTTGCGCGGTCCCCAACTGACATCAGCCCGGTTCTTAAAATAATAGACATCGCCGACAGCACTCTTGTAGACCAAATCTGCAAGCCCATCTGCGTCCATGTCAGACAGGTGGGCTATATCGGTCTTAGATGATAAATTGATGCCCCAAGCCTGCTCGCCCGCCACTTCAGGTACATACCTCCATTGGATAGCTCTGGCGCCGCTATCTTGTATTTCTCCTTCATTCACGTAAGCAATGTGTCTTGGTCCTCCTGTTATGAGGATGTCCGGCAGGGCATCCCCGTTCAGATCAACCAGATCCACCAGGTTGTTATCCATAACCTGGAACGGTGCATTGACCGCCCCGATAATTTCCGAAGCAGCCGAAACATTATCAGGTGGATTAGAAACCGTGTAGCCGAGAACCATAGGAGGATAGGTACTCACATTATCGGCGCCCACCCATGTTACAGAAGTAAGAAGGGACCAGTGAGGATGGGCATCGTAGGAGAGCACATATTTACGGTTTAAATAGTCGGTTACGGTATCACCGTTAAAGTCACCTGAAGCATGACCGTTTAAAGTCGGTCCCTGCGTGCCAATGATTATCTCCTTCAGCCGCTTGCCTGTCCTGACAATGAACCCTGAACGGCAGTCCTCGAACCAGTCTTTTCGTGTTTCGTATTTGAATACAATGAAGTGGAAATTGCTCCATGGAGGTGAGCCGGGGCCGTATTCTATCTTTGAAAGATAGCGCTGGTTGGTATTTATGTTGCCTGTGTATGAACTGTATTTATAGATTATCTCATTGCCGTTGGTATCAGTCCTCCTCTCAAGCAGCCATTTAAAAACATTCCCGCTGTTTATATCCCTGATCCTGCCTGAAGGAGTTATGCCGAACTCAAGCAGTGTCCCGTCAGGCAGATGGGCTTCCCAGTGTTCACCGACTTTTCTGTAACGGATAAAAGCATCTTCGTTCTCGCAGAAATAATATCCGTCAGCAGTTAGAACCAGTTCTTCACCTATTTCATTTATGAAGACATCGATCTCTTCCGGATTGTCGACCACGCCGTCAAGGTCGTCGTCAATTCCGTTATTGCCGTCAACATATCGGGGGATTCCCTTGTCGGTCTGACGCTGGATATAGGGAATCCCCAATTTCCAGCCGAAGCCGAGCGGTCCGTTGCTGCTTCCGCCGTCATAACTGAGAGACAGTCCCGGTGCATGGCCTGCCGTGCCGGGCGGCACTTTCAGGCCGACCGCATACTTTGCCGTACCTGTATTCAGAGTCGGCTCAAAGGATTCGCCCAGTCCCTCAATAGAGCCCGGACCAGTAGGGAGAGAAATCGTGTTGGGTTTCACACCGCTCTTGTCCACGGCAGAGCATGGCGATATAAACAAGACGCACATGGAAAGTATAGTTATGAGAGTAACAATGAGATGTGTCATCCTAACCTACTTAATTCATAGCGAACTCTGTTCCAATGGTTGTCTGTCATTCCTCCCGAAAGCTTTCGGGATCGAGAATCTTTCTGAACCCCTCTTTGGAAAAGAGGGGAAAGGGGAGATTTTATGGATACTTTCATACTCGTTTGTGAGCAAAGGCTCATGTCGATTCCCGTATAACAGGCTGTTGCAGAATTGTCATAATCGGTAAAAATGTCATGCTGAACTTGTCGGAGCGACTCTCCGCGAAGACTCGTTCCGAGTTTCAGCATCTAATAAAATCAATAAGTTATGCGACCCTGAAATAAATTCAGGGTGACAAAATACTGTTTCTGCAACAACATAGTAAACGGGAATCCAGTGGCTTTGGTTCTGGATTCCTCGTTTCGCTCGGAATGGCAAACAAAGTAAAGGAACTTATGCCACAATACACTAACAGTCCGATACACTATGGTTTCTTAAGGCACATCTATACTGTTCACAAGGCTTCCAGTTGAACAATCAATGATGTTGACCTGAACTTTTCCTGTTACAGGGTCTTCTCCAACCACTGCCACCTCTTCAAAAGTATTATTATTAAGGTCTGGCACTATTACCGCCTTCACAGGTACATATGTTTTATCGAAGAACAGGTTGCTCAGCACTTGTTTTGTAACTGTATCCTTCAACTGGAATAGTACTTCCCCTGTGCTTTCGCTTACTCCCAGCACTCCTGCCTCCGGGTATCCATCTTTGTTGCTGTCGTTTACCGACAATACCCTGTACGGTGCATAGGCGGAGTTGTAAACAATGTCCCTCACCAGTGCGCCATCAGATGTATCCCTTATCTGAACAAGCACCGATCCATTTACCTTGTTCACTCCAAGTACTCCGATCTCACTGTATTTGTTTCCGTTGGTATCTGCGATTACTGCTGCTCCTACAGGAGTATAGGCTGAGTCGTCAAAGTATTTAATGCTCCTGACAACCAATCCGGTGGCTGAATCCAAAAGCTCCATCCGCACTTCTCCACTCACTCGATGCTCTCCCAGCAATCCTACTTCCTCATAACCTGTTCCTTCGATATCCGGCAGCACTACTGCAGTAACAGGTCTGAAGTTCAGGTCGTAGTAGTTGTTCCTCACCAGAACCCCTGTGCTCATATCCCTTAGTTGCAGGAGTAGTTTACCTGTGCCTGATTGTTCTCCGATCACTCCTATCTCAGGATATCCATTGTTATTAATATCATTTATCACCACTGCCTCAATAGGATTGCAACTGCTTGCGTAAGCGATATTCTTTACCAGTGCCCCTGTCAATGGATCCCTTAGTTGCACTGTCACACTTCCGGTATCGATGTTTCTCAGAAGCACTGCAATCTCAGGGACACTGTTTCCGCTAAGATCAGGCGCCACGTCCATGTCAATCACTTCAAGGGAAGAGCCAAAATTCAAAGTTGAGATATTTTCTCCTGTATGCCCGTCCTTTATGTAAATATTGTTAATCCCATCAGACACATTCACTCTCAGTACTGCCATGTCCTTTGTGCCATTTGTGTTAATGTCTCCAATCCCTATCATATCCACTGCCTTCTTGAAATAGGCCGCAATCGTATGGTCCTCTGTGACAGAAGTGAATGTGTGAGTGTCCGTGATTCCCACTGATGAGCCGTCTACCGCTACCTTGGCTATCGTGTAGCCCGCACGTGGCTCTATGGCAAAGCTCTTGTCTGTTCCATGATTTACCTGTATCGTTCCTTCAGGATTGATAGTCCCTCCATAGGCATTTACACTCGAAATGGTTTTCCCTTCAGGATTGATGCTCCCTTCAGAGGAACCTACACTCGAGTTGATTGTGTGTTGTTGCGCAGCGGTTGTTGTAAAGACCTTGTCTTTACCGTAACGCTTCCCTGCACTGTTTTGTGCCGCAATCCTGTAATGGTAGGTCATCAGGGCCGTAAATTTATTCACGTTTCTCGATACCGCTATGCCTGTGTCCCCGCTTCCCAATGATATTGTGGTTGTTTTACTTCCATAGGTTTTATCAAGGCCAAATTCAAACCACGCAGAGGTATCGAAGCCATGGGGATTTACTGCGCCATTAAGCGTGGCAGATGTAGCTCCGACACTGGTGGCCGCACGAGTCGATACTATGGGTGCTCCCTTCCCTACGGTCGGGTTCGTGCCGTTAAGGTATTCATTAAGATTTGTGACGCCGTCCTGGTCGTAATCATCTCCCGGCATAACATCGCACACACTCGTAATGGCATCATCGAGATTGTGATTGACTATTTTCATCTCCCAATTATCCGGCATCCCGTCACCGTCGGCATCGTCTGTCCCAAAGGGAACACACATGATGGTGCCGCGATTAGCTGCTGATATATCCACGGTCTCTGTTGTGGTAATGTTAGTTCCGGCAACCTTTGCGCTCCTTGTGTAGCTTATTGGTGCCGAGGATGCAGGAATAGTGTTTTTGGCGACCGGGTATCCAGTGACCCATTTTTCCATAGGAATCTGCACGGCATAGGAGAACGGTCCGCCCGGCCCTTTGATCTTGCGAAGCTGCGTTGTCACGGTCACGGTCTTTCCGGCAGAGGGTGTAAAGGTCCAGGTCAAAACGCCGCTTGTAATGAGCGAACCATTGTTCGCACGCACGTGTCCATACAGCACAATGCCGGGCTCGGGTATTCCTGCTAATGCTGTGGACAGCAGAATACCAAAATAAATTAAAACAACCATTCCGAAAATTGAAGAAATCTTTTTCATCTTATACATGACCGTTCTCCTTTGCTCAATATAGGCTGAAACGATTCACTAAAGCCCTCAAATGAAATCATGCCCCGCTCTCATATCTGTTTATTCCTTGTGATTACTTTATCCGCTCAATTTCCTCCTTAATTGCCTCAGTAAGCATAGGTATAAAAGAAAATCTTTATATCCTTCACTCCGTTTCCATCACGCGGACCACCTTGAGAAAGTGGCATACCATCGATAAACCGGTTTAGCCCCTCTTTAGGGTTATCCCCCCAGATTTCCCAAGCAGGAATAATCAGAAGCCAGCGCGTATTCCACACGGACCGGCCGATCAGTCGGCTGTTCACTCTTTCAGTTTCTGGATACAAGTTTTCCTCTCCAGAATCATGGTAAGCTCTGAAATCTTGGTGCCGCCGAATATCAGCAAAATGTTCACCCAGATCTGGATCCATTATTGGAATCCAGCCTAAGCTCGGATCGGTCAATTTTGTGTCACTTTCATAAATCCTGAATGGGGTAGGTAGCGCCTGGTCTAATATCTTGAATTCTCGTGTGGCACTGGCTATTCCATTTATTGTAGTGGGAGATCGTAAGATATCGCTTCCTACAGGAATCAGGTAAACATGTGGCGTTTTCCCCAGGTTCAGACCATCATAGTTGCTGAACCAGACTCCTACAGAGCGTACCTTGGTGGCATAATGCGTCGAACTGAAAGTACTATCGTTCATCGCAGGCCAGCCGAAGAAGTTAAGCCTGGCATTAATGTTCGTCGAAAAGGGGATTACAATTGCCGGCTCAACAGCTCCTAAACCACTGGGAATAACACAATACTTCTTGAACTCAGGCAGGTCGAGCAGGTTGGGAACCACGTAACGCCAGAGTGTCTCGCTCCACAAAGTATCGCCTGCAGACCCGGGCTGTATTCGGAACAGTTCTGATCTGAGCGTGAAGCGATTTGTCTCTTTTTCTGGGTTGTTGAAGCCGAGCTGCCCCTTTAAACCTCCGGTGCAGCTGCTCCAGCTGTTCCCGCAGAAGTTATATGACATCCTCGCCATTGAATCGGCTAAACCCTGGCCTGTCTGGGGTGTGTTTCCCGAAATAGTGCCAATAAGCCGAGCCCGTACGATATCAGTTAGGAACGCTTCTCCGGCCATTCGGTCGCTCGACAGAAATGTGGTCTCAAAGTCGTACGCCTTGGCTGCGAGATAGACATAACGTGCAGCCAGGTCAAACTGTGCACGGTACTTTTGGAGTGCATCATTCCGGAAGATACGAAACGCCATATCTTTGTACCGGCGCGACTGGATATCTGTGGCTGTCTGTTTGAAGAACCTGATGCGGTCTTCAAGGAGCCTTTCCCCTTTTGCCAGCACCTGCAGGTAGCGTCCGGATGCCTGCTGCATTGCCTCCTGCATGGTATAGAGATCAACGCGCTGTAATATCTCCCTACGAACGGCCTGCTCGAGCTGCTTAATCTGCTGCTGGATAGCAAGCTCCTGGCGCGATGAAGTAAGTGTTATGTTTGTCAACGACTGCATGTCCTGCAATGCCTGCTGGTGATCAAGCTCTGCGAGAGACTCTCGGTCCGCCTCATTGGTCATATCTTGCGCTATGACACTTCCAGCCAAACGGATTGCTCCACGTGCTGCAGAGGTCACGTCCGTTGCCATGCCTGCACACGTTGGCAGGAATTCAGCATAAGCGTTAGAAATTATTGTAATCATGCTTGCCTGTTTCCTGAATTCTACTTGGTTGGAGCGGGACTGCATGATTTGGCTGTTGAGAGATTTCTGCTGGTTCAACTGCTCGTTCAATACATTAATCTCTTCTGCATTGAGTTTATATTGAGCTTCAAGGAGCGCTGCCTGGTCTTCAATGTCTGCGAGGAGGTTGTCATACTCATATAGGGCTTTTTCAAACCGAGCCCGCGCTTGCAGAAGTTCAGACCTGGACATCTGGATCTCCCCGGGCGCCCTCCTCTGACCGGTCCATTCTTTGGGTTTAACACAACCAAAGCCCGTTGTCGAAATATGAAACACAACATCCTTCGTAGTTTCCTTCAGTGATCCGTCATCGAGCACCTCAAAGTCCGTAATAGTAACGGGGAACTCGATCACTGGCGGCGGGTCTACTCCTAACAGCTCGGACGGGTCGACAAGGTCATAATTAATAAGATCGGGGCCGTCATAATTCTCGGGATATGCTTTATCATCTCGGTAAGGATATCCGAAAATCTCAATCAACCGGTTCTTGAAGTCAATCGTCTGATCTTCTACTTTTGTCCGGAAGTCAGCCAGTGTGTCTGCCTGCCTGCGCAAGAGCTGTGTGGAGTTGTTTGCGTGATTGAACACAGTAATGGCGTTGTTCATGGCTGTAACAGCACGGTCGTAGATCTGTTCGAAATGGGTCTTCCCGGCATCGATCTCGCTCGGGCTGATATCAAAGGGGACGACGTTAGTGGCTAATCCCAGGGGATTCAGGCCTGCATCGGCTGTATCGACCTGGGCCTGAATATCCTGGAACAGGCTTGCTACCTCACGCAGCTCCGGAACAGTCGTACGGTCGATCTTCTGGATACCCGTATGGTCGGGATCCTCAGAGGGCAGGATGGCATTTCCTGTTACCCAGTCGAAGTAGGCACCCTGTCCTGCACGTATTGCCCATTCTGAAAGACCCCATGCACGTTTTGGGTCAATGTCCTTATATCCTTGCCACTGCCCTGAAGGGTCTTCAACGTAAGCATCACGGTAAGTCAGATTCACGATCTCAGCTCCTGTCTGTGCTTTGGCAGCAGCCACAGTTGCAAACTTACGTTCATCAAGGTAGTCTACTGTTGTACCATCGACGTCTTCGGCCCGGGCTTTCCATGTGTAGTTTGGATGTGTCAGGAGTTTATAGTAACTCTTGATTGCCGTCAGGTAATGACCCCAGGCATCACCGTGCCCTTGAGGATAAAGCATCTTTGCATCTGCTTCGGTTATTTTCCCGTCAACATTGCCGTTTTTATCTGTGATGTCGTAATTCATTGCATATGCCATTTCCCCTTCGTTATTTGTAAAGTTCCACTTCAGGCGGTTATAGAACGGATGTTCCTGGGTGGGGGGATCTTGCGAGTCATCACGTCCGCGAAGCAAGGCCAGTTCCTCCTCAAGCAGGGAAGAGGTCATGTTCATGAAAGAGTGAATCGATGTAGCCTCGGCGCCGTATTGAGCATCGTCAGTGCCGAAGGCAATAGTCGGGTCCGAAGCATCAGCATATGCCTCGTTTCCAAGGAGTGTGTAAAGGTCTGCAATACGGCTCGCCACAAGAAGTAACGCATTGTTAGCAGGCGGATAATCTACCGGAGGAAGTCCATCTATACTCAAATCGATTCCACGTCCCAACACTGTTTCATATATCTGAATAAGCCCGAACTCATCCAGGCTTGTGCAGTTCATCGGGATGTCGCCTGTCCATGGCGGGCCAGCCTGGCTAATCATGCTTACTATTGTGTTTACCTTAGTCTTTTTATAGTCAAAGAAGTCATTCTCTGCTCCCTCGATTCCTCCGCCGATTGCCCTCTGAAAGGGATTGATATCGCCCACCACGCGTTTGATCCAGCCTTCTGCCAGTTTTGGAGGTGTCCAATTACTCCATATTCCTTTCAAGGGTATATTTTCCGCACCCATGTAGCGGTATCGGCAGACAAACCAATTGTCACTTAGGGTCAACAGCCCGGGACCTTTTATCGTGATGTCCACAGCCCCTTTTCCGCTCCCAAAAGAAGTCCAGCTTCCATAAGGTCCTGGTGGAGCTACTCCACTTGCATCCGGCATATATCTCCATTGGAACTGATAGTCATCTGTAAGACCGGCAAAATCTCCTTTGTGACGCAGGGTCAGTGTCTCATCAAACGGACAGTCCGGTGTGATTACGGCGATCTCTCCCGCTTCAAGTTCAGCAACAACTTGAATGACCTTAAGAGATACAGGTAAACTTTCGTCGCATTTCTTTGCACTATTTTGCATGGCTAAAGTTACATAACCCACTCCTTCGGCAAAGCCTGCTGTCAGGGCTAATGCATCATATGGGTCAACACTGCTGTCCTGAATCTCGACCGGGTCTTTTGCTTTCTGATAGAGTGCATTGACAGCCGTCTTCCAGCTTGTGTTTCCACTTAAGGCGAGCAGTTCATCATGATCCCGCTGACTCATGACGTTCAATAATGCATAATCAAATCCTGTGGGAGGGTCAACGATCATGCCTTTGAACTTGAGCTTCGGGTTGATCGGGTCAGGGTCATAGCTCACCCTTAGCCTAAGCGCAAGAGAGAGGTCGGAAAATGCAATATCGGGTGGTAAACTTGCAAGATTCACTTGACGTACCTGCACAGGGTCAATAAGTTTTACGCTTGGGCCTCCGCCTGTTGCAAGCGATTGCTGGTAAACAATATCTACACTGCACTGTCCTTTGATTGTGGGCAATCCGTTCATTCCTTCAATCAGTGTCTGCCCTATCTTCAATTTTGGTACACTATCAGGCCAACTTACTGTATATGTTACATTGACAGGCGTACCCGTCCCGTTATCAAGCCATGGCACATCTTCTCCCACATTGTGTGTACTATTAGGGAAATAGAAACCAGTTTGAACAGGATAGTAATATCGCATCGTGATTGTGGCAGGCTTACCATCATCACCAGCTGCCTTTACCCAGTGTTGACCTTTTCGATCCTCAAAGGCAGGTCCGGAAACAACATCTGCCTTAATGCTGTCTTTAAGTGTGCCCAATGGGAAAGGCGCCTGAATCAAGAGGCCGGCAACACCCTCGTACGGATCATTGGGCCTGGACACTCCTGCCCACTCATGGAAATAATAAGGCGCATCTTCCCTGATGACCTTGAAAACTCTGAAGCGCCATTTTTTATTGTCCGGTGGTTCCTTATACTGCATCAGCACGTAAGGCTCGGAAGTCGCCTGAGTGCCAAGGTCATCCCGGAGTGCAAAGACCGCCGTTCCAGTACTATACCCGGCCTTCAGGGCATGTTCCTCGTTGGGATTGAACCCAGGTTTTGTCGGATCTTCCTTTGAGCCGTCAGCGCCGTAGATGATCCAGTCAGCGCCATATTTTGAATCGATTACATCTGATCCATTCTGTCTGGCAATGATCATCTTGCATGCCACAGTCGGTTCGTTATCAACGGCACATAAGACATTTGCCATGGGCCACACCGCATTGTATTGCACAACCTTTGACGGCCACTGAACCCTTTGTTTAGGACGTTTGGGATCAAAAGTGCTGCTGAGGTTTGACCACCATACCTCAAGCTGTCCTTTGTTCACCGCGAATATCTGCCCGGTGTCTGCATAAACCTCAGGGGCGTAACGGTTTCCTGCAGGATTATAAATATAACCCGGCTTCGGCCCTTCATGAGAGGCATCAGTTATCTCGGTTCCAATATTTTTCTGGCCGCCATTGTTCATGACAAGCGGGTCAGCGCGCAGCAGCGAACGCACCACCTCAAAGCCGACCCAGTCCTGTCCCACGACAGTCCCTGTCTGATACTTAAGCAATGACCAGCCCGGAGCCCCATCCGTATAATATTGAGTCCCATTTATTAGCCAGTCGTGATCTAATGGGTCAAGAAAATCTTCAGATACTTCTTCCGGATGGAGCGCGGCAGGTATTTCAACTTTAGCCAATTGGCCTTTGGCATCCCGTACATATTTCTGGTACTTACTGCTGTCATCAGCAGGCCACTTTGCAGTATACCGGCGGATTTCCCAGTACCAGACAATATTATTCAGCCCCTTTCGCTTCCAGATTACCTCCATATCGTAAGGCTCATCATTTTTCTTTATTGCCCAGAGATGGCCTCTCTGTAATGACCCTTCAACCATGTGCTGATAAATAAGTCCTTCCTGCTGTCCCCTTCTTACTTTCGGCTCAACCTCTTTTCCTTCGGGTATTTCCTTATACGAGAACAGACGCGAGCCAATATAAGCAGCTCCATCGGGTGTTGCAATGTCCGGCTGGCTGTAATCCTTTATTTCGACAATTTCATAGCCGGTAGTTGCTGAGGTATTATCCTGATACTCAAGAATTATGAGGTGCCTGTCATTGTTAGATACTGTCCCTTCCGTTGCACAGAGATTTTTCCCCAAAGTCCCTTCCATCCATATCTGCTCAGCGCCGGGTCCGTTTAGTTGCGTGACGGCTGTATTGTAATGGATCACTGTTTTCGAGACCGGACCGAGATTAACACAATCAATATCGGTGCCTACCATTTTTCCGTTTATGTCTTTTATGTGGGTATGATAGAGGATCATCGGGTCCTGCGCCGTATCAGAAATGGTGTTATAAACCCTTATGTAATTGGTGCCATTGTTTAAATACCAGGTTATCTGGAATGAGCCGAGGTCGCCGGCTACAAGCTTTCCCAGGTTGTCAATCTTAATGGCGTGCTTTGATGGTGGCAGTGGCAGTTTGGTGTTGTTCCAATCAATATCATTCCATGTCTTTCCTTCAAATGCGAGGATATCGCCGCCGAATTTAAGCGCTGTTGTGTCTATTTTGACCGTGCCGGAGACCGGGGTTGATAATAGCCCTACCGCATTCTTAGCCTTTACCGAGCATACATAATCACCCTGGGGGAATTTTTTACCCGGATACTTCGTGGAAAGGTCTACAACATAAACGCCCTGAGGAGGAGTGGCACAGTCGCTGGAATTCATGTCAGCGCAGAAAATTACCTGGTTCACATTTCCGACATTTTTATAAGTTTGGATCCCTTCAGGAATTCCCGGTGTGCCGAGAGCTACTTCATAACTCACAATACCCTGATATCCCGGGATAGTATCTTCCTTAAAGCCACTCCATGTAAATTTTAGCTTTGTATCATCTGCCGTAACTGACGCGGGTACAGGAGATACACGCGCTTCGCTGCTATCCGGTGGTGTCCTGTCGATGATATACGATTGTCCGGAAGTATAATTTGTAAAACCCCAGCCGCCGAGGGGATGATTGTCATCCCCGGCACGGATGGTGTTGTTGTCGATGACGTCGAGCCTGACTGTACCGCTCTCTGTCGTGCCCGTGTTGACCGTTACGTCGATGACCGTTCCGGTGCTTGGTGAGACGCCGGTAATGCTTTTTGAAGTAAGGGTGCCGCTGAGACTGAAATCCGTTGTATCCACTCCCGTGACTGCCTCGCTGAAATTGACCCTGAATGTTACAGTGCTTGACAGCGTTGCCTCATTCAATGGGTTAAGTCTCGATATGGATAAAACTTGAGGCGGGGCAGATATGGTAGTGATACCTCCTGACGTGTAATTGCCGTTGCCTGCGCCAATACCTCCGAGGGGATTCCCTATTAAATCCTGGATAGTGTCATCATCTTTGACATCGAGCCGAATAGTCCCCATTCCCGTTCCCCGGTCGACAACTACCCGGTACTGATACTTATTATATAAGGAAGGAATGACCTCAGTGATTTTTGCGTCGTTTATGCTGCCGGTTGTGGGCAATAGGAAGTCACTAATGTCCACTCCGGTGACATCCTCCGAAAAATGAACTTCGAAACTTATAGGATTTTCATCTGTTGGAGAGTGTTCGCTGTTAGTGCTGACACCAGGAGGAAGAACTCTTGCATAAAAAATGTCGGTGTCTTGTCCTGTCTGCCCTCCCCAGTCTGTCAATGAAGGCCAAACAGCTATCCATCTGCCCAAACCATCGGTTGCCATTGAAGTACCGGAATAATATGGCTCAGATGGAAACACGCCTGGAGTCCATGTCGTGCCGCTATCCGTCGAATACCTCACTCCAACCTTGCCATAGTTGTTCGGGTAAAGGAGCACGAATAATGACCCAACCGCCTCTATTGTCGGACCAGGGTAGTCCCCGGTAGGGACCTTTACTGAATGCTGATACGGAGTGTTCCACGCATATCCGATACAAAACTGTGGAAACTTAGATGAATATTGGGTACAAACTCTGTTTGCAGTAAAGATTTTGTCAGATGACAAATCGTCTCTCCAACTGATTGCGATCGTTCCCTCAGTATCGCTACAGCCTCCACCGATTATGCAAAGCCCCCTTAATACTTTCCTGTCGGTCACTATTGTCGGGTCCATACTGCTAGCATCTGTACCGGGTACACCCTCAGGACTCTGCCAGGTGCCACGATATCGTGACCACAAGATTCCCCCTGCCCCCTCAAAATTTCCATACCTCCATGCTATGAGCCAGTCATTGGCGACACGTCCGGTCCATGTGACCGACGGCATGATGTCTGCGGTCGCAAACCCATCATCGGGACTTTTAACAGGACTCGGACTGGACCAAGTCTGCCCATTGTTCGTGGAAAATGATGCGAAAATATCATAGTCAGTGTTGGTATCTGTCGATGAAGTGTACCGATAATTTGACGCCCAGGTAACAATCCAGTTACCGTTCTCATCAGATGCTACCTTTGGATCCCTCTGAATAGTTGTTGACGTCCCCTGGCTGACAATAGATCCCTGCCAGTTGTAGTAATTACTCGAGTTTGCCCTTAGAGAGTAAACGGTTCTCGAATCACTTGTGTCGTTGCTGTTCCACGATTGCGTGAAGACAATGATCCAGTTTCCCTTGCTGTCTGTAGCTATAGAGGGGCAGCCCACTTTAGTGTCACCACCGATGCGATAGAAAGACCCACTACCGCCAAAGGGGTCGTAGGAGACTGAGATGTATATATTTGTTTCGTTTGGATTTGTCGGATTCTGGGCGCGCCATGCCGTTACCCATGTGCGGCTGCTGCTGTCAAATGCGATGTCGGTGCAATCATCCCACGCAGTCCCATCGGTTGCAGCTTTGCTGCTCAGGGGTACGGGATTGTCAAAACCCAGGCCGGCTATGCCTTCGCCGCACATTCCCAAAGAAAATAGCAATACCAAAAATAAACCTATTGTTAACCTGCAGATGTAACGACACATCATTCCCTCCTCGGTCATAGTTGCAAACTCATTCTTTCTTGGAGATAATCTGGTTTGGAACAAACCATTATCAGATATTTAGAAAATTTTTCCTCTAATTCCAATGTATGCATAAATTTATTACTTTCCGTCATTAAGCACAGGCACCCGTGATACATGGTGGAGCCGAAATGTGCCCGCCACATGCAATACCTCTTTATGGAGGCCTGTGATGTCTTCTTTATAGATGCCGCCGACCTGAGTGTCTCCCCACCCGGAGAGCTTGAGACCTTCCGGGTCATCAGGTGTAAATGTTAGTGTGATAATTCTAACAATGGTATAGGATTCTTTCCCCTCAGGAAGCAGGTCCTTGAAGTCATAATCCAGGTTGTCATGGTCAGGGTGATATTTGTGCTTGAACGGATTCAGCGGATGATTATAACCAAGGGTATTATTGCCTGAGAGGACATTGTCAAAACTTCCCGTCATCTTCTTTACAGGGTCGAAAAACCCGAAGGCTGAAGAACTGATTCGGCGACCGACAAGTTTTCCATCCCGAATAGCAGCGCCGGAAAACTGCGGTATCAGCTCGTCACGTGTAAGCAGTACGAGCTTTCCCGGCTGATCTACAATCCACTTTGTTGGGTCATCAGGGTCCGGCTTCATGGTACCTTCCTTCCGCACCAGGGTAACCTGCTGAAGCATCCGAACCTTCCCCGAATCATCGACATGGAAAATAATGCGGATCTGGAACTCCGATGAGGTGGGCTGAGGGGTTACTTTATCAGAATCGCTTGCAGCATAGCTCACCTTGTCAATTGTAGCCATGCCAACCCACAGTCCTGCTCTGGGATTAACAGAAGACTCATCAGCCTTGGAAATTGAGCTCGAACCGGGATTCTGCATTGCATAACTCTTAGATTTCATTCCTCTGGCAACAACAGGCAATGATATCCGGACTCCCTTAGAATCAGTTACTTCAAGAAGGTTTTGATACAAGGCGCCGGGGTCATTTGAGGAAGCCATGTCCGGCCGTCTGACTGCAAGGCGCAAGGCCAGCTCTCCTGCCGGCTGGACAATGAACTTCACTGTGCCTGTAAGTTCAACCCATCCAATAATTTCAACCCATTTTTTCCCAGAATTATCTGTGTGGATAATGACATTGCTGTCCCAATAAGATAAAGGAACACCACCGGCAAGCGGAGGCAGCGATGCATCAGGCGGTGACTCTGAGGCTTTCCTTCCCAGAGTTATCTGTGTGGATGAGGACGTTTCATTCCGGATGCGCAGTGTCTGCTCTGTCAGAACACGGCCGAAATCGAGTCCGCCACCCTGATCGGTAGTTATGCTTATGGGTCCCGGATAGGTCGAGGAGCCTTTGCAGTAGACCCAGTATGCCTCTCCCTTGTTTATCTTTTCTGTGTCCAAGGCAGCTATCTTTACCCATTGTCCTGAAGCGCTTAACTTGTAAACCGATTGGCCGGCGTGGGCCGGCGAAGGTGCAAAGTACTTTTTAAACGTGGGCGGGGATGTGGGATCTACATAAAAACCTTTTAGGTTGAAGGAATCAGCTACCCAATCACCTGAACTGGCCACCGCCTTTCCCGTGACACTCCAGGATACTGACTCAGTGCCCCCAAGCTTGATCAGGTAACTGTGGCCTCCCTGAACGATAAAAAGATTTGTAAGAAATGACTTCTTAGATTCTGGAGGAAAAAAGTGAAGCCATTCAGGCTGTTCAGGCATGAGTGTGTCAGCATCCTTAATAAACTGCACGGAAGAGAAACGCCGGTTCCATGCCCATACGCTCTCCACGGGTATTCCCTCAAACACGGCGTCAGATTCATCAGGTTGCGGCTGAACCTCAAGGAAGACTGCATTCCAGCCTGGCTGTAGCGTAACTTTCTGAGTCTTCCATTGGCCAAAGGCAGGAGAGGTGAATACTATAACTGAAAAAATTAAAAAGTAAAAAAACCTTGATTTGATCATGATATCGTTCCCCCTTTGGAATTCATTATTGTTTCTTTGAATCCTTCTTCAAAGTCCCCCTTTGACAGACGATCAGGTTTACCTTAAATGGATTTAAAAAATGTACTAAAATTCTATCACAGCAAAACTTACAGATAGGTTACAGATTCTCTCCTGCCTCTTTATTTCATTTATACATGACGACTTATATTATTGCGCATAAGATACAATTATCAAAACGTCTGTCATGCCGGCTTGTCCGGCATCCTTCCGGGAAGAAAGATTCCCGACAAGCGGGAATGACACAGTATGCGCAAAAACTTATGACGCTGTGTATAATTCCTTTTGATTTCTTTACTCTTCCCTGTTCACTTCCCTTTACTCATGGGATAGGATTATAATCCGTCACGTTAAAATAGATCGGTGGATCGTTAATGGCTGCCCAGCTATTGCCTCCATCGGTACTCTTGAAGACACCTCCACCTTCAGTGCCGGCATAGATTGTTGAAGGTTCATAAGGATCAATACCAAGGGCGGTGACAGATCCACCCCATGGGATGTCACCTGTTCCCTCATTGATACCTGCATTTGCAATTCTTGTTAAAAACAATCCCATAAATCCGATCAAAAGAACAACTATTGCCCATCTGTAAGGTAAAAAAATACGATAATAGTTCATAAAATACCCCTTTCTTTTAAAGACAATTTAATGCACTGTTGCTGCAACGACTCCAGTCTTCTCCTTACTTCCTTAAGTTCCCTTTTCTTTGTTCTTTACACGTTTCTTTTTCGGGTCTTCGTGTAATTGAGTGGGTCATTCCAGATAACAAACCATGTCATTCCCCGACTTGATCGGGGAATCCAGAAATCTGCTTGCTCTACGACTCCGCTTGCTTATAACCATTTGGATAGAGAACTATTTCCCCTAAGACCTGGATTATCCGGTCAAGCCGGATAATGACAGAGTGCAGCGCAATCACGCCGGATTTTCTACTCTTATGTAACTCGCTTTTCTCTTTATTCCAGGCCATGTTTCATCTTCCTTTCTATGACTTTTTACCCACTCGATTCCACGACGAGCCTCTTTTTCTTTGATTTAAGTATTTCCCAGAGTTTCTCGACATTCGTAAATGCCTTTTCCCCTTTAATCCCCGCCTCTTCTACAACCCCAACAAAATCATGAGGATTATTCTCTTAACCTTGATAAGCTTTGTTCTGTAGATATACTTTTTAAACTGCAACATTTGGGTAAAGCATAACATGGTGAAACTTACAGATAGGTTACAGATTCGGGAAAGTGTCAAAGTGCTGAAGAGCCACAGTGCAAAATGCAAAAGAGTAGAAGACTGGCCAAAAAACGCCGCAGGTATAAAATAAGGTATAAAGAACTGAAGCGCTACAATACCGAAAGAAGTCGTTACCCCATCTCACCGCCCCCTCAAGGAGTACAAACGAAAACATAAAGCCGAACTATCAAAAGTTCTATCCCTTCAGTCGCTCGGCCTCTTATTTCGATTTTTATAATCTACTAAAGATCTTAATATGTCAAGCAAAAATAATTTCAATACTGTTTTATTTATTTAAATAAATTATCATAGTAATATCTTTACCTAAATGTTGCATAAAATATTATCCAACAATCGTCATTGCCCGACTTGTCGAAGCGACTCTCAGCGAAGACTCGCATCGAGATCGGGCAATCCAGAAAAAGAAACTGGATTCCCCGGTCAAGCCGGAGAATGACAACAAGGAGTTAACTTTTATTGAACTTTAACTGCGAGATGATATTTGGCTTCAAATGCACGCCAGTAGATCATTTACAGACGCTCTCAATTAAAAATTATGCAACTGATGAGTAAAGGAGGAAAAATGGAGAGGACGACAATTAACGTGGTAAAGAGGGGAGAAGTTGGAAAGGGCGCTGCCCGCGCCCTCAGAAGGAAAGAAATAATTCCAGCGGTCATGTACAGGGCAGGAGATTCTCTGCCGGTACAATTTTCCAAGAAGGAACTTTCCAGGTTCATTAATGCAACATTTGGTGAACAGATCATGGTGAACCTCCACTTTGAGGATGGTTCGAGCAGATTCGCACTGATGAAGGACTATCAGGTCGATCCTGCAACTGGAGAATTACTGCATGCAGATTTTTTTGAAGTCTCCCTGACAGAGGAAGTGAAGGTTACAGTACCCGTGGCGATTGTTGGGGAACCGATAGGAGTGAGAAGGGATGCAGGAATACTGCAACATCTCCTGAGGGAAATAGAAGTAGAATGTCTTCCAGATAGAATACCGGGACGCATCGAAGTTGATATCACAGGCCTTGAAATAGGCC
>Ga0315281_10004021_pt1 | contig 21453 bp, 16 predicted proteins | sample YL17G07_0_MG_FD_204540 | JGI IMG/M metagenome (GOLD analysis project Ga0315281, IMG submission 204540) | Sediment microbial communities from Yellowstone Lake, YNP, Wyoming, USA - YL17G07_0 | ecosystem: Environmental > Aquatic > Freshwater > Lake > Sediment | place: USA: Wyoming | collected...
TTGGGGCGATGGCCCCAGTAGGCCGCCAGCAGACAGATGAGAACCAGGGCCAGGCCCGTATCCCGGGACTGGTCGGGGGTGGCCCGCATCAGCCGCGCCCAGATGCCGTCAGGTTTACTGGCTTTTTTATGTTTCGAAGTCATGTCAAATTTGCAATTATTCCTTGATAAATTCCGCTGCTGCCAGCCGAGGACCATCTCGGTGTCCGCATTTCTCCCCAATCGCTCCGGGCAGCGCCCTGCCTCCTTGCTCTCACCAGAAAACCTTGGCTGATCTGCCCACGGCCACTGGATATTGGTTAAGAGCTGATAGATTGGCAGGGACCCGGGCAGGTTGTTGAGACGCCTGAGTCAGACTGGAAGCGGTCAGCGCACCGCTGTAACCCGCTAACAGCCATAATATTTTTAAGTATTGATTGTTAAGAGTCAGCGACATGAACATCACGGCAGCCAGCCCCGAAAAACCGGCAAGGGCGTAAAGACGGACTGAACTGTCCCCATTTTTCAAAACTCCCCAAAACCGGCGCAGTGCAATAATTTGCCAAGCCAAAAAGAGCATCAATCCGACGATCCCATTTTCGGCCAATACGTCCAAATAAGAATTATGTACAACATCAACCCTACCCACACCAAGGGTCTGAGAATAATCTATGAAATTGCCAACTCCTATTCCCCAGATGGGGGAGCTTTTGAAGGCTTCTAGGGCGGAACCCCAATACTTATACCGCAATACCATTGAGCTATCATTTCCTTCGACGCCGCTGATTATTGTGTTATACATTATTTGCCAATACTCCCAGGAAGTAGTTAATAAAGTTACAATTATTAATCCGCCCAGTCCCAATAACAAATTTCGCTTATTTAAGATCCCCCCTAGAGAAAAGCCTAATAGAGTCCAGATAACCAAGAGAAGACAGATAGCTAATAATCCTGTGCGGGACATAGAGACAATGATTACAGGAATTTGCACCAAGGCGAGCATTAAAACCGCAATTTTCTGCCATCTGACCCGGCACACGGCTAAGACCGCCGGCATAAAGGCAAAACCGCATAAGGCCCATTGAGCCAGGAAATTGGGGTCGCCATCGGCGCCTTTTAAGCGGGAACTCTCGGCCCAAGAACCGCCGATGCTGCTGGCATCAAATCCGTACATCGCCGAAAGAGCCGTACCCAGCATCAGGGCCAGCGCCAACCAGGAGAAATGCGACGCCGGGTAAATTTGCGTACCCAAGTAATAAAGGACAGCCAGTTGCAGATAGGTAAACATCCAGGAACGGGCAAATGTTTGGCCATCATGGAGGTCAGTGGAATACAAAGCGCCGGAGGGGTTAGTGACGACAATCCACAACACATACAGAAATACCAGAATATACTCCAGCCTTATTGAACGAGTATGGTTTCCCCGGCGAGTTTCCATTTGTTTTTTAGCTAAGAAATAGCCGGCCAAAATTACCGCACCGAGCAGTGGGTATAAGGGGGCGGGCAGCTGCCGAATGAAAAAATTAAAAGGCAAAGTAAAACAAAAAACGGCCAGGCCGATAATTGGTTTTGAGATTATTGCCCCGAACATTCCCATTAGGAATAGCCCAATTATTATTATTAATAATTTTAGACTCATGGGATCTAATGAAATGCTCATACCGAACCTCTCGGGAAGATTTTGCCGAAATTTGAGATCAACCTCAATGACTATGATGCAAGAGTGATACCACTTTGGGCCCGGGCTCCGATTCGTGCCCCAATTTTTTTAAACTTTCTATAAACCCCTAGTAGAGAACCAAAGTGGTTGCCGGGAAGGGCGCACATGATACGGCCTACCCACCATTTTCCGGCCAAGGCCTGAGTCCCCTGGGCGTAATCTAGCATTTGTCTGGCAGTCTTTTTATCGCCTTGCCGGAGAAGATGGAGGGCGGCGTTTACTTGAAAATACGCCGCATATTCCCGCAGGTCATTCTGTTGGTTGGGAGGAACAAGGCCCGATGCCAACGCCTGTCTGACCGTCCGGGAAATGGCGGGTTCCCGGTTCCAAAGTCTGGTATCAACAGCCGGATTCACCACGTCCCGATGATAAAAAACCAGTTTCTCTCCACTCCAGGCGATGGGGTAGAACAGGGCGATCTTCAGCCAGGCATCCACGTCTTCCCCCAGGTATTCGCCTTTTAGAAATCCATTAATTTCTTGCAAAATCTTTTTGGGAACCGTCACTGCCGAAGTCGTTAGAGGTTCAGGCCGACTTAAGGCTAATTTAAAATACCTTCTAATCAATCCCTGGTCGGACTCCGGAGGTAAAACATTAAACTTTTGCGGCATTAGTGAACCTTGCGGATCCACAATTTCATAAGCGGTAGCGTAGATTCCTGCCTGTGGAAATTCCCGGCGCAAATGCAGGATTTTTTCTAAGTATCCCGGTTTCCAGGCGTCGTCCGGATCCAAAAAAGCAATCAACTCCCCCTTCGCCTCAGCAACGCCGCGGTTGCGCGCTACACTTACCCCCTGATTAGGTTGTTGGATCAAGATAAGCCTGGGGTCATTAAAGGATTTTACTAGATCTCCGCCCCCATCCGTGGACCCATCATCTACAACTATGATCTCTTGGGGGGGGGCAGTCTGTATTAAAGCTGATCCTAATCCCCGACTAATGTGCGGGGCCTTGTTATACAGGGGAATAACTACCGATACCGAATGCATGGATATTGTGTCCACATCAATAAAAGTTTATTAAACCTAATCCACTTCCCATCGCCGCTATTGTTGCCGGGAAATAGCTTCGTCACATTATTGTTATTATTCTTCTATAAGCCCTTAATAGAAATGGTGCGAGGTGGGCGGGAAGGGCCGCCAAGGCCCGGCATTCCCACCATTTCCCGGCAAACCTCCTGGTCCCTTTGGCATATCCAAGCATTTCTTTTGCCATCTTGTTGTCGCCTTGCATTAGAAGATGGACCGCGGCGCCCACTTGAAAATACGCAACATATTCTCTCAGGTCGTTTATTTCGTCAGGAGCAACAAGGCCAGCTGCTAAAGCCTCCCTGGCTGTGCGGGAGATAGCCGGTTCCCTTTTAAAAAGATTTTTAGCCACCGATGAATTTACCACATTCATAAAATAAATCATTAGACGTTCCCTACTCCAAGCAATCGGGTAACGTAAAGCAATTTTCAACCAGGCATCCACATCCTGTCCTAAATATTCGTTTACCTGAAACCCATTGATCTCCTGCAAAATTTTCTTGGGAACCGTCACTGCCGATGTCAAAAGAGGTTCGGGGCGATTTAACGCCAGTTTAAAATAGTTTTTAATCATTCCCTGGTTGGACCCCGGGGGTAAGACGTTAAACTTCTGCCGCATTAGTGAACCTTGCGGATCCACGATTTCATAAGCGGTGGCATAGATTCCCGCCTGTGGATATTCCTGACGCAAATGCAGGATTTCTTCTAAGTATCCCGGTTTCCAGGCGTCATCGGGATCGAAAAAGGCTATCAGCTCCCCTTTAGCCGCAGCGACCCCACGGTTGCGCGCCGCGCTGACGCCCTGATTGGTCTGTTGGATCAGGACGATCCTGGGGTCCGAAAAGGACCTGATAAGATCTGCGCCTCCATCCGTGGACCCATCGTCTACAATAATGATTTCATCAGCCGCAACGGTCTGCCGGAGAACTGATTGTAGCCCCCGGACCAAATGCGGGGCTTTATTGTATAAGGGGATGATCACGGATACTGAATCCATGATGGTTAACTCCTCTTCACCGATTGCCGATTCCTGTCAGGTTAGAAAGCATTGTCATCAATTTTTCAGGTCCTTACCCTTATTTGCTGATTTGGTAAGCCAATCTTCTGCCCTCAATCAGGAAATGGCATAAGCCGTATAAGAGCGCGCTCACCATGACTACCATGAATAATATGGGAATACTAGCTATGACAATATAACTTTTGCAGAGCACTAAGAAAGCGACCATTACCAATGATCCGCCAATGGGTAAGGCTATTCTGGTCAGCAAATTCCCTATCTTAAATTGCAACTTTCGGATAATGAAAGCAAAGAAAAATATCTGAGTTAAACCTAAAGGGATTAAAACAGCATAACTGGTACCGATAATGCCGTAACTTTTCGTCAAAGGATAGATCAGCAGTGCCATTAGCAGTAGCCGGGCTGAATTGATATAGAAATGAATATTGGGATAACCCATACCGGCCAAGATTGGATAGGCGGTGCCGCCGATGGCCAGGAAGGCGCTGAAGATACAGAGGACCTGTAGCGCTCCCACTGCCGGGAGCCATTGCTCACCATAAACTATCCTGATAATTTCCGGGGCCAGCATGGCGATGCCCGCTGCTAACGGAAATGAGATTATCGCTACCAGTTTCAGGGTCTTCAAATATTCATTTTGAACCGCCACCAAGTCCTCTTGCAGTTGGCTGAATAATGGAAACATCACATTCGTTACCAAGCTATTAACATGGTTGATAATCATGGTGGCGAGATTATAAGCCAACACGTAATAGCCAAGGATTTTCAATCCCAAAACCTTGGCCACCAAAGCATTGTCGCCCTGCGCAATGATAAACGCTACGGCAGCGCCGCCGGTGATAAATTTCCCATAAGTCAATAGTTCTCTGGCGATTTTCCCATTAAAATGGAATGACAGTTTCCCGGGTACCATTATATAGGACAATATGGTCGGAATTAAGGCTGAAGTAATCTCCGCAATCACCAGGGCCCAGACGTTTCTCATAAAATAAACCAGGACAATTGCGGCAACAACAGTTGCCGGATAACTGATTAATTCAAAAGATGCTCGCTTTTTAAAATTCATCTCTTTATCGAGAGCTACAATATTGATATTTTTGAAGCCCCTTAGGATAAAGCAAACCGTAATGGTCCGGATAATTGTCTTCAGGATCGGTTCTTGATAATAGACAGCTATTAGGGGAGCTATAAAGAAGGTTAGGATGGCTAACAGGAAACCTCTAATAACTATTAGAGTAAAAGCAGTATCTTTGGAGTCGGCAAAATTACCCTGCCGATAGATTAGGGCTGGGCCGAAACCGGTTTGAGTAAAAACCTCGATGCCACTCAAGACAATAGTAGCTATACTGATTAACCCAAAGATTTCCGGCATCAAGAGACGGGCCAGGACAATAGAGCGCACTAACATCAATATGCAGTTAGCAGCGGTCCACGACCCGACCCAAAAATAAGAGCGAATTACTTTTTGGTCAAGATCGGTCTCCTCTCGGTTCAGTAGCCGGAACATAGTCTTGCTTTAAGAGGCCGTGTGTTCCGATAAAAACCCGAATTGACTCTGGAGTGCCTCAAAATTGGAGGCTGCCTGGGCATAGTCCTCATGGCGGCCAATATCCAACCAGTAGCCTTGGAAAAGATGGTAATGCACCTTTTGCTGAGCCTTTAGGAGGGTTTTGACGAGGTCGGGAAAATCCAGGTAACCACTCCCACGGATGTATCCCATCACCTCAGGCTCGAATACGTAGATCCCCATGCTCACCAGATAGCTGTGCGTCGGTTTCTCCACATAATCCTGGATGCGACCATCACCATTTTTAACGATGACGCCGAGGTCGATATTTACCTGACGTTCAAAGGCCCCCACGGTGGCAATACCGCCGTGCGTCGCATGATATTGGACTAATTGGTTGTAATCTAAATTGTTAAGGACATCGGCGTTCATTACCAGGAAGCGGTCATCGAGGCCGTTTATTAAAGCCAAGGGACCGGCCGTTCCCAGGGGTTGAGTCTCAAAAGAATAATCGATCTCCACCCCCCAACGGGAACCATCCTGAAAATAGGCCTTGATAAGCTCCGAGAGATAACCGACTGCCAGAGTAATCCTGGTAAATCCTTGGGATTTAAGCTGGCGAATGACGATTTCCAAAATCGGCATCCCCCCGATGGGGACCAACGGTTTGGGGATGACTTCAGTGAGGGGAGCCAGGCGGATCCCCTTGCCTCCAGCTAGTATGACCACTCGCATAATTAACCTTCCCTTTCCCAGGGGATTTCAGCAGCAGCTTGACTTTAACAGTACGGCTTTAGCCTTAGTAGCTCGAAAGCTCGGGTTGGAGCTTCTGCTGTAATTTGGGTGACAAAGTAGGCATAATTTCCTTTACGGTCCGGGGCAAAAACCTTTTTAAGGTAATTTGCGTCTGGTTACAGTGTTTCTGGAGCCGTTCCATCTTGGCGGCAGGAACGAAGGGCTCCGTCATAAAAATTTCCTGGATGTTATGAAGCTTTGCCAGCATTTCCAGATGGTGGCTGTCCCCCAATACCCTGAAGCCGTCAACGACTCGATGCCGTATGTGGGGATCTTCATCAATGAAGCCCACTATTTCATAGCGAGGGCTGCGACTCTCCTTCAGATAGCGCAAACACCAGATTCCCGCCTCTCCTGCCCCCCAGATCAGAGCCCGGCGCTGTTCCACCGAATCCTTTTTATCTTGCCGATGATGCAGGGCATTAATAATAACCCTGATACCGATAAGGATAATGGTCAGTAATAACCAGTCGATGATAAAAACACTGCGGGGATAACCCAGAAACGCATGTCCCAGAAAATAGAAGACCACCACCAGGACGCCGCTCCCCACGCTTACTCCCTGGAAAACCCTCTTCAGGTCATTCAAATTGAAATAACGAATCAAGGCTTGATAACAGCCGAGGTAGAAGAGGATCGGAACCCGGGTTATAATGGTAAAGGGCAGGATCTTCAAGAATATCTGGCTGTCAGTGCTCGGACCAAAGGCATCAAGCCGAATCAGATGGGCTATAGTAAAAGATAGGAGACACAAGAGACAATCACTCAGCACCATGGTTAACTGGCTTAAGTTATTGGTCAAGTGGCTGAGCTTGAGAGCTTTGGCGACGGTTACCCAAACTCCCAGGAAAAGATATTTAAGATCCTTGAAGAGCGATTTTTCCTGGATGTACCGGAGATCTATCGGCAGCTTTCTCGGCAAGATTTCCCTCAGATAATAGTCTTTGGGATTGACTCCCGGGGGATAAAGCTCTTCTTCATTTCGTCCCAAGATCTGATTGGGACCCACCAGGCCCGGCTTTACCGAAAAGATTTTTAGGGCTTCAGGTGGGTAACCGGCCGCCAAATCCGGGGCTTCCGGTCGCGGCCCCACCAGAGTCATATCCCCTTTGAGAACATTGAAGAACTGGGGAAATTCATTGAGCTTGAGGCGCCGGAGAATCAAGCCCACAAGAGTGACCCGAGGGTCTCCCTGGGGACATACGGATGCTCCCACCAAGACGGAGGTTTCATACATGGTGCGGAATTTATACATCTTGAAAGGCTTGCCATCCTTGCCGATCCGGTCAGCCTGATAAAAAATCGGGCCGGCTGAATCCAACTTTATCAGGAGGGCAATCAAGGGCAGCAGCAATAACAAGAAGCAGCACCCGATAACAGAAATCACTAGGTCCAATAACCGATTCAGCATATTAGTCGCCAAGCCTTCAGTTAAAGGCGGTTTTATTAGTAGTAGTCGCCAAGCCTGAGTGGCCGAGGGGCCACTCGCTTCCCGGCCATTAGCAGGCCCCATGATAGTAATCACCATAGCTGCAATTAGCCTTAGGAGTTTTCGCCATATTAAGGATGCCGCCGATTCTCTTGACATTTAACTGGGTAAGCAGCTGAACTGCCAGACGGGCTGATCTTTGAGAAGTATAATGGTGTTTAAAGATCACCAATACTCCATCCATTAAAGAAGAGATGGTACGGGCATCCGCAAAGTCGATAATGGGCGGAGTATCGAAGATGACGTGTTGAAAATCGTTCTTGAGGGCTTCGATAAACTCCTGGAAGGCCTGAGAGGTCAGAAGCGCAAAGGGATTGCCTCGAGTCACCCCGGCGGCGATAAAAGATAGATTCGGTACAGAGGTATTCCGAAGGAGTTCGGCCATCGAGGCGGTGCCGGCGAGGAAATTTCCCAGCCCGGGTTCAAGAGGCTGCTGCAAGATTTCATGCAGTCCCGGTTTCCTGAGATCGGCATCGATGAGTACCACCCTCCGTCCGGTCATGGCCAGGGACGCCGCCACATTCAAGGAAATCGTGGTTTTCCCCTCATTCGGGTTAGGGCTGGTGATCATGATCGTGGCCGGCGGATTCTCGGCTGAAGACAGCATGATGGAGGTGCCCACATGATTGATGGCTTCGCCCAGAATAGAGCTGGGATGGTTAAAGGTCATCAGTTCCTTTGGGCCCGATCCATTGTTATTTTTTGACAAGAAGGGGATGACCCCGATGGGGGGAATCTGGCACACTTTTTCCAGATCACCCGTGCTCTTAATGGTGTGATCCAGATGCTCCATAATGAAGGCCATGCCCAACCCGCCGATTAGGCCGATAGCCGCGGCCAACGCCATGTTCAAGGATTTTTTGGGGCTATCGGGCTTCAGGGGCAACTCTGCCGGAGAGATGACCGCCACATTGGCGGGCACCATGGTGCTGGCCACGCTGGCCTCTTTCATTCTGGCCAGCAAGGCCTCGTAAAGCTGTTGGTTTGTTTGCATATCCCGTTTGAGGATATGGTGTTGCACCAGAGCTTGCTGGAGGTCTTCCACCTTCCCTTTTTGGTCCTGCAACTCGTCCCGCAGCAATTTCTCCGTCTTGAGCGCCGCCTGGTAATCAGCCTCAATGCTGCCCCGCACCCGGTTCACTTCGGCGTTGAGACGGGCCCGCATTTCCCCGAGCTTGGCCCTTTCTGCCTGGAACTGGGGATAGTTACTCCCATAAATCTTGTTGAGACTGGAGACCCTGGCTTCCTGGGCGACCGTTTCTTCCCGCAACCTCTGGACGAGAGGATTATTGACAACCGCCGGGGTATCGAGGGGCTGACCTTTAATTTGCTGGTATTGGGCCTCCTTTACGGCCCTTTCTGATTGTGCCTTGGTTAATAGATTGCTCAAGTCAATGTATTTTTGCACAATGACATTTTCATTCTTGTCTTCCAGCGACAGAAAGTCTTTTTCTTTGCCATGCTCATAAAGGGATTTTTCCGAGTTTTCCAGCTTGCTCGCCAGTTGTTCCAGCTGGGTTCCGAGCCACTTTTTGATCAATGCATAGGATTGTTGCCGGGTATGCATTGATAGAGTGACAAATTCCTCATAAATGGCATTCGGGACCTGCTGGGCCAGATGCTTATCGGTGGATTGAAAAGCCACCTCAAACATGTCGGATTTTTTTAAGGCCTTGACTTCCAAATGTTTGAGAAACGCATCAGTCAGTTCAGTTTCCAGATCTCCGGGCTTCTCGACCTCGGACTTTTGCAGACTTTTAAATTCCTGATGGTCCTTCAGGTTCAGATCATTAATGATCCGTTTTGCCAAAGCCCGGCTCCTCAGTATCAGATACTGGGATTCAAAAAACCTGGGCTGTTCATCCTGTGAGTTGGCCGAGGTTGACAAATAATCCCGACCTCCCAGGATAGCCGCGGGGCTGTCCGGCATGATCTGCAGGATGACGGAACTTTTGTAGACCGGGGTCTTGAGAAAAGTAATCAACCCGACAATCAGCATAGACCCCAGAAAGCATCCCAGAATCAGGCGCTTCCGTTTGACAATGATATTCCAATAATCATATAGCCGGTTCCGGGGCTCAGAATCCCCGGAATAGCTATAATTGTAATTATAATTATGCGGTTGCAGCTCCTGCGGGATTTGGCTCTGGGGAACCATGGCATTGGCAGGAATTTCTTTGTACATTAGATTGTCTCCCGTGAAAGGCTGTAAAATTACAAATGTTAGAACAACGCCGAAGCGCCAACCCCCATAGAACCAGGAAAAAGATTCTTGATATCGAACAGGAATCTTCTGAGGCCGCTCTCTTTCACAAAAACAATGTCATTGGCCTTCAGCACCGGATCAAAATCGCCGCCGTTGGTCACCTGCTTCAAACTAACCGGAATACTGGTGCGTCGGCCGTTCTCATCCATGCGCACTATAGACACGTTGTCGGAGGCCAGCATCGGGTTAAGACCGCCGGCCAGCGCCACCGCCTGGGTTACCGTCAGGTTCTCTTTTACCGCCACATTGCCCGGTTTGTTAACTGCGCCCAATACATAGGCGCTGCTGGCAAACGGCACATGGATGACATCCCCATTTCTGATGGGGACATTCAGCTCCACGGCTCCCCCGTTTAACAGGCGATTTAAATCAATGACATTGGTCTCAGTACCTGGCTCAAAGGACTCAACGCTGGCTTTTTTCAGATTTAGGGTTAGATCGGAGGCGTTCTGGGCGCGGATGACGTGTACCCTATCCCCGGCTTTCTCATTCAGGCCGCCGGCCTTACCCAACATTTCCAACAGGGTGCGGGGGCCGATCATTTCATAGGACCCCGGCGTCGCCACCGCCCCCGTCACCATCACCCGTTGATGCCGGTACTCTTTCACCGCTACGGTTATTTGGGGATTGCGAATATAGTCGCCGTCTTTAAATGACTGAACCAGTTTTTCCTCGATCTTTTGAGTCGACAGGCCGCCGACTTTCACCGCCCCCACCAGGGGCACGGTGATGTCACCGTGGCCATTGACCCTCAGCTCCCGGTTCAAGTCGTCTTGCCCCAGGAAGGATATTTCCAAGAGATCCTCAGGCCCGACTTGATAATCCTGATATTTGGTTAAGGTGGCCTGGCCGGTCTGGGCCATCAATTTTTCCTGCAGCCCTTGTTTTTTGGTTTGGGCTTGCATCTGCGACATCGTTTGCTCAAGGGAGGCTCCTTGGGGGGAGCCGGCGCAGCCCATGAGGGGGACCAATAAAATAATTATGGTCCAGAATGCCAGTTTATTTAATTGAGAGTGCTTGGTATTCATTGATTCATTCTCCAGCTTGGTTCCAGTTGACTACTCTCAGCAAAGGCTGATATTTTGGCAGACGCCAACTCTCCTTTGGAACAATCTTCCTTGGAGAAGGTAATCATGCAGAATATGTGCCACTTAGGTAACTAGCCATTTTTAAAGATAAATTTAAACGAGGCAGAGAGATGAGAATAGCCAAACTAATCATTTTCTCGTACAAAAATTGGACAAATAAAGTTTTTAAAAACCTTCTCGACAGCATTATTGGCTCTTAAATGTAGGGATTTTGGACAAAAAGAAATCCTTGCAAAAAGGCTCAGGAAATTGCGGGAAATCTGAATCTTGTCCAAATTTTGTACAGATATCTTCGGGGCGAAAAGCTCTGATTTTCTGGGAGCTTATGATGGTCTAGCCGCGTGCAAAGCCGATATCCCAATTAGGCACATTCCTGGGTTCCCGGTCTCATGTACCGGGATCAAGGCTCGATCAATAATTGGGATTAAGGGGGGCTGATCGAAGGAAGTTTGCCTCCGGCGCACCTTGGCAGCGATCCAGGCACTTGCCCACGTCCCGCTTGCCCCGCTGCTTCAGTCTGGGCAAGAAGAAATTGCTGGCATCAGGGCTAACCGGCCAGAAATGCCCTGCCCTCCAGGGCATAGATTAATTTCCGGATGTGCTGCATCTTGGTCTTTTCCGGGATCTGGTTGGGCATTCCTGAGGCAATGGTATTGGGCCGATCTGAATACTTGTACATGGAGATATGTTTGAAGGGCGAGGATTTTAAAAAATTCACCGTATCCAGAAAATCCCTTTCCGTCTCGCCGGGGAACCCCACCAGCACGTGCGTTCGCAAATCGATTTCCGGGCAAGCTTCCTTTAAAGCCTGAATGGCTTTCCCGGCATCCGCCGCCGTGTATTCCCGCTGCATCAATTGCAAGATCCTCTCGCTGCCCGACTGTATTTCAATACCCAGGTAAGCAATCTTGTCTTTGTGGCGGCAAAAGAGATCCGTCAGGGCTGAAGAATAGGGCACAAACCATTTCGGTGAAAAGTCATCAATAGCCAGGCGATAGCTATGATTGCCATCTAGACTGAATAACGCTTTAAAAAATTCAACGACATCGGTGCCCAGATCCTGGCCATACGAGCCGACATCCTCAGCTATCAACCGGATCAGAGGATATTCATTTGCCAACGCCGCCTGGAATTCCGTCAGAACTGCCTCCAGGGGCCTGGAGCGCAAAGTTCCCACGGCATTCTTGATGGCGCAGTAAGTGCAATGTCCTAAGCAGCCCCTTGCCACCCTGATATGATAAGATTTGCCCCCCAATATTGTTGGCGCATGCTTGCGACCGAACCGCAGTTGCTGAAACTTGGATAAGAGCTTGTAAGCAGCCACTTCGGTTAATCTGAATTTATTTTTGGCCCGTAAGTGATCCAATGTTGTAAAGCTGTTAGTGATATAGTTCAGATGGTTCTCTATATCATTGGGATCTTTGATATCTTTTATTGCAACTCTGGCCCCGATTATTGAGTCTAATTGGTCAAACTTACTGCAGGTCATTACCTCAGCGTCATGATGCTGGCGGATGAGCGCTTCATTAATGCCGGCTATGCAACCGAAGACAACCAGACGCAAACCCTCCTTCTTTTTACCTTCGGCCAGAGACAGATATTTCATACTTGATTTTTCGGTTTCCTCTTCCACCGCGCAAGCGCCCATCAGTATCATATCCGCTTCCGGAAGCTGCGTGGTCATTTGCCAACCGTTTGCTTGAAAATAATCCACCAGTCGGGCGGCATCGAGGAGCATTCTGGGACAGCCATTCACAAAACTGATGCAGACTTTTTTCATGCCTTGAAGTGCCTCTTGAAAGGAATATTCTTTAAAAAGGCTTTAAGCAAAAAATATGCCAATATTTCGCTAGCTTCGTCTGGCCCGGCAGAACGACGGTTAGGGCCGCATTCCCCGCAATTAAAGCTTATTTGGGAAAGCATTGGGATTTCTGAATTGCCGCAATAATCGTGATGCCCGGATGTACTTTTTCTGCACAATTCCAGTTCCTGGAAATCTCCTCCATTCTGCCAGATGACGTAAACATCCCGTAAGGCTCAGCCATTGCCACTGGAAGTTTTGCGCGGGCTTTAACCCGATCAGGTCCACGGTCCGCAGGGGTCAGGACTCAAAGTGATTCCCTCAGATTGCCCTGGGGTTTTTAATCAGCTTAGATTCTCAATTCTGGCATATATTTTGCTTTTTATTCGGATAACAGTTTTCGTTTGATATGGTTCGATTCCAAATTTCGCACAAGAATTTTTCTTTGCCTTATATAAAGGTATATGAACCCTTTAATATTTAGAGCTTACGACATTCGGGGATTGGTTAACCCCGATCTGCCTCTGGACCAGGTCTATCGTCTTGGGCGCGCCCTGGGCACCTATTTTCGTCGGCAGGACAAGTACCGCCTCGTTTTGGGACGAGACTGCCGGCTGAGCTCCGAGGAGTTGGCCGAGCAGATGCAGGCAGCCCTGCTTGCCAGTGGCTGCCGGGTAATAGATATCGGCATCTGTCCGACCCCGGTTCTTTATTTTGCCGTGCGCAGCCTCGAGGCCCAGGGCGGGGTCATGGTCACCGCCAGCCATAATCCTCCGGATTTCAATGGATTTAAAATCTGTAATGGCTATCACACTTGCACCGGGGCAGAAATCCAGATCCTGAAGGATCTCACTGTGCAAGGGCAATTCCTTTCCGGCCACGGCTCCCTGGACCAACAGCAGGTGGCCCCGGCGTATCTGGAGCATCTCCGGCGCGATATCAAAATTTCCCGGCCGTTAAAGATTGGCATTGACGGAGGCCATGGGACTGCCGGGCCCATTGCTTTAAAGCTCTTTAGGCAATTGGGCTGTGAGGTGTTCCCCCTCTACTGTGAAATGGATGGCCGTTTCCCGGCACATTTGCCGGACCCGGCCATTGCGGCGCATTTGGCCGACCTGCAGGATTTAGTGCGGCGGCAGGCTTTAGATCTGGGAGTAGCCTACGATGGCGACGGCGACCGCCTTGGCGTCGTCGGGCCCCAGGGGGAGATTATCTGGGGGGACCAACTCTTGACGTTGTTTGCCCGGGACGTCTTAAAACGTCGCCCGGGGGCGGCCATCGTCGGAGAAGTGAAATGTTCGCAGCGGCTTTATGACGATATTGCCCGGCACGGCGGCCGGCCCGTCATGTGGAAGGCCGGCTATGCCTTGATCAGGGAGAAAATGGCGGCCGAAAATGCCCCCCTGGCCGGGGAAATGAGCGGCCATCTGTTCTTTGCCGACCGGTACTTCGGCTACAGTGATGCCATCTACGCTTCCGCCAGGTTATTGGAATTGCTGGCGGACACCGGACAGACCATCACCCAGTTGCTCGGGGATCTCCCGCCGGCAGCCATCACCCCGGAAATCCGCTGGGACTGCCCGGACCATCTAAAATTTCAGGTGGTGGAGCGGCTCAAAAACAGACTAGCCGGGAAGCTCCCCATCAACAGCCTGGATGGCCTCCGCATTCAATTCCCCGATGGCTGGGGCCTGGTGCGGGCCTCAAACACCCAACCCGCCCTGGTGCTGAGATTTGAAGCCGCGACGCCCGCACGCTTGCTGGAAATACAAACCTGGATGGAAAGCTTCCTGAAGCGCGAAATGGAATATTTTCAGAATGTCCGTTGAGTTGCGGCTCTCATGGATTTTTTAACGCTAAGAAAATTTTTTTAAGGGGCATTACGGGGACCGGACAACACCGGCAGATGCTGAACCAGGTGCTGAATGGTTATCGTTGCGGTGCTGCCAGCTTTGGACCCTATCTTGCAAGAGGAGAAACCGGATCGGGTGCTCCTCCAGCTTTCCGGGTGCGGCAGTGATCTTCCGGAGCTGAAGCTGGTGGCTCGAGTGCATCCAAGGGGTTAGAAGAATATGGAACAGCTCAATCAATATCCTGAAAACCCGGCCCTGGCCGGCCCGGGTTATATCAGCGCCTTAGACCATCTCAGTCAACCGTTTGAGAAAGTGTGCGTCATCGGCCTGGGCTACATCGGCTTGCCCACCGCCAGCCTGCTCGCCACCAAGGGTTTCAAAGTCCATGGGGTCGATAACAATGGCAAAGTGATAAAGGCCATCAAGGGCGGCCAGACGCTTATCTATGAGCCGGATCTCGATATCCTGGTGAAATCGGCGGTCCATAGCGGCAATCTCATAGCTGCCTTGGAGCCCGAAGCCGCTGAGGTATTTATTCTGGCGGTCCCGACGCCCTTCACCGATGGCCATGTCCCCGATATTTCCTATGTTGAGGCGGCCACCAGAGCCCTGGCTCCTTATTTAAGCCCGGGGAATCTCGTTATTCTTGAATCCACCAGCCCCGTGGGCACCACCGAAAAAATTGCCGATTGGCTTCGGGAAATGCGGCCTGATCTCCTGATCCCCCAGCGAAAATCCTATGTCCCCCCCGGCATTAACCAGGAGGGGAAAATTTTCCTGGCTCACTGCCCGGAACGGGTTCTGCCCGGACAGATCTTAAGAGAATTGATCGACAATGATCGGATTATCGGCGGCCTGGATCGAGCCTCCGGCGAAAAAGCCAGATCGTTTTATCAAAAGTTCGTCAAGGGCAATATCTTCCTCACCGACTGCCGCGTGGCCGAATTATGCAAACTGGTGGAAAACGCTTTCCGGGATGTCAACATTGCCTTTGCTAATGAGCTTTCCCTCATTTGCGACAAGCTGGACGTCAACGTCTGGGAACTGATAAAGATGGCCAATCGCCATCCCCGGGTAAATGTCCTGCAGCCCGGTCCCGGCGTGGGGGGGCATTGTATCGCCGTTGATCCCTGGTTCATAGTCCATTCGGCCCCCCAGGAGGCCAAGCTCATTGCCGCCGCCCGACAGGTGAACGACAGCAAGCCCCATTATGTTCTGACAAAAATTAGGGAAAAACTGGGGCGCTTCAAAGACCCGGTAATCTCTTGCCTGGGGTTGTCTTATAAGCCCGACATTGACGATTTGCGGGAAAGCCCCGCGCTGGAGATCGTCAGATGCCTGGCCGAGGCGCATCCTGGCCGGATCCTGGTGGTCGAACCGCACATCAGGGTTCTTCCCCAGGAGCTCGCCAGGTTCAGCAATATCGAGTTCACCCATCTGGAAGTCGCCCTGAAGGAAGCCGATATCCTGGTGGCTTTGGTTAACCACCGGGCCTTCCATGATCTAGACCGGGAACTCCTGAAAGAAAAGATAGTTATCGATACCGGCGGACTCTGGCGGTGATCTCCGGAGGATTGCGGCAATACCTTGCCTGAGTCCGGCATCATTTTAATCCCGCCCCCGTGCGGGGGAGGGCCGCGGTGGAGTTGCAATTTCTCGTAACTTCGCCATGTTTTCCCCGATTCCAACCGTTCCCATTATTACCCGGCTTTCCCAAGCTGCTGAAAACTGACAAAAAACCGCTTTTCAACAACTTCTTAGATAAATCAGGGCTTCCTGCCCTTCCCCCAACAAACCATTTCTCAGCCCTCTCCCCCCTGATTGACGACCCGCCGCATTTTCCCGTTTTGGGCCCCTGAGCCCCTGGTTCGGACAGGCGGCTGCAAAAGATTCCCGGCCAAAACCGCGGCCGGTGCAATTTCCTTTTGACACCTCCTTCAGTTTGTGTAAGGTTAGACGTTCACTGGACAGTGGCATGAGGGGAAGAAAATGAAACTGACCAAAGCCTTAGTGGGTTTCCTGGCATGTTGCGGCTGGCTCGCCTTAAGCGGATGCATACATTCTCAAGCTATCATGCTGGGTTCCGAATACCCCGCGTCGAGAAATGTGGAGGTCCTGGAGGAACAGCCCAGCGTGCCGTACCAGCAAATTGCGCTCCTCGAGGCCGAGGGGGCCTTTCCGAAAAGGGAGCTCATCGGCAACCTGGTGGAGAAAGCCAAAACCGTGGGAGCTGACGCCATCATTCTCCTGGCCATGGAATCCAGGGAAGGGTCGGGGGGCGTGTGGTTTCCAGTGGCCAAAGCCATTGCTATCAAATATACCCCACCTCACTGAGGCTTCGGCTCCCAGGCTCCCTGCCCCTCAGCCGCTGCCGCCCTGAGTGCGGGCGGTCTGAGGCGGCAGGCACCGCCCATCCGGATACCATTCCTTTCAATTGGCCCTTTCTGACGCCTCCCTTGCGCCCCCAGGGTTCTGATTTTGGACAAGCTCATAATCTGCAAGCCTGTTAACCGAATCATTTTAAGATAGTCGAAAAATCGGCGCCCTGCTCCAGCCCGAGGCAACAGGGGTCCCGGCGCCTGGTTTTTTTGCCAACTCTCCGGCCTCGAACCCCGCTGTCAATGCTGAGTGCCTTGCCGGCGCAGCCGCGTCTCCTTGGGTTTGCCAAAGCCAGCGTCGGTTTTTTTCTGGTGGCTAAAGTCTGTCAGGGAGGGCCCGGACAATTTTCTTTGCCTTTTTAAAGAGTTAGAAAAATATTGTTTAGGCTGGTTTTTTTCTTGACATGAAGCTATCTACTAGGTAAAAATACCAGACAAATAGCTAGAAACTACTACTTTGGATTAGCTAGAACTAGCTATTACTTGCGCAAGCCTATCTACGAAGAAACAATTATCTTATGAAATTAATCAATAATTTTTCCAACTTAATGCTTCTGGGGTGTCTCGTTTCCGTTTTCTACCGGCGGTGGCATCTAGGATATCATTATTTTTCCCCTAGTTTCCTCTCGGTCATCTCGCTACTGCTGCCGCACGACAATAAAACTTGCCAGCGACACGCTCCGAGCCCCTTTCTTGCCGACTTCTCTTCCTGGCAACCTTCCCTGAATCTACTCTCACGGCATTGCGGCTGCTTAATGAATGGATTTGCAGGATAGCTCTATCCTAGGGTTATTGTCTCCATCCAGAATAATAAGTGGCATTACCTGCTATCAGTCGCAGTTAGTCTAACCAGCTCTCTAAATACTCAAAATCGGGAATGCCGTAACGTGCAGTGATGCCCTTTATGGAAGGAGGAGAAGAAATCCCAATAGCACCAAACGTTATTTCGCCTCTAACATTTTATAGGAGGTTGGCTAATGGTAAAGATGTATTACGTTTCACGAAAACTGGCATTGCCGGACACCCAGGCGCGAACGCCGCACCAGGGCCAGGTAAGCCCCGGTCGGGGTATTTGCCATTGTCCGAGCTGTGGCAACATCATGAAGTGGTCTCCCATCAGCTCCACCGAAATCCACGTGTTACGTCTCTATATGGAAGGGCTCAGCTCCAAGGATATCGCCGATAAGATGTGTGTCTCCATCAAAACCGTCGATTCACACCGCCGGAATCTGTTCCAGAAGACGGGGATGAAGTCCCTGGCGACGCTAACCCGGTGGGCCATCAGAGAAGGCTTTATCAAAGCCTGAGCCCGGGTGGGGCACGCGTTATGCGGTTACTAACGGCAGATCCGGAAAAATGGGCAAGAGCGCCGGCCCCCTGTTTATCGGCATCCATGATCAACGCCCCGCGTGCTTCTTGGACGGCAGGAAAGTCTGGGCAACAGGGATATTTCACTTCACTAATCTAAATGGGATTTTTTTCTAAATATTTATGGAAGCATTTCTACTATTGCTGCACATCCAGAAGGTGAGATTATGAGCGTGATTGCCGCCTTATTTCTGGGAATTTTTCTGGGAGCCTTTATAATGTGTCTATTGTTCTTAGCTTCCAAGGATCCCATCGATGAAATTTATTTTAACGGCAAGAAGAAGAGCCGTTCCTGAAGCCAACAGTTAGGCTCTGATTAATGCAGTAGAGCGATTCCCCACCGGATGGGGCCGACGCTTCGCACGCAGCGCGGAACTTTAGTCGCCTCTCCTGATATTCCCCCTCACCATCAGCCATTCTTCCCAAATGACTGGCATTTTGACAGCAAGCGCCCTCTCCCTCTTTTGGCCCGTCCCAGTTTCAGGTAAACTGACCGGGGCCATGCGTTCACTAGCCGCTGCCGAGGCCTCCTCAGGAGAAAATCCTCGCCAGGTCCCCAAGCCCCAACTTGGGGCAAAAATAGCCAGAATGACTAGTGTCGTGTCTCGTAAATACCTTTCATAAGATCAGGGTCTTTAAACTCCCCTCCCTGGGTGGGAGGGGGCTGGGCGGAGGGTGATAACATTAAGGAATTGCAACTAAAAAATCCCACCCCCACCCTAACCCTCCCCCCTCAAGGGGGAGGGAAAATGCACTTGACTTATGCAAGGTATTCCTGAAACGCCACACCAGAAGGCTGTTGGAAAACTGCGGAACTATTCCCATTGTCATTCTGAGCGAAGCGAAGAATCTAGTTATATCAATTAGTTCTAGATCCTTTCACTTCGCTCAGGATGACAAAGAAACCGCTTTTCAAAAGCCTGCTAAAGCAGGAACAGGTTTTGCAAGGGTTATCAGTGGGCGCGAGTTCTGTGCACTCCCCCCAGCTCCGGGAAGGTTAATCACCGCAGCTTTGAATTGAGGTGATCAACCTAGAGGGCTATTTATAGCTTCTCCTTTTTCGTGACCTTGCAGCTAACCGTGTTGTTGGAGGACATTCGCCAGATTGGCGGTATTTTTAAACCGCAGCAACAGAACCCAGCAATGATGTTGATACGCAACCTCATCTCAGTCATTGTCCTGGTCACCATGGCGCTGCCAGCCTGGGCCGGCAACACTTATTACGTCTCCGCCTCCCTGGGTCGCGACCAGTATGACGGTCTCAGCCCCGCACCCACAGGCGGCCCCCACGGGCCCTTCCGGACCATTCAAAAAGCCGCCGACGCGGCTCAGCGCCCCGGCGACACCGTGGTCGTTAGGGACGGCACCTACACCAGGCCCGGCACCGACGTTAGGCGAGATGTGGTGGCCCTGACCCACCGCGGCAGTCCCGGGGCTTACATCACCTTCAAGGCCGAGAACATCGGCAAGGCAGTAATCGACGGCGGCGGCGCCGGGCCTGACGACCCGAGTTGGGACACGGCGGCGAGAGCCGGCTTCGTCCTTTTTAACGGTGTCAGCTATATCGTCATCGAGGGATTCGAAATCAAGGGAATGCGGGAGTTTGGCATATATGTAGCTTACCCCGATAATTCCTACATCACCGTCAGGCGCAACCATATCCATCACATCGGCAATTACGTCAGCCGAGAGGTTCCCTTTAGCGGCAAAGCCGGTCTCTTTAACGTGGCCAGGTCCAATAACATTACCCTGGATGGCAATAAGATTCACGATGTGGGGCGCACCAACCATCCCGATAACAGCGACCATGGGTTGTACATGGAAGGGACCCACAACACCATCATCAATAACATCTTCTACAATTTTCCCAAGGGTTGGCATATTCAGTTGGCCGGGCCGGGGGTGACTGACTTCAAAATTGCCAACAATACCTTTTACGGGCGAACCGGAGGCGGCGAGGGCCAGATTATTCTTTGGGACAACGGAGGTCCCGTGGACCATATCACCATCAGCAGCAATATCAGCGCTGCCGCGCAGGGCTGTTTTGTCCGGGTTTATCGAAACCCAGACAATTTCAGCAACATCCGCTATCGCCACAATGTCGTGAGCGCTCCCGCCCTATACGACCGCAACTGGGGATTGACGGAGGACCAGGGCAATCATCTGTCCACCGACCCCAAACTGGCAAATCCGCCTGCCGACTTTCATCTCCAGGCGGGCTCCCCTGGTATCGGTGCCGCCTACCCGCCGGATACCCCGGATCATGATTACGATCAGGTCAGGCGGGCCGCCCCGGCCGGCGATGACGTGGGGGCCCATGCTTATATTTCTGCTTTCGCCCCGAAGTAAGCCGGCCTCACCCTGACGAGACCTCTGAGAAATGCTTTGTCGGTGGCAGGGCCGGATGCCTGAGCACAGGCGGGACGCCTGTGCCACCTTTCACTTAAGCACCTTGTAGGGGCGGGCCCCCGCCCTTACGACTCTCCCGTTTATCCCCGCAAGTCTTGACTATGCCTGGGAAAAGTGCTACCCGTAGGGACATTCCCCAAAAGTTGAGAAAAGGAAAAGTTAGCCGCCGGGGAGCCGCGCCTTCCAGGACTTGGGAAAATGGCTCCCAGGCGGCTTTCCGGCAGGAATATCCGGCAAGATCGGGCGGGAGCAAACCTATGGGAAAACTGGCCAGGTTTTTTCTCTTATGGGCCTTATTCAGCAGTGCGGGCTGCATGGTGGCCGAGATTAAGTCGCAGAACCAGGCCACCGATGCCGAAAACCGGCGGGTTTACGAGGTCTATGTCTCGTACCTGAAGACCATGAATGAACAGCGGGAAAAGTTCGGCGCGTTGCCGGTCCCCATCATGTCCTTCGAACAATGGCAGAGGTCAGCCGGGAGGGACTGAGGTTGTTGCAATATTAGTATTTGGGAGAGGGGGGTGCCAGGGGTCACAGACCCCCGCCCCTCTCCCAAACCCACTCCCCCAACCCCTTACAGGGGGTTGGGAGGGGAGTTTGAGGGGAGGGCGGGGGAGCCACGGCTCCCCCGGCCCTCCCCTCAAAATACCTAGGCAACGGCCTGGAGCAGCCGCGGGGAGATGCTCTACATCGTCGTTAACGGGCGTCCAAACCCAGCGCCCGGCGCTTGCCCTCCACATGGGTGATGATCAGGG
>Ga0315281_10004022_pt1 | contig 21446 bp, 19 predicted proteins | sample YL17G07_0_MG_FD_204540 | JGI IMG/M metagenome (GOLD analysis project Ga0315281, IMG submission 204540) | Sediment microbial communities from Yellowstone Lake, YNP, Wyoming, USA - YL17G07_0 | ecosystem: Environmental > Aquatic > Freshwater > Lake > Sediment | place: USA: Wyoming | collected...
CAAATATCTTGACTCATCTGAAAGGATTGAGTCGTCGTCTGCAAACACAGAACTGTTGATGTCTGTGCTTGGGTGGATCCCATCGATCACGCTGGAAGAGGCGATTCCAGAAATCATCAGCTACGAGAGTTCGATAGTCGCAGATGAGGAACCACGGTTCTGCGTTCTGGTATCGAGTGCGGCAACAGAAATACCGCTTCTCGATGCAGTTCAGAAAGCAGCCGGTCGCTATTCGCCAAATGTCCATGTTATTGCGGGTGACTCCAACGGAGACTGTCTAGCCAAATATGCAGGATTTAATTTCTGGCAAATGCCTCGCACTGAGGATGAGAATCTTGAAGAATTGCTGGACGGAATGAATCAGCGGGGAATCCGGCTCGTCTTACCAACTAGGGATGGTGAGCTTGAGTTCTTTTCCAGGCATCTACAAAAATTTAAGGATCGAGGTATTGACGTTTCGGTGTCTGGCACTGAAGCCGTGGTTACCTGCCTCGACAAGCTTCAGTTTTTTCAGCGTCTAAATGGTCTGATACCCGTCATCCCAACACATGAGTTTTTTGACGAAAAAATGCTTGGTGACGGAACCTATGTTGTCAAGGAGCGGTTTGGTGCAGGTTCACTCTCGATCGGTCTAAATCTTGGCGCCAGCGACACACAAATTCATGCTAAAAAATTGAAGTCTCCTGTGTTCCAGCCATTTATTGAAGGTCAAGAATTCAGCGTTGACGCCTTTACAACTAACTTGGGTCATTTACAAGGGGTTGTAGTAAGAAGCCGTGACCGAGTTGTTTCTGGGGAATCTCAGGTAACCACATTGGTTCATGATTCAGAGATTGGAGACCTTGCATCAACCCTTTTTCAATCCTTGGGTCTTCGAGGGCATGCGGTTGCGCAAATCATCCGAAGTGCAGATGGATTACATGTGATTGAGTGCAATCCGCGCATCGGCGGAGCCTCTACCCTTTCCTTTCAATCCGGTTTACATAGCCTATGTTGGGCAATCCTTGAAGCAGATGGTGAAGATCTGAGCATGTATCCGTTCAAATCAACGAAGCACACTCTGAGACTTGTTCGGGTTGCAAAGGATGTCTTTTTTGATCTTGGTTCTTGATCTTGATGACACGCTTTACCCAGAGCGAACATTCGTAGAGTCAGGAATGAACACGGTTGCGCACTGGCTGTCTAAAAATTATGGAGTTCCACAAAGGTCGGTATTTCTTAGGCTTCTCGGCGAACTCGATAGCTCGGGACGTGGTCGAGTATTCGACGTTGTTCTTGCGGATCTCAACCTGTTTTCCAGCGAAAATATTGAGCAATGTGTCGAAATCTATCGAGGTCATAAACCGCAAATAAATCTTTACCCTGGCGCGCTGGATGCTATCCAACGCCATTCAGCGCTTCCTACTTATCTTCTAACCGACGGCTTCCCCGCGGTACAGATGAGGAAAGTCCACGTACTTGGAATCGAGAACCATTTTAGGCGAATTTTTACAACGTGGTCATTTGGCCGTGAGTCTGGTAAGCCCTCTCTTAGGTGTTTCCGTGAAATCGTTCAAATAGAGGATTCCTCGCTTCAAGAGATCATTTATGTTGGAGACGATCCAAACAAAGACTTTGTTTCACTGAATGCAGTTGGGGCTCGTACAGTCAGAGTTATGTCGGGTCGGTTTGCCGACGCACAAGCCGCACCGGGTTACGATGCACAAACTCGAATTGATGGCATTGCTAACCTTGACCTACTTCGATTTCCTAATTGAATTTGTATTCAAAAGTAGGGTAAGTAAACAATGAGTTTCCATGAGCACGAGCACAACCTAGGGTTCATTGAAGCGTTACCGAAGCCATCTGAAACAGATTTAGCTTTGTTTTATTCTCAACGATACTTCCAAGAAGAACATGGTGATTACAGTAGTTTGTATTCAGAAGAAGAACTTCTCAATTTTGAGCTAGAGGCACTGGTTGCACGCCATGTTACGGAGAGTTTTGGCGTGACGAAATTTCTTCTGGATCTTGGTTGTGGCGAAGCGTTCTTTGCCGCGGCTTTTCGACGTGCAGAATGGGAGGTCCTATGCTACGACTTCTCAAGTGCGGGTATTCGGCAATTCAATCCGGAACTTTTGGCATACTTTCATCAAGGCAGTCTCAATGATGTAGGAAAACTCAATTTGGATCAGGAAATTGGGCTCATCAATCTTTCAAATGTGTTGGAGCATGTAGTTGATCCAATTTCGATCTTGACCGATATTCAAAAAATCTTTAGCGGAACTCGCACAATTCTTCGTATTGTCGTGCCAAATGATTATTCGAATTTTCAGATGCATTTGATTGAACGGGGGATGACAAGTAACACGTGGTTTGTTCCACCTGAGCATCTTTCCTACTTCAATCGCGCTTCACTTTTGAAGGTACTCAGACATTGCGGATTTGAAGTACTGTCGTTTCAGGCGGATTTTCCGATTGAAATGTTTCTCGTAAATCCACATTCGAACTACGTGACTAATCGAAAACTTGGGAAGGATGCACATAACGCGCGAGTGACGATCCAAAACTTTCTAGTTTCAAGTGATATTGATGGCTACATAAAATATGCGGAGTCTGCTGGCAATTTAGGATTCGGACGCGACCTAATTGTCTATGCAACCGTTGAGGAATGAAACGGCGTCAGTCAAGCTGAGAAGTTTTAGGCTTAATTCAGCCGTTTGAAACCGCTATCGCACACTGGACTTCTTAGGAGAGTCATGACATCGCGACCATCCTCGCACTGCCGTATCATTGCGAAAATTGGGTCGAGATGGACGAAGTATTCGTCAATAATGCTAGGGGTGTGTTCAGTACATACATAAATTGAAGTTGCGGCGAGAAATCCGTGCTGCAACATCTCCTGGGTGATCAAGGTCTTGTAAGCAAGTGCGTTCGTACTAGAAAAGGTGAACGCCGTAAGCGCCGGCAAGCCACTAGTGACGATTTCAAGGTCGTACTTGTCGGCAAGAGTTGTCCAACGTTTGGTGATTTCGCGACCTGTATTCGTGATGTAGTCCCATGATTGGAGGCGGTTCATCACTTCAAGAGTCTTGAGCGCGGCAGTAGGGCCAATCCGCTCGGTCCAAAACGTGCTGCTAATAAAGGACGATTGGGCAGCTTCCATGATTTCGCGACGCCCAATCACGGCGGTGATCGCATATCCGTTTCCAAGTGCTTTACCAAACATCGCCATGTCTGGTTCCACTCCGTACATCTTGTGTAGTCCACCGAATGTCTGACGGAAACCAGATGTACATTCATCGAACATCAGGACGATGCCGTGTTTCGTTGCCAGATCGCGCACCTTGTGCAGGAAACTGTCGATCGGGCCTGTACTTCGTGAGACCTCCATCATGATGACGCCAACATTGCGAGTAGCGATGAGATTCTCGAGTTCGGCGATGTTGTTGTAGGTAAAGGGGATCACCGTGCCACGAAGATTTTCTGGAACGCCGTTCGGTTGAAGCCCAGGTAAAAGGTGTCCAGCAAGGTTTTCGTCGTCCCCTAGGTTGGCCGCGAGATACCAATCATGCCAACCGTGATAACCACAGATCGCCACGGTCGATTTCCCAGCAGCGGCACGTGCGATCCGAATCGCAACTGCATTGGCTTCACCGCCGGAACGGGCAAGTCGTGCCATATCGGCCCAAGGATGAAGTTCAATTAGTCGCTCGGCGAGGTACACCTCTTCGGGACAATTGAGCGTCGACATGTTCCCGGCATCAACCGTTGAACGTACCGCATCATCAACCTCCGGATGTCCGTACCCGAGAATATTTGTGCCGATTCCCATAATCGACATGTCGGTGTATTGGCGACCGTCAAGATCCCATACCTGGCATCCTTTGGCTCTGCTAAAATATGCCGGCCACTGTTCTGGAAGGAACATCTCCGAGCGCTTTGACAACAGCATGTTTCCACCGGGGATGATTCTCTTAGCTCGCTTCCAGAGTTTTTGACCTGTACCCAACGTTGCACCTTCGTTTCTGACTAAATGTTGATTTCGAATGAAAAGTTCGGGAAGTGACTCGGTGAGTTGGACGACTTCGGTCCAGTTGAAATCTTGTCGTGGCGCGAAATGCTCAAACACATTGCGTACAACTTCAAGGTCCACTGGTTCATCAACCGTCCAGCGAAGATGGGATAAATCGCTTGCGCATTTCAGGTTAGTCGTTCGAAATCGTCCCGACTCTCTAATAAACGGTGTGACGTGTTCACGCTGAGCCGGGGTGATTGCTTCGGCATGTGCGATGGTGAGAGAATTCATTGTGAATACTTCGGTGTCGAGCCCATCAGGATAAGTAGGTGGAGATGTATTGCTGGCGTAATCAACGCCGGATTCAACGAATAGTTCGACTACATCATCAATAATAAATGGATCAATGAGCGGACAATCACCTGTAATTCGCACGATCACGTCCGCTCCGAACATCATTGCCGTTTGGTAGTAACGATCGAGCACGTCATCTTCGTTGCCGCGAAATACCGGGTATCCAAGAAGTTCTACGTGTTTGACCAATTCATCGTCTCGCGAGTCGGTGGAAGTTGCGACAACGATTTGGGTGAGCGATTTGGCAAGCGAGAGTCGCGCCAAGAGAAACTCAATAAGTGGGACACCGGTCGCAAGACTCATAACCTTGTTGGGGAGTCGTGTCGATGCCATGCGCGCCTGAACGATTGCGACGGTTTTCATGTGACTACCCATCGTGACGGATTGATGAGGCGTTCATCGTCAGATACCAGCGACGTCGGTGCCCGCAGTGGTGGCGTTCCCATGGCCACAAGTATTTCACGGGTCTGTTCTGTGTTATCCACGCCGATGACAATTCGGTCGACTTCGGGATATGACCGAATATGAGCCAGGCAAGCCTCAATTCGTGACATCCCAGTGTCTTCTATCCAGGTATCCCACTCATGAAAAATTGGCGACCACTTTGTAAACCAACTGGGGCGATCGGCAGGCGACATGACCAACACACCTTGGAGAAATGCCGAACGGGAATGAATCTCGATGTTGTTTTTACCTAATTTAGTTAACCATCCGGAGCTTTCAAGTCCTCTGTCAATGATGTTCAATGGTGCTTGAACAAGGTCTATTACTGGAAAAGTGATGAGTTGATCCAGTTCGTCAGCTAGGTAGATCGACACTCCGAGCTTTGCTACAACCCCTTGTGCCTTGAGGTCGAGCAAGGATTTCATGAGATTTTTACCATGGACTCCGAGCAAGTCCGATGGGTGATGGAGAAGTAATGCATAGATCGAGTGAGTCCGTAACCGTTGCAACGACTTTCCAACTTCATCATTCACCCAAAATGAAACGTCAGTGATCCCGGATGGAACTGGCGGGAGTTTGGTAATCACATCCCATCCTGAGCAACCGATCTTTCCAAGGGCGGACTCTGCGTCGCCGTAACTAATCGCAGTATCCAAAGTGCGAATCCCATATTTTTTTGCCAATGCAAGAATTTCCCGACCAGTTTCCGAATCGATTTTTCCCGTACGATTCGCGATGCCGTAAGTAAGTCCAAATTGTGCGGTGCCAAGTGCGAGTTCGGCCATGAAATTACTTTTCTGGGACTTCACCGATTGCTGAAAGTAAGGTCTTCGCTACAAAAGATTGCTCGTCAACACTCAAGTCTGGATACATCGGGAGACTGATTGCCTCGGCGTAGTACTTTTCGGATTCGGGATAATCCGTGATGGAATATCCAAACTGTTGGTAATACGGTTGGTGGTACACCGGAATGTAGTGAAGGTTTGCCATAATGCCGTTGGCGTGCAGTTCCTCAAAGACATCTTTTTGGGTCGTCCGGTGGAAACCAAAATCGATACGCACGATGTAGAGATGAAATGCAGAATAAGAATCCGGGTGTTGCCACGGTCGATTGACCGAAGTATTGGCAAACAAATTGCTGTAGCGGTTGGCAATTTCGTGTCTTCGGGAGACAAATTCATCAATCCGCTGGAATTGACTGAGTCCGAGGGCGGCGGCGATATCGGTCAAACGATAGTTGTAACCGAGATCGAGTTGCTCGTAATACCACGAACCCGCCGGAGCTGACTGCATTTCCGCGACATCGCGAGTGATTCCATGTGTGCGTAATCGGGCCATGGAGTCGGCCAAACTTTTGTCATTGGTAAGGGCCATTCCCCCTTCGCCCGTGGTGATGATTTTCACCGGATGAAAGCTAAAGACTGTGATATCGCTGAATTGGCAGCTCCCAACTGGAATACCTTTGTATGTACCACCGACCGCGTGTGAAGCATCCTCAATAATTGAAAACCCATATATCTTCGCCAAATCATGGATGGCTGCCATGTCGCAAGATTGCCCAGATAGATGTACCGGAATTACTACCTTGGGCAGGGTTCCGGTTTTTTTGGCGTCAATGAGTTTTGTCTCAAGGCGAGACGGACAGAGGTTGTAGGTTCGGGGGTCGATATCAACAAATTCAACATCTGCTCCGCAATATCGGGCACAGTTGGCTGAAGCAACGAATGTGATTGGGGAAGTCCAGACTCTGTCTCCCGGTTGTACACCAAGAGCCATGCATGCGACATGTAGTGCAGAGGTTGCGCTGTTCATAGCAACGGCAAACTTTGCTCCACACCGATTGCCTAATGCAGCTTCAAATCTTGGTACTACCGGCCCTTGAGTTAGAAAATCGGAACGAAGTACATCACTGACGACCTGAATGTCATTGTCTGAAATCGATTGTCGACCGTAAGGGATCGTCATAGATTGTCTAGATCGACCCAATTGTTGAGCGGTTCGCCTCCACCCATTTAGCCAATTCATCAACGGTCATCCATTCGGCATTGGTATTCGACGCGTATTCAAAATCGGGTCCGACAGCGGTACCATCGCCGATCCGACCGGCGTCAGCACTCCAGTTATGAATCGCCGGAAGAATCTTAAAGTATGAGCCGTAGTAGTAAGTGTGTGGTGCATCGTCTCGTCCGATCATTTGCTCATGGAGTTTTTCACCCGGACGAATTCCTATGATTTCATGTGACGAATTGGGAGCAACTGCCTTCGCAATGTCGGTGATTTTCATCGAAGGTATTTTTTTCACATAAATTTCGCCACCGTGCATTTCCTCAAGCGCGGTCCAGACAAGATCAACACCTTGATCAAGAGTGATCATGAAACGCGTCATTCGCGCATCGGTGATGGGAACGGTCGATTCGCCTGCCCGTGAAAGGAAAAACGGAATGACCGAACCACGCGATCCCATTACATTTCCATATCTCACAACTGCAAATTTCGACGCCTGTCCTGTGTAGGAATTTCCGGAAATAAATAGTTTGTCCGAAGTAAGTTTGGTGGCACCATAGAGATTGATCGGGCTACTTGCCTTGTCAGTCGAGAGCGCCACAATCCTCTTAACACCCTGATCAATACAGGCATCTATGACGTTCATCGCCCCGATGACATTCGTCTTGACGCATTCAAACGGATTGTATTCTGCTATTGGGACAATTTTGGTGGCGGCTGCGTGTACCACGTAGTCGATTCCAGCAAGCGCCCGTGCGAGTCGATCTTTATCACGAACATCTCCAATGAAGAACCGGACGCGCTCGTCATTACCGAATTCCTTGGCCATTTCCCACTGCTTCATTTCGTCACGTGAAAAAATCACGAGTCGGCGTGGGTTGTACTTGGCCAGAGTCATGGGGACAAATGCATGGCCAAATGAACCCGTGCCGCCAGTGACAAGGATTGACGAACCGCTAAGCATGGTTGGGTTCTTGTTCAATGAACTTGGCTCCTAAGCGGTGCAGTAAACCCCGTATCACGGTATTTCCTTGATCGAACACCATGAGGTCTTTAGTGTACTTGCCGATTTCGCGGCTCCATTCGCCATCGTCAACCGTCGTCAAGTAATTCAGAACGCGATCATACTCAGACTCACTTGGGATATTCGTCCAGAACGGACCGCGTGATGCCATCTCTACAGGCCAGCCAAAATTGAGTTCATCAATTCTCATTCCAAGTAATTTTGAAATGAGTGTCCCTCGTACTGAGAAAAATGCAGTTCGTTTTCCCCGCGCGAAAAATTCGTAACCGAGGGTGCTGTCGATGCTGACAACCAAATTTGCCGCGTCAAGAGTTTCATATGTTGAATAGTCGTATGCACGTGGGGCGTAGGTCCATTGGCGGTCACCAATAGTTTCGGAAAATATTTCGTATTCACAGTTGAAGCCTTGGTCACGCTTACCGCAAATAATGAATTTGAAGCCCCGTTCACTACTGAATCCTGCAAGATAGTTTGCCACCAAGAAGTCGGCTTCGTAAAAGTCGCGATCAGGTACAAATGAATTTTCGAAGTAAATCCCTTCAGAGCTATCGGGTATGCAACGGGGAGGATGCTGTGAAACAAATGCGATTGAAAACGGTTGGACCGGTGCCGACTTAGATCGAAATTGATTATTTTTGATGCTCCCCGCTATGACTGGCGTGGTTTGAACTACATGGCCTATTTGTTCGCCGACCCGATTATTAAACACGCAGTAATAGTCACACGATGGGGATTCGGTATTTGCAAGCAATGAAAAGAATCCATGTTTGGCTCGCGGGGCGTAATTCGCGCGGATTCCATTTTGAATTGCAATTGTCGTAATTGTGGGAAAAATTTTCTTGATAGTCAAAAAGTACATGTCGTTATCGATTAATGTGATAACGATTCGCGGATTAGTTCGCCGAATGTATGAATTCTGATATTCGCGCATGGATCTTCGACCGCGCACCAGAGTGGCGAGCAAGACAGGGATGCTTATTTTTTCGCGATCAAGAACCTGCGTTGACCAATTCCCACAAAGTTCTTGGATGAGGTCAGAGCCGGCGGCGTCGAGGATGAGGATCGCCGATGGTTTTGGATTTCGCCAGCTAAATCGCACCGTTTTATCGATCCAAATCTCGCGCAGTTTCTCGGGCCCGTGTCAAATCTGCAGGTTGATCAATATCAATCGCTTCGAATTCGTCAACTTCAAGCCAACCCACTGGCGGAAGGAATAGAGATCGTTCGGTGCGGAATCTCTTAATGTCGGCAATGTAGATGCTGCCACTTTGCCGGACCACATTTGGAAGCTGTTGTCGCGGTATCGAAAGTTCGTCAACCGAGGTGAATGGTTCGACAATCGAACCGATTCGGATCAGCATTTTTGACGGGTGGTGTTCTACTGGGGTGACACCAAATATCGCACCGTATTCGCCCGATTGAGCGAAGAATCGGATTGCACTCTCAAGTCGCACTGGATCCCGCAATGGTGAGGTGGGCTGGAGGAGAACAAGAATTTTTGGAAGTGGAGCAACGGCTTCTGATTCGGCTAGTGCATGCATAATCGCGGATTCGATCGGCGAGTCGTCGGTGGAAATTGCCTTCGGTCGTCGAACAACTTCGATTTCGAAGCGATTCGCTTCGTCGAGAATCGATTGATCATCACTGGTAACAACTATTCGTGTTATCGAGGGACACTTGATTGCTGCCTGGATGGCTCGCGCGACAAGAGTCTGTCCGGAAACAGATTCAAGGTTCTTGTGCGGGATACCTTTGGAACCGCCGCGAGCAGGAATAATTGCAATACATCCGGTCACATGAGGTCCTTTAAATCCACAAATGTCTTGTCGATAGGAGTCGAAAAGAGTACATCCGTATCAATAAGTTCGGCGAAGTGTTTAGCCGATTGACCATCACCGAAAGTTGATTTCGGTGGCGCATGCCGCATCGTTTCTGCTTGAAGTACCGCGTTGAGGATTGCGGATGATTCCGCAGGAACAGAAATAATATTTTTGTCTTCGTGGCGACCTCGTTGGCGAGTGCCGACGTCGACTGTGGGCACTCCGTAAAATGGTGCCTCACGAATTCCGGCACTTGAGTTTCCGACTATGGCCGATGCGTTGCGAAGAAGAGTCAGGAAGTATTCGAACCTTAATGATTCAAAACATCGAAATCGGGAAGGATCTTGATCAAATCGAGAATACTGTTTGACAATGTCCTCATAGCCCGTGTCGTTATTCGGATGAATGACAACGAAATTTCGACCACTAGCAAGGAGCGCATCCACAAATTGCTCGGCTGCTGCCTTGCTTGCGGTTTGTTCAGTTGTTACCGGGTGAAAAATGGCGATGATGTAGGACTCGAATTTAATGTCGTAGCGTTGCTTTGCGGTATTGAGGTCCGGCAATGTTGGTGACAACATAATGTCGATATCGGGCGACCCAATGACGTGGATTGAGTCTGGCTGTTCGCCGAGCTGGATGAGTCGAGTACGGGAATCATTGTTTGCGACAAGATGAATATGCGAGAGCTTGCTCACAGCATGTCGAATCACGCCATCTATCGTTCCAGACAATTCTCCGCCCTCAATGTGAATCACAGGAGTGTTACGAAGCGCACCGGTTATCGCACCGGCGAGTGCTTCTGGGCGATCACCATGTACCACGAGCGCATCGGGTCGATGGTCATCGAGAAAATTGGATATGCCCGAGATCGTGCTGGACACCACTCGATCCATCGTGTCGCCATCTTGCTGGTTGACAAATGAAAATATCTCAATCTCGGGAGGGAGAAGTTTCACTTCCTTTACTGTTGAGCCAAATCGTTTCTGCATGTGCATGCCGGTGGCGATGACTGAAACCTTGCAGCCGTGTTGGCTTGAAATGAGTATTAGTGGCTTTAGTTTTCCAAAATCGGCACGCGTCCCGGTGATGAAAGCAATGTGACGCTTATTCGACATCGGACCACTTCAATTGCTCACCCCGACCAATTGATCGAGTCGCACGTCGACCGACAACCTGATTGAATTCGAAAGCAAGAATCTCACCTGTACCAGGTCGTTTTACCCAAATGTTCTTGTCGGTCAAAGTCTCGCCCGCACTGATCGGCGTGATTGAGACGACGGATGCGTAGGCAAAATCAATTGTCGGTTGTTCGCCGGGGAGAACGTCCTTTGATCCGCCACTTGCCGCATGGACGATCTTTGACCCATCAAGTAACTCCCGTAAACCGGTCGGATCGACGGAAATATCAATGTCTTCGCCGGTCCAGGATTTGTCGCTGGTGAAATGTCGTTCAATGATTGAGGCTCCAAGCGCAATTGCCGCCAGGGCCGGCAGATTGGATAGCGAGTGATCTGAAATTCCAATCACTGTAATTGGATAGGTGTCACGCAATTCCGTGATACATCCAAGTCGAATTGATTCATACGGTGTCGGATACATGCTCGTGCAATGAAGGAGTGCAAACTCTGTACCTTCATCCTCAAGCACTTCGACGGTTCGTGCTATCGATGAAGCATCGTTCATTCCAGTGCTTACAATCATGGGCTTGTGAAACTTAGCGATGTGACGAAGGAGCGGAATATTGTTACATTCACCGGATCCAATTTTGAAAGCTTCAACACCAAAGCTCGCCAATCGGTCGGCGGCTTCGCGTGAAAACGGTGTCGATAAGTAGATCAAGCCGCGCGACTCGGCATGGCTCTTGCATCTGAGTTCCTCGTCTGGAGTAAGAGTGCACTCATCGATAATGTCCCAGATGGAACGTGTTGAGTTTCCAGGAATTACATCATTGGGAATCATTTCGTCGTCTACGCCGTGGGCTTGAAACTTGACGCACTCACCACCTGCCTTGGCCACGTCATCAATCATTCGTATTGCCCGGTCGATGTTGCCGCCATGGTTGATACCAATTTCTGGAATCACCAAGGGCGGATAGATATCTCCGACAAGCCGACCAGCGATGCTGATTTCACGATTACTTACTGTTGCCACAGTTACCGACCGCCCAGTTAGCGGAGTAGCCCAGTCACAGTGGTGACCGCATAGGCGATGACCACGGAGACGATTACGGTTAGTACGGCTCCGATGACAACTGCACCAGCTCCCAGAGTTCCGGTTACCAAAAGGCGACGTTGCTGATTTGGTGCCTTATAAAGAGGTGTCATCCGATTGTCAACCCGAATGACGATTGGCTGCGTTGGTCTGGCAGGCTTAGAGCGACCTAGAAGAAAGATGGCGCCCAACGTGAGGATCACGATAAGCAATGATCTGATCGTCACGCCAGTGACAGATTGACCAATGAGTGGAATCATGAACGATGACAACAGCACGGTGTCAACAAGCGTACTGCCGCCGCCAGTTCCCGTGCACGCCGATCACGTGGGCGTAAACACATCACATTCGCATCGCCTGTGGTGGTCCTTGCCGCTACTGACGGTCGCATGGTTGGCAATGGCGTCCATATTGGTCGCTTCACTTGTACGAGTCCAGTATTGGGAATTGGCACCCGGCACCGCATCGCAGGTTTCCGATCGACTTTCGTTCAATTCACAGGTGCTGAATCAAGTCACCCGCTATCCAGCTAAGACTCCCGTATTGTTCGTCACCGCACTTGGCGGTCAAATGAGCGCACTTGATGCGTTAGTCGGTTGGGTCGACTCGGATGTGCAGGTTCAAACTTACGGGGAGCGTTTTGGTAAGTCCTCGCCCACCGAGCAACGCCGATTGGGATATGAATCAATGACGAGTGCAAAGCAAATCGCGGAGTTCGTCGCGTTTAATCGTCTTGGTCTCGATGTTGCCATGAAGTATGGCGAAGTTATTGTTGAAGAATTAGTGTGTCTGGATTTACCGACGAGGTTAAGCGCGTGTAAGCAATTGAATCCTGGCGACACGATTACTGCTCTAGACGGTAATGAAATTGCGACTCTCGATGACCTGATCCGAATCATCGTCGATTACCGACCAGGTGATGTTGTGACTTTGAAAGTCATAGCTCACCAAACTTCGACTGTTGTCGATAAGCGTGTGCAACTTATTGCTGATCCTGACGATCCGAAGCGAACACTTGTTGGATTTGTTCCGGCCGATACGCGAACGGTTGATCTGCCCTTTGAAGTTGGAATTGACACCGATCGCATCGGCGGTCCGTCGGCAGGGCTTGCCTTTACTTTGGCTCTACTCGACGAATTAACGCCTGGAGACCTCAACGGCGGAATCAAAGTAGCGGCGACCGGAACCATTTCGGATGATGAATCCGTTGGTGCAATTGGCGCCCTTCGGCAAAAGACGGTTGCTGTGAAGGCCGCAGGGGCAAAGGTATTTTTGGTTCCTGCGTCACAAAGCGAAGAGGAACTTGCCGCGGCTCGCCAAGTTGCTGGTCCAAGTTTGCGCATCATTCCAGTGGCAAACCTGTCGGAAGCATTGAGTGCTTTGGCAGAGCTTGGCGGCAGTGGTCTAACAAATGCCACAATACAGCTCTAAAACGAGCGTACTCTTGACGCATGGCGATTACCTTTTCGCGCCCTGACCCCTCTTCGCCCGCCGCGGTAGGTGCGGCGCAGTTCACCGTCGGTCGCCGCGGATACGAGCAAGATGAAGTCCGAGATTTTCTGCGGATGGTATCCGCCGAACTCGCCCGACTACAGGAGCGCGAGCGTTTCCTTGATAGCGAACTTCGAGCATTACAAACCCGAGGAATGTCGGCCCCCGGTGTACTCGATGAGGAGACCGTCACGACATTGTTGGGCGCCGAAACCGCGCGCGTGCTCACGGTTGCCCGAGAAGCGGCTCAGCAAATGCGCGCCCGGGCCGCCGAATCTGCCGAACGACTAGTTCGCGAGGCGAGTTCGGATGCCACTCGAGTGCGAGAAGAGGCCGAAATTGAGGCTTCGCGCCGGCGAAGTGATGTTGCGGTTGATGTAGAGGCGGAAATCGAACTTGCCAAACAGCAAGGTCGCGAGATGGTCAACGAAGCACGTGAGTATCGCGAGAAAGTACTTGCGGAAATGGCACGGCGGCGAGAAACCGCAAGAGAGCAAATTGAGCAAATTATTCACGGTCGTGATCATTTGTTGAGTGTGTTCGAACGCGCCAGTTCGGTTGCTCGTGACGTTGTTGGGGAGCTCAAAGAATTTGACGAGGTCTCAGACCAAGTTGCCAAGGTTGCATCATCTAGCGGTCCGGCCGCGACGCCGTTTGACTACGAAAAGGATCCCGAGGCTTTACCAATTCCGTCTGATAATGCCGCTGTGGTCGTTGAGTCTGGACCGAGCGTTGAGATAATTACTGAGATCCTAGAAGTAGTTTCCAAAGTGGAAGTGATTGAGACTGTTACCAACGAACCAACGACGACTTCCGAAATCACGCAGCATAATTCGTCGGCAATGATTGATCATCCCTCTAGCGATCCTCCCGAGACTGGTCGAATTGCTCAGGTTGTTCAGTTGTTTGGTAAATCGAAAAAGGGAAAGACTCCTGAAGTTGCACCGACGACCGAGTCGATTCCCGAAAGTGACGTGCCGAAAATACCGTCCACTCAGACGCAGAAGAAGTCAGTAGATGATTTGTTTGCGAAATTGCGCGCAACTAGTACGAGTCTAGTTGCTAATGAAACATTGGCAACAACCAAGGGTACGAGCCCTAAGAGATTGGAAGTGGTGAAATCTCCGCCATCTGACCAGACTGCTCCAAAATCCAAATCGTCCAAAGTTGACAAGTCGGTGGGGAAGCGTCCGACTCCAAAAGCAGTCGTACCAAAAGTAGATGAATCGCTATTTGTACGGCGGGCCGAGGTCCTCGATCCACTTATCGCCACGATGACGCGCAAGGTGAAGCGAGTTTTGGCGGACGAGGAAAACTCGATCCTTACATATCTTGAGGGTAGAAAGGCATTAGTCGCTCTAGAGAAAGTTTTGCCCGAATCTTCGATTCAGACTCAGCAGTATGTGGAAGCTCTCACCGAAGACATAATGTCGGCGGCAATGAGCGGGGCAAAGTCTCTTTCGTCCAGCATGAAGTCCGATCTTCGGAAGAAGATCAGCAATGCATCGGTGATGCAAGTTCTTGCCAAGAGTATTGAGGACAACATTGTTCGACCGTTGCGGGATCGAATTCAACGTTGTGTGGTTCAGAGCGATGGAAATCGCGACGAAATGTCGAGTCTGGTGCGGAGTGCATATCGTGAGTGGAAAATTCAACGCATCGATACTCACATTCCAGATCTGGCCTGTCTCGCGTATAGTCGCGGCGCATATCTCGTTCTTGATGCCGGTACGCCCGTGTGTTGGATGGTTGACCCAAATGGTCCGGCATGCGCGGATGCTGAAGACAACGCACTCGCCGGTGCAACGCCACTTGGCACAGAATTTCCAACTGGAAATTTGCATCCAACTGCACATGCTGGTTGCCGCTGCCTAGTGACACCGTCACTGGGCTAACCTCCACTCCGTGCGGAACCCTGCTGATCTTCCCCCTCGTCGACGCACCCCGTCGACAGGTGGATTTCGACTTAAAACTCCTCGTCGAAGCAGGTTGATCGCCACAATTTTCATTGGTGTCATCGTCCTGCTTTTTATTTCGGCGCGAAGCGTCGCGTCATTTTATGTGAATGTGTTGTGGCATAACTCGCTTGGTCGAAGCGATGTGCTGTGGGGAGTACTTGGTGCAAAAGCGCTTCTCGGGGTGACATTTGTTGCAGTTTTTTTCGTTCTTCTGACGCTCAATATGTGGATTGCAGATCGAATGGCGCCAATTGTCGTCGGAAATTCTCCTGAGCAACGAGTTCTTTCCGGATATCAGCAACTCGTTGGCCGACGTAAATGGCTCGTTCGCGTGGTGGTGGCCGGTGTACTTGGTTTAATGGTCGGACTTCCGACAATGAGTCAATGGCAAGAATGGCTACTGTTTCGAAATTATCAAGCCTTTGGAATAAAGGACCCGCTGTTTAATCACGACATTAGTTTTTACGTTTTTCGTTTGCCTTTCATTGAATCCACCGTGAGTTGGTTATTTGGTTCGCTGGTACTCATTTCCTTGGTCACGGCAGTTTCGTATTATCTGAACGGCGGGATTCGAGTTCAGTCCGACATCCGCCATGTCACCCCGCAGGCAAAGGCTCATCTTTCGGTGTTGTTCGCGGCGCTGGCTCTCGTTCGTGCGGTCAGCTATTGGTTGTCACGCTTTGAACTTACGCGCTCAACTCGCGGTGTAGTCCAGGGCGCCACATACACCGACGTCAAGGCTCAATTGCCGGCAATCAACCTCATGATCCTGGTCTCGATTGCTGTGGCATTGCTGTTCTTATGGAATGTACGCCAAAAGGGGTGGCGCCTTCCGGTACTTGCCACGTTGATGTGGATAGTTGTCGCCGTCGCCGCTGGAACCATCTATCCGGCGATCGTTCAGCGTTTTTCGGTTCAACCAAACGTGAGCACCAAAGAACTCCCGTACATCGCTCGAAATATTGTCGCTACAAAATCGGCGATGGGGATCAGTAACGTCGAACAGGTCCAAGTTTCATTCGGGACAATTACTGCCAAGGATGTGGAAACACATGACGCACCGTTGCGGGATGTGCGCCAACTCGACCCAACCGAAATGCGCGATCGATTTGCCTTGGATGAGGGCTTGAAATCCTTTTACGCGATTCGAGATCTTGATGTCGACCGTTATTCGATTGATGGGCGCACCCAGCAGGTGGTGGTGGGTGCGCGTGAACTCAATTCTGCTGGCATCCCCAACCGAACTTGGGTTTCGCGACACTTGCTCTACACCCATGGTTGCGGTCTTGTCGGTGCCCCGGCGAGCATCGTCACTGCCGATGGACGCCCGATGTATGTCGATCTTGACATCAAGCGTCCGCAGTTGTACGTGGGCGAAAATCTTTCGTCGTATTCAATAGTCGACACTAACCAAATCGAACAAGCATGTCCCGATATTGCGCCGGCACTGTATACCGGCAATGGTGGAGTGAAGTTGTCGTCACCATTGCGCCGGCTTGCATTTGCGGTGAATTTTGCCGAGTACAACTTGTTCGGGTCGAACCTCATCACCAAGGATTCACGAATTATGTGGATTCGTGATGTCAAACAGCGAGCTGAAAAGATTGCACCATTTCTGCGCTATGACGCAGATCCATATCCGGCTGTTGTCGACGGCAATGTTGTGTGGATCCTTGATGCGTACACAACCACCGATCGTTACCCATACGCGCAGAAGGCAAACGTCTCGCAACTCACTGCAGGCAGCGGGCTAAATGCCACTTTTAACTACGTGCGAAACAGCGTGAAAGTTGTCGTCGATGCCTACACCGGAGGCTTGACCTTTTATCTTGTCGATCCGACGGACCCAATTGCGGCAACCTGGGCACATGCATTTCCGAAACTAATGACGCCAGTAAGTGAAGCGTCCTCGGATCTCGTGTCGCACTTCAGATACCCAGAAGATCTTTTCCGCGTGCAGACGAACATCTTCGGGCGTTATCACTTTGATGACGCGACGTTGTTCTTCAATCAAACTGCAGCATGGAGCGTGGCCCAATCACCTTCATCAGAAACAAACGGGACCACAAGCGCAATTGCTAGTACCGATCTCGCCGTTTCCGCTGATGCGATCAATGGGCAGGATGCAAATGTCACCAGATTCGAGCCGTATTACACCATATTTCATGCTCCAAATAGCACCGAGTTAACGGGCGTGTTCTCGATGCTTCGACCATTCGTGCCGTTTTCGTCCGATGACTCGCGTAAAGAGCTACGCGCATTCATGGTGGTCTCCAGTGATCCACGCTCGTACGGCAAGATCACGATCTACGAAATGACTGATCCGTTACCGGACGGTCCCGCAACAATCGCCGCTGAATTTGGAAGCAATCCAACCGTGTCACAACAAGTGACGTTGCTTGACCAACGCGGATCGCGAGTTGTATTCGGTGATCTACAGATGGTACCTGTGGCCAATGGTCTTGTGTTTGTTCGACCGTTGTATGTGCGACCCGATGATGCCAATGAAAAGCAAGTATTCGTCCGCAAATTTCTTGCCTCATATAACAAGACCGTCGTGATCAGCGACAGTTTAACTAGTGCGATCACCCAACTCTTTCCGGGCTTCACTAATGATCTCGGTGATCGCTTGAACGATGGCTCTGCCTCAAGTACGACGACCACTCCGGGTGGTACGGGAACTGCCACCACTGTTCCAACAACCGCGCCACCGTCTTCGATCGACACTGGATCAATGACGGCTAGTGAGTTACTCGCCCAAGCTGAAGTGCTTTTCAATGAGGCTGATGCAGCACTCGGAGCCAGCCCACCGAACTTTGCGCTTTATCAACAAAAACTCGACCAAGCCCGAGAATTCATTCGCCTGGCGATTCAACTTGTCGGTGGTTAATTGACGATTTCTATTTGATTTTGCGCAGTTGCTCCGCAATCACTGCAAGATCTTGTCGAAATGCAATTTCATAGCGGGCTTGTTCATTGGCAATCCGGGTTTGACTGACGCGAAGTTGGTTGAGCGCCTCGACGGAACTCGAATCGTTTTCCTGACTGGTGACAGCTTCAATATCGGAACTCAGCTCATGCAACTGATGCGATAATTCGGCGGTCATGTTTGTAAGTCGAGTATCGATCGCGGTTATTCGTTGATCAATACCATTCGCGGCAGCAGTAACGAGCGAAAGTTCATTCGTGCGCTTGGTGAGTTCGCTTCGCAACTGAGTGAGCTCTGAGCGAAGCGCATCGAGGTCGGCGACGGTCGCCTTGGGCGTACGAGAAAAAAGGGCCATGTTGATCGAGGTTGTGAATCGTATAGTGCTCTCGCTACCGTACAGCCTCTACGACGCGGGGTGGAGCAGTCCGGTAGCTCGTTGGGCTCATAACCCAAAGGTCGCAGGTTCAAATCCTGCCCCCGCCACCAAGAAATAAATCAAGTAAGCCACTTCCCGGGGGCACATCAATCTCTCCCGACTCCGATCGGTCGCGAAATTACGAATCACGCCTGTTACAATTACGACGTGCGGTCGGTCGACTGGTCGATCGGGTGAACTTCACGGCGACGATGAGGAACGAACGAATGTCAAAAACTCATGTGCCGATCGATGTTCAAGCGGTCACGGTCGCCGTGCGCGCTCTCTTGATTGCGATCGGTGAGGATCCCGACCGAGACGGCCTCAGCGAGACGCCTACTCGTGTCGCACGTAGTTACGCAGAACTCTTGCGGGGTTACTTGGAGGACCCGGCCGATCATCTGAAACAACAATTCGAGGTCGGTCATGACGACCTGGTGATCGTTCGTGACATTCCCTTCTCATCGTTGTGCGAACACCATCTTTTACCCTTCATCGGCACTACTCACATTGCATATATCCCCGGGGCGCACGGCCGAGTCTGCGGCTTATCCAAGCTTGCCCGGATGGTGGACGGCTACTCTCGTCGCCTCCAAGTTCAAGAACGTCTCACGGTTGAAATCGCAGACGCAGTGATGGATCGCCTCGATGCAGCAGGAGTGCTCGTCGTCATGGAAGCAGAGCACATGTGCATGTCGATTCGTGGGACGATGAAACCTGGCTCGTCGACGACCACGTCCACAGCACGAGGTTCACTGAAGACCGATCCAGCATTGCGTGCCGAAGCGCTGACCATGCTCGGTCGCTGAACGGACTACTCAAATACCAAGCGGACGAAGTCCGCGGGCGTGCTGCAGTGCCATCGTTGCCAGCACGACCCAATAACCATCCACGACCGGTACAAGGTCTCCCTGACGGCACCTCACTTCTTTTGTTGTACCGGATGTGTTGATGGCGTGCCCTTGGACGGAAAGTAGTGGATCCTCGAGCATTGCTAGCAGGTCGACGGTCGTCAACTCCACCAGACCACCAATTTCATCTGAATTGAGGTTGAAGTTGGTCAGGGGAGTGTCGTCCATCAGTAAGTAGACGTGAGCTATCTCTCGGTTGCGACCCTCGCCCCCGTCATCGGCCAGCATGCGCCGCCCGAGGCTTACGAGACGCGTCGGATCGACATCGATCCCAAGTTCCTCGCGCAACTCGCGAATCCCGTGCAATGGCTCTTCGCCGGCCCTCAGATGCCCGGCCACAGAAATATCGAGTCGACCTGCGAATGATGCCGCCCCCGCACGACGCCGCTGCAGTACAACCCGAGCGGGCGATCCCGATCGCACCACCAGGCAATGGAACGCCTGATGCCACAAGCCATCACGATGTACGGTCGAGCGGCGTTCCTGTCCAAGGACGACACCAGTCGGCTCAACTACATCGAGAAGTTCGTCTGTCATCAATGGCACAGGGCAATTCAGTCCGCATCGTCGTAGTCGCGACGGTGACGGTGAATGTGGACTGCAGTGCTTTCCAGTTGCTCCGGGACCGGCGGACGCAACTTCGTCACCGTAACATCGACCGCCTCGACACGATCGATGCCGATCACCGCCTCGGCCACACGATCAGCCAGCCGCTCTAACAGAATGTCCTTGCTCTCTCGCACGATCTTGGCGACGCGCTCAGTGACAGTCCCGTAATTTGCCGTGTCCGTCAATTCATCAGTACGACCAGCATCACGCAAGTTGACGAACAGGTCGAGATCGATTCGCACTGGTTGCGCGATTGTACGTTCGTGCGGCAGAACACCCACCACCGTGGTAACCACCAGACCACGGATCTCGATCCGATCCGACGACGATGGTGACATGGAGCCACGATATCGTTGAGATGACGATCTCGCGAAGCTCTGGATCGGACGGTCTCCGCGGAGGAATGGAAGGACTCGGGTGTCTTCTGATTTGGTCTGACAGCACACGAGGTAGCTTGATCGCAGTGAGCGCCACGACGTAGCGGACATGCGTGGCGTCGCGTCGAGAATGGAACCTCGCGGCGATCGGCGGTGTCGGATCTGTAACAGACTGTGATCACTTATGCGCTCACCTGATCTGGCCGAATGTGACGATGTCGCGTTGCTTGCGCGCGCTCGAAAGGATGATCGACCGGCCTTCGGGGAGTTGGTTCGGCGGCACCAACACTCGGCGCTACGAGTTGCGGCAGTGATCAGCGGTTCTACCGAGGAGGCTAAAGACATCGTGCAGGACGCATTTGTCAATATTCATCGCAAACTTGATTCGTATCGAGGTACAGGGTCCGTGCGCTCATGGATACTGCGGGTTGTCGCCAACCATGCCAAGAACCATGTACGAAGCAGGATTCGACGGATCCGGCGCGAGGACCAACACGCAGGTTTGTTCCTACGGGTGGACGATGGCACTGAACCGGTGGCAGTTCAGCGATTGGAAAATCTGGCCGTAGCGGAAGCGCTAAGTAGGTTGGCTCTCCACGATCGCGAAGTGCTGGGTTGTCGCTTCGTGGCGGAACTGTCAGAGGCGGAGACAGCCGAAGTTCTCGCTGTCGCGATCGGCACTGTGAAATCACGCACGTCACGTGCTCTGGCCAAGTTGCAAAACGAGCTTGAACGCGCCAAATCCAAGGAGGGACGATGATTAACGATCTGGAGTTACGACTCGCAGAACTCAGTGAGTTGTTCGATGTTGATGACGCTGGTCTTTTCGAGTCGATTGATGCTCGTCTCGATCGCCTGTCGTTTTCTGGTCGACGTTCAGGGAATCGGCGGCTACAGAT
>Ga0315281_10004023_pt1 | contig 21444 bp, 23 predicted proteins | sample YL17G07_0_MG_FD_204540 | JGI IMG/M metagenome (GOLD analysis project Ga0315281, IMG submission 204540) | Sediment microbial communities from Yellowstone Lake, YNP, Wyoming, USA - YL17G07_0 | ecosystem: Environmental > Aquatic > Freshwater > Lake > Sediment | place: USA: Wyoming | collected...
GGAAATGTTCCGCCAGTTCGTTGGGCCCGGAATAGTCCACTGCATGCGACTCTCCGGCCGCGAACAGGGTGGCGACCGTCATGCGGTTCTGCGTGAGCGTGCCGGTCTTGTCCACGCACAGCACGGTGGCGGCCCCCAGCGCCTCGATGGCGGGCACGCGCCGGGTCAGCACGTTTTGCCTGGAAATGCGCCACGCGCCCAGCGCCAGGAACACGGTGAGCACCACCGTGAACTCCTCCGGCAGCGTCGCCATGGCCAGGGTGATCCCGGCCAGCAGGCCATCCAGCCATTGCCCCCTGCCGAGCCCGTAGAGCACCACCACCAGGACGCAAAGCGACAGCCCGACAACAGCCAGATTGCGCACCAGCCGCCGGATCTCCCGCTGCAACGGGGTAGGCTCCTGCCCGACCTCGCGCAGCGCCTTGCCTATCCTGCCGATCTCCGAGTGCAAGCCGGTGGCGCGCGCCTCCGCGATGCCCTGCCCCGCCACCAGCACGGTGCCGGAATATACGAAAGGCAGGTCGTCGCCGCCCGGTTGGCCCATCTCCAACGCCCCGTCCCAGGCGGACTTGCGCACCGGCACCGATTCGCCGGTCAGGAGCGACTCGTCCGCCGCCAGATCGTTGGCGGACAGCAGCACGGCATCCGCCGGCACGCGGTCGCCTTCGGCCAGCAGCAGGATGTCGCCGCGCACCACCTCGCGCCCCGGAATGCGGCGCTCTTCGCCATCGCGCAGCACCAGTGCGCGCGGGCTGGTGAGGTCGCGCAGCGCCTCCAGCACGCGCTCGGTCTTGCGCGCCTGGTAGACCGTGATGCCCATCACCACGAACACGAAACCCAGCAGCATCGCCGCTTCGCCTTTGTCGCCGAGGAAGAGATAAATCGCCCCGGCCGCCACCAGCAGCAGGAACATGGGCTCCCGCGCCACCTCCAGCGCGATGGCAAAAACGCCGCGCGTGCGCGTGCCGGGCAGCTCGTTGGGGCCTTCCTGCTGCAGGCGTTGCGCGGCCTCGGCCTGGGAGAGGCCGGTCAGGGCGCTGATGTCAAAGGTCTGGAATGTGATGGCTGGCCGCTCCGGCAGGGTTGCGGGATATTCGCAATCCGGGCGCTTAGGCTATAAAATCGGTGTTCATCCCGATTCGGCCGAAACCCCGTGCCCAGAAAGTATTTCAGGAAATTCCTCCCGAGTCACCAGAGCATGACGAATCACCGGCTGATCCGGTTGTTCGGCCCGGTGCTGCACCACCCCAACCTGTGGCATCTCCACCGCCGCTCGGTGGCGGGCGGCGTGGCGGTGGGGTTGTTCACCGGCCTTTTCCCCGGCCCGGTGCAAATGCTGTCGGCAGCCATCGGCGCCATCATTTTTCGCGTCAATCTGCCGGTGGCGGTGTTCACCACGTTTTACACCAACCCATTCACCTTCGTTCCGCTGTACTTCGTCGCCTACAAGATCGGCGCCTTCCTCACCGGGCAAAACAACAACATGCCAGACCTGCGCGCGGAGCTGAAAGCCGAAGGCATCCTGGACTGGTTCCCGGCCCTGTTCCACTGGGTCGTGTCGCTGGGAAAGCCGCTGCTGATCGGCGTGCCCATACTGGCCGGCGTGCTCGCACTGAGCGGCTATTTCCTCGTGCGCGGCCTGTGGCGGCTGCATGTGGTGCTGCAATGGAGGAGGCGCGCGAGGCGGCGTATGTAGCGCGATGCGGTTGTGGCGCATATCCTTGGGCGTATGCACGTAATCGGGGGATCGGCAGCCATGAAAACAGCCAAGGTATTCAAACAGGGCAATAGCCAGGCAGTGCAGAAGGCGGGCCGTTGGCAGCACGTCAAGGCATGCCTCGGCAAGTTTAAGGGCTCGTTCGAACGGAACCAGCCGGAGGGCATTGACACGAGGAATTGGCCTCGATGAGCTACATGCTGGAATGGACTCCTGCATCTGCCTGATGACGGATCGCGACACGCTCAAGCAGCAGAGCACCCTGGCAAAGCTCGAATCCATCGACCCCGGCGAGCCGGTGTACCTTTCCAGCATCGTAGTTTCGGAGTTGAGCTACGGCGCGCAAAAGGGCCGCTGGAGAAAAGCCAATATGGCCCTGCTGCAAAATTTCCTGATGGATTTCCAGGTCATGCCCTTCGATGAGCGCGCCGCTCATGCCTGCGGGGAAGTCCGTGCCGAACTGGAGAAAAAGGGCAAGCCCATCGGGCCTATGGACACCCTGATTGCCGCCCACGGGGCAAGCCTGGGGATGACTGTTGTCACCCACAATGTGCGGGAGTATTCTCGCGTGCCCGGGCTCAAGGTCGAAGACTGGACTGCCTGAGGACATTGCGTGCCGCCCCGCCACTCCAAGGTTGGCCATGGACGCGGAGCCTTGCACGCTTGAGGGGGAGACCCCACGGTCCACCCCCATTTCTCCGCAGCACCAGATTGCCTTTTGTCTCCATCAGGAAAATGCTCTTGTCGAAATATTCAACAACGCCGGAGGGCGCCATGGCTAAGGTAACTTTTAGTGTCCCGGACGAAGTGAAAGCGTTATTCAATGCCTCTTTCGAGGACAAGAACAAAAACGCAGTCATTGCTGAACTGATGCTTCAGGCGGTTGAAAACCAGAAAGAGCAGGAAAAACGTGCCACAGCCATTGAGCGATTGCTGGCAAGACGCAAAACCAGGAAACCTGTCACGGCCAAGGAAATCAAGGCGGCGCGTGAAGCGCACCCACGCTGACGTCTCAAGCAATTCCATGCGGCGCATTACGCTCCGCTAATGCGCCCTACGCGGGCTGCCGCGAAGGGCGATTCGGGGTGGTGCAGGTGATCCCTCCAGCGGCACGAAGTCCACCACAGCGGGGGCCGCCGTGAGGCGTTCTTCTCCCCTGTTTCGCGTCAGTCCGCGGCTGGGCGTTTGCACCCGCCGGGGACGCGCTCGTCCGGGTGGGCTGGATAGGCCTTCAATGCACCAGTTCGGGCGGGGTTTTTACGCTGCATGGGCGCATCAAGCGCAGCCGGTTCGCTTACTTCCTCCTCACACAACGCCTTGGCTTCATGACAGCCGGTTGACTTCCACTCCCGCAACCTTACAATCCCCTTAACCACCGCCTGCCCCGCGGTTCAGTCCAACAAGGTTTATCCGCCGCCAATAAGGGTGGGGCTCTTGCAGGATTGGGAGGGGCGGCGGATAAACGCTATTCGTTAGGGCTACCCGTAATTTCACATAGGGAGTTTTCATGACCATCAACTTTGACGATTCGGTAAAACAAGAAATCTGGGCAACTGTTCGTGCGATGAATGACGCATGGACAAAAGGCAATCCCGACGACCTTGCCAAGTTTTTTCATCGAGACATGGTTGCCATTACGGCTACCGACCGTAATCGTCTCGATGGTGGCGCTGCTTGTATTGCTGGTTGGAAAGGCTTTGCCACCGCCGCGCGCATTCACCGCTGGGAGGAAGTCGATCCCGTAATCAACGTCTACGGCAACTCTGCCGTCGTTGCTTACTACTTCGACATGTCCTTTGATATGGGTGGACAGACAATCAACATGGGAGGTCGAGATATGTTTTTCTTCGTCAAAGAAAATGGCAGGTGGTGGGCTGTTGCAGACCAGTTCTCCCCATACCCGGCCTAACGCTCAAGCGGGACTGCGCAAAAGCGCGCAGCCCCTTAGCTCCACGTTAGGCAACTCAAATGCACACCCGAGAGTCCATACAGAGCGTTGCCCAGCTAATTGCAGCACGACCATCTGCTCTGCCAGAAGGGCCAGGTGTGTACGCCTTCTGGTGGATCGGCGATCGGGCGGCGCTCTTGGCATCAAACCGGACCGTCGTCCTCAAAGGTCCAAATGAGGCGCGAGTTAACGTTGAATACCGAGATTGGTGGCCTGCGGGGCTTCCCTATCCATGCCTCTATGTCGGCAAGTCCACCAATATCAAGAAGCGTTTTGCGCTTCACATAAAACGTAAGAGCCCCGGTCGCCTGCATGCGCCGCATCCAGAACATCACAAAGCCACTCCAAACACTACGTCATGCCAACTGCGCTGGGGCATAGAACACATCTTTCCAAATGAGCCACGTCCAATGGATATCATTCTTCAATCCGTCGGATTTTCATATCGAACCGACTTTCCAGACAACGCAATTGCTGAACGATTTTTCGAAGAAGACAGGCTCGTAGGAATTTGGCGACCATGGTTCAATATTGATTCGGAGCGCTGAGATGCCTACTCCTCATTCAAGAGGGACGCGCTAAAGCGCGCCCCTTAATTCAGACGTTGGGCGACAGCGTTTGCTTGTCACGGGACATAGAATGATAATTACACTTTCCATGCGGTTTTGGAGCCAGCCATGAAAGTCTATTCTGCAGTAATCGAGCGGTGCCCACAAACAGGGCTGTTCGTTGGTTTTGTTCCTGGTTTCCCAGGCGCGCATTCCCAGGGAGGAACACTGGATGAAGTCAACCACAACCTGCACGAGGTTATCGCAATGCTTCTGGAAGATGGGGAGCCCGTGCTGGAGTCTGAGTTTGTCGGGGTCCAAAACGTCGCCGTCGCTTGAGCCATGGGCAACATTCCCATCCTCAAACCCAATGAAGTCATAGCTATTCTCGTCAAACTCGGCTTCTCTGAAGTCCGCCAACGCGGCTCACACAAACAATTCCGCGATACCGCAGGTCGCTGCACAACGGTTCCGTTTCATCAAGGTCGAGACATCTCCCCAATCTTGCTTCGTCAAATCGCCAGGGACATAGGCATTACGCTTGATGAATTGCTCAAGCACAGATAGCCCAACGATTGAGGTTAGATCGTGCGAAGCCACGATCTGAACCGTTTGTTGGACGAGCCCGGTCCCTGAGCGCGACCGGGCCTCATAGAAAATATCTTTTTGGAAACCACCCAGGTTTGGAGTTTCACCGGGAGGACGGGCGCTTGAGGGCCCGTTTCATGTGTGCCATTGCGGCCGCCGATGCCCGATTTGGGCGTTGATTGGCCTATTGAGCCCCGATTCGAGGCAAGTGCGCCCCTCGGCTTTCGGGCGCTGACACCGCTTTGGTTGCTGTCAAATTGTCGATGCGCTTACATGGTCAATGCAACGCCCCGTGTGGCGATAGGCACGAATTCGGGGTCAGGCCCCTTGTAGCCTGCGCAGCCGATCACGTCTTCCAGGCGCGTGGGTCTGAAGGATTTGGCGGGCCGAAGCAGCACACCATCCGGTGTGTCTTCAACCACAAATTCGGTGCCAGGCACCCAGTGATGCGACTCCCGCAAGGATTTGGGGAGCATTACCTGCCCCTTGCTGGATAGCCGGGTTGTTTTCATTCGACGCCTCCGATTGTGCGACCAAGCAAGACAGGGCTATACCCGCCGCGATCACGCATGACAATAATTCGCGGAGAATAGAGTCGCGGTGCCCGGATGCCGCCATGCTTGCCTTTGTCCCGGATTGTCCATTGGAAACCAGCTTGATGGACCGCGGGCTGGAAGCCCGCATGCGGCCAGGATGGCCGCGATCCCACAGGCAGCGTCACACTATCCCTGCAAGACCCCGTCCACCAGATGCAGCACGCGCTGCATCCTGCCCGCGAGTTCCGGGTCGTGGGTGACCACCAGGAAACTGGTACCGTGGCTGCGGTTCAGCTCCATCATCAGGTCCTGGATGCCGTGCGCGGTGTGGCGGTCGAGGTTGCCGGTGGGCTCGTCGGCCAGCACGCAGGCGGGCTTGGTGACCAGGGCGCGGGCCATGGCGGCGCGCTGGCGCTCGCCGCCGGAGAGTTCGCCGGGGGTGTGCTTGAGGCGGTGGCCGAGGCCTACTTCCTCCAGCATTTGCGCGGCCAGCGCGTAGGCCTCGGCCTTTTGCATGCGCCGGATCAGCAGCGGCATGGCGACGTTTTCCAGCGCCGTGAATTCCATCAGCAGGTGGTGGAACTGGTACACGAAGCCGAGCGCGTGGTTGCGCAGCTCGCCGACCTCGGCCTCGGACATGCTGCGGATGTCGCGGCCCATGATCTCGACCGTGCCGCTGGTGGCCGCATCCAGCCCGCCCAGGAGATGCAGCAGGGTGCTCTTGCCGGAGCCGGACGCGCCGACGATGGCGACCGTCTCGCCGCGCGCGATATCCATGCTCACCCCGCACAGCACGGGAACCTCCACGCTGCCCAGCTTGTACACCTTGCGCAGGTCGCGGCAGGCCAGTACGGATGGCGTTTGAAGCGGGCTATTCATAGCGCAGCGCCTCCGCCGGATTGGTGCGCGATGCGCGGTAGCTCGGGTAGAGTGTGGCCAGCAGGCTGAGCAGCAGGGAAACGGCGGCGATCACGGTGACGTCGTGCATTTCCAGCCTGGAAGGCAGTTCGCTGATGTAGTACACGTCCTTGGCCAGGAACTGCATGCCGAAGGCGTGCTCGATGGCCGGGACGACCACGTCCACGTTGAGCGCCAGCGCCACGCCGCCGGCCACGCCGATGAGCGTGCCGATGAAGCCGATCAAGGCGCCCTGCACGACGAATATCTTCAGGATGCTCGCGGGGGACGCGCCCAGCGTGCGCAGGATGGCGATGTCGGCCTGCTTGTCGGTGACTGCCATGACCAGCGTGGAGACGATGTTGAACGCCGCCACCGCCACGATCAGCAGCAGGATGATGAACATCACCTTCTTTTCGATCTGCACCGCGCGGAAGAAGTTGGCGTGCTGGCGCGTCCAGTCGCTGATGTAGGCGTCCATGGTGAGCATGCGCGTGAGTTCGCGCGACACCAGCGGCGCCTGGAACAGGTCCGCCAGCTTGAGCCGCACCCCCGACACCCGGCTATCCATGCGATAGAGCTTCTGCGCGTCTTCCATGTGGATCAGCGCGAGGCCGTTGTCGTACTCGTACATGCCCACCTCGAAAATTCCGGTGACCCGGAACTGCTTCAGGCGCGGCATGACGCCGGCCGGGGTGACCTGGCCCTGCGGCGCGATCAGCACCACCTTGTCGCCGCGCCGCGCGCCCAGTGCCCGCGCCAGCTCGGAGCCCAGCACGATGCCGAATTCGCCGGCGCGCAACTCGTCCAGCCGCCCGTCCTTCATGTGGCTGGCGATGTCCGACACGCCCGCCTCTTCCGCCGGCAGGACGCCGCGTATGATCGCCCCCTGCACCGTCTGGTCGAACGACAGCAAGCCCTGCGCCATGACGTAGGGCGCCGCAGCCCGCACTTGCGGGTGCCGCGCCGCCTCGCTGGCCGCCGCGCGCCAGTCGGCCAGCGTATTGTCCGGCCCGCTGATCTGGATGTGCGCCGCGACGCCGAGGATGCGCGAACGCAACTCCTCCTGGAACCCGTTCATCACCGACAGCACCACGATCAGCGCCGCGACACCCAGCGCGATGCCCAGCATGGAAATCATGGAAATGAAGGAGATGAAGTGGTTGCGCCGCTTGGCGCGTGTGTAGCGCAGGCCGATGAAAAGCTCGTAAGGTCGCACGAAACCTGAATCCGAAAGCAAAGCGCAAGTGTGCCACAAGCCTACCTGGCCGCCAAACTTTCCGGGCAAGCCTCTGGTAGCGGCACGGGTGGAAACCAACCCGGCCATGGGTCGGTTTCCACCCGCTCCCGGCATTCCATTTGCGGGCGTTCCTGGGGCGGGACCCAGATCCCGGACGGGTTGCGCCGGACCCATGGGCAATCCGCCAGGCATGCCATTTGTTACATCGTTTCAATAGGCTGCCACACCGCACTCGCTGGCACAGCTTGTGCTTTGGCATCGCCGGGGTATTGCCTGAATTCTGACCAAAGGGAGAAAACCAATGACCGGCATCCACAAAATGCGGCGGCGCACCCTGCCCGCCTGCCGCGCCTGCTCCGACCGTTCCATCCTGAAATCCCTGATCCTTGTCGCCTGCCTGCTGCCCGCCGCCACCCTGCAGGCATCGGACGACGCGCCCGAATTCAACTCCACCGTAGTGCAGGCCGAACACCCGGAGCACAGCGCCGCCGCACGGCTGGGCGAAGACAGCGCCCGCCTGCGTGCCTTCATCGACCCGGAAACCAGACGCCTGCGCAAGCCCACGGAGGACGAACTGCGCGAGCTGTCGCAATCCCAGGGCAGGCTGCTCAACCGCTCCGTGAAGGGTCTGCCGGTGGCGACGCATCCGACCGGCGCGCGCTCGGTCAACCTGCAGGGGCGTTTCTGGAACGTCTCCGTTGCCCGCGTCGGTGCCAACGGCGCGCTATCGCAAGCGTGCGTCGGCGACCTGAAAGCCGCCGGTGCATTCCTGCACTCGGGCGGCGCCGCAGCGCCCCTGGAAAAGGAGTAGAACCATGCAGCGACTGTCATTCTCCGCACTACGCCTGCTGCTGGCCGCCTTGCTGTCCCTCGCGGCGGCATCCGTCCAGGCCAACGCCAACATCACCATCGTCAACACCGACCCTGCCGGAACGGGCTTCAACGACCCCACCCCGACGGTACCCGTCGGTGGCAACCCCGGCAAGACGCTGGGCGAACAGCGTTTGATCGCGTTCCGCGCCGCCGCCGACCTGTGGGGCAAGAGCCTCGACAGCGCCGTGGAAATCCGCATCCAGGCGAGCTTCGCGCCGCTGCCTTGCACCGCCGGTTCGGCAGTGGTTGGCGCCGCCGGCCCCATGTCGATATTTTCCGACTTCCCCGGCGCCGAGTTCGCCGATACCTGGTACCCCGGCCCGCTCGCCAACAAGCTGGCCATGATGGACCTGGCACCGGGCGATCCGGGCACCGATGCGGACGACATGGGCGCCGCGTTCAACGGCAATCTCGGCCAACCCGACTGCTTGGCCGGCATCGGCTGGTACTACGGGCTCGGCAGCAACCCCGGCTTCGCCATCGATCTGGTCGACGTGCTGCTGCACGAGTTCGCGCACGGGCTGGGCTTCATCAGCTTCGTCGACGAGACCACCGGCGCCATGATCGGCGAGCCGCCCATCGCCGACATATTCACCAGGCACATCCACGACAACAGCAGCGGCACCAACTGGCACCTGATGAGCGACGCCGGGCGGGTCGCCTCCGCGGTCAACGCGCGCAACGTCGTGTGGGACGGCCGCAACGTGAAAAAGGCAGCGGACGACTTTCTCACCCCCGGCACCCCCCTGCTCAGCGTGAGCGCCCCGTCGGCCATCGCCGGCCGCTACAGCGTAGGCCCGGCCAGCTTCGGCCCGCCGCTCGCCGCACCCGGCGCCGTCGGCCGCATAGTGCTGGCCGACGGCGGCGCCAATTCGCCCGCCGACGCCTGCACGGCACTGACCAACGCCGCCGCCGTTGCCGGCAACATCGCGCTGGTCGACCGCGGCACCTGCGCCTTCACCGTCAAGGTGAAAAACGCCCAAGACGCCGGCGCCGTGGCCGTGCTGGTGGCGAACAACGTTCCCGGCACCCCGCCCGACGGCCTCGGCGGCGCCGACCCGACCATCGCCATCCCCTCCGCCAGAATCAGCCTGGCCGACGGCAACGCCATCAAGGCCCAGCTCGCATCCGGCGTCAGGGCAACCCTGGGCGTCGACATGGCCGTGCTGGCCGGAGCCGACGCGGCGGGCTATCCGCTGCTCTACACCCCGGACCCGGCGGAGCCCGGCTCATCGGTTTCGCACTGGGACACCATCGCCTCGCCCGACCTGCTGATGGAGCCCAACGTCAGCGACAGGCCCACCCACAACCTCGACCTCACGGTGCCGCAAATGCGCGACATCGGCTGGTTCCCCGATGCCGACGTCGACGGCGTGCCGAACAGGCTCGACCAGTGCCCGGCGTCCAACCTCGGGGCAACGGTAAAGATCGGCCGCTGTGACACGCGCGTGCCGAATGCACTGCTGGATCACGGCTGCAGCATCGCGGACCGGTTGCAGTCGTGTACCGGGAAGGACGGCTATTCGGAAAAATGTGTCTCGCGCCAGGCCAGCGCTTTGAAGGATGCCGACATCATCACCAGCGCGCAAAAACGCGCAATTCTGCAATGCGTGGCGAAGGATGACAAAAGATAGCCATCCGGAGATGGCCGATGAACGCCGCGGCCGGTTGGCCGCGGCGCAACTCCCTACTCCTTGCCCAGGGCGAAGCTGCCCACCGCCTGGTCGAACACGCCCTTGTCCACCTTGCCTTTCGGCCCGGACAGAACCACCATGTATTGGCGGCCGTCCTTGAGGTATTGCGCGGTGTGTTTCTCGAACTCCTTGCCGCCGTCCTTCCACGTGGTCAGCAGGTAATTTCCGGCCTCGCCGCCGATGGTGAGCGCCTCATCCTTCGCCACCGCATGCTCCTTGCCGTCGTAGCGCTTGCCTTCCGCCTCGACGCGCCATTTCTTGAAGTCGGCAAGGCTGTATGTTGCCGGCTGGACTTTGCGCAGGTACACGCCTTCCAGCGTCATGCCGGATTTTGCATCCTTGAAATAGACCATCAGCAGCTTCTCGTCCAGGTCCTTGTAGCCCGGCTGCCAGTCTTTGGGAACCTCCATCTCGAAGCGTGTGCCGGAGAGTTTCACCGTATCGCCGGCATAAGCCGGCCCCATGACGATGCATGCCAGAATACCGAGAACCGAAATAAAGCGTTTAGTGGAAGACATTCATACCTCCTTGGGGCTACGAACCGCTAGTTTGCGCTGCCGATCCCCGCTGCGGCACGACGGGAACCTCCCCCGCATTGGCAGCCGCAAAGGCGGCCGGCGAAACGGGTTGAAGCGCGATTATGGCCTGGTCGACGACAAAATTGAAGGACCACCGGAATCGCTGAAGCGGTGACAGGCCATGGCGCTCATCTGCGCGAGTGATATCAACTAATGATTGCATTGAATAGCGGAGTACACTATCGTTCATGTCGTGAAAACAAAGCACCAAAAAACTCTGAATGCCATCTTCGGCAACCCGACCCGGAGTGGTATCAAGTTCGCGGAGATTGAAGCGCTGGCGATAGCGGTAGGTGGCGAAGTGCGCGAAGGCGAGGGCTCGCGCATCGTATTTGAAATCAAAGGCAAGCGCGAATACCTTCATCGCCCGCACCCCGGCAAGGAGGCAAAAAAATACCAGGTGGAAGCTGTCCGCGCTTTCTTGCAGCTGTTGGAGATTGCACCATGAACAACACCATGACTTACAAAAACTACACGGCCCGCATCGAGTTCGATCCGCGCGACAATATCTTCGTCGGATTCGTGCTGGGTATCGAGGACACGATCAGCTTCCACGGAGAAACCGTGGCCGAGTTGACGACCGGTTTCCATGCAGCAATCGACCATTACATCGCGGATTGCAAAGCGACCGGCCGCAGGCCGCACAAGCCCTATTCAGGGAAACTGATGCTACGCATCCCCCCCGAGGTGCACGCCCATGCAGCGACGATGGCAGAGGCCCACGGCAAGAGCCTCAACCAATGGGCGGCGGAAGTGTTGGCGGAAGGGAACTGACCAACTGCCCCTCCATCGACTGCTTCCCCGCCATGCACTGCCGCCTGCTCATCCCCGACCTGATTCCGCCGCAATTCGCTGACGCTCCCGCACCGCCCCTGCCCGCGCTGGAAACCCTGCTGGCGCGGGGGCGGGAGCAGGTTTCTGCGGACGCTGGAATGGAGGCCCGGCTGTGCCATGCATTCAACGTGGCGCAGCAGCACGACTGGCCCGTCGCACCCCTCACCCTGCTGGCGGACGGCGGCGAGCCCGGAGCGCGTTACTGGCTGCGCGCCGACCCGGTACACCTGCAGCTGATGCGCGACCGCGTCATCCTCGCCGACAGCGGTTCCTTTGCCCTCTCACGGGAGGAAGCCCTGCAACTGGCCGATGCCTTGAACCGGCATTTCCACAGCGATGGCATGATCTTTTACCCCTTGCTGCCGGAGCGCTGGTATCTGCGCCTGGCGGCGCCCGCCGACATGCGCACGCACGCGCTTGCCGACGCCGCTGGCAAACATATCGATGGGTTTCTTCCGTCCGGCCCGGATGGCATGCGCTGGCACACGCTAAACAACGAAATCCAGATGCTGTTGCACAACCACCCGGTCAACGAGGCGCGCGAGGCACGCGGCGAACTGCCAGTCAACAGCGTGTGGCTGTGGGGCGGCGGCACGCTGCCGGCATACGTCGCAAGCACCTTCGGCGGCGTGTGGGCGGACGAACCGCTGGCTCGTGGCTTGGCCCTCGCCGCCGGCGCGCCTTGCAGGGCCCTGCCCGCCTCGGCCACGCAATGGCTCGCGGCCGCGGGGAACGGCGGCGAGCACCTGATCGTGCTGGACAGCCTGCGCGGGGCGGCACAGTACGGCGACCTGCATGGCTGGCATGAAGGCGTGGAGCGACTGGAGCGGGACTGGTTCGCACCGCTGGAAGGCATGCTCAAACAGGGCAAGCTCGCGCGATTGTCTATTGAGGCTGTCGATGCGGATCGCTGCCGTGCATTCACCGTGGAGCGGAGCGAGTTGTGGAAGTTTTGGCGGCGGAAGAAGCCGTTGACTCAATATTTGTGAGGCATGCGGCCGCGGATGTCATCCGCGGCCGCAAAGCGGATTAGAAACCGCTGGTAAGTCCGTTCACCACAAAATCGACCTTCGGCGTATTGGAAATGACCTTGTAGCCCATCAGCTTCAGGTCTTTCCTGTTAATCACGCCATTGCCGTCCATGTCCATCACCACGTCCGGAGCCGTCCCTTCGACCACCGCCACGAACAGCCGCGACGGCGTGCGTTCGCCGACACGGCCGAACGAGTTCGGCGCGCCGATGATCCAGGTGGGCCAGATTTCCGTCTTGCCGGCTTCCTGATGGGTGACGGCATTGATGTTGAACAGGTTCGCCACGTTCTGGCCGGGGCCTGCTCCAACCAGCGTCGAACTGAGCAGCACGACCAGGCTTGGAAAGTGGTCATGATTCGCTCCCACGCTGAACGTGCCGGGGAACGGGCCGGCGTTTTGCAGCGGGCCGGGTCCGGTCAGCTCGGGCGTCGCTCCCGTGCCGGCCAGATCGCTGGGGAATTCGATGGCCATATCCACCAGGAAAGCGCGGCTGCCGACGCCGGCCACGTCGCCTTTGCCCGGTGCGAATACCTTGATGGAAACCCGGTCGTTATCGTCATCGTCGTCGTCCGCCAGTGCCGGGCTCACCAGACCGGCTGCCAGCATCATCGCAACCAGGGGAACCGCCATTGCTTGTGATAAATCCTTGAACATTTTCCACCTCCATTGGTTTGGGGTTTGCGGCACGATTCAGCGCCATGCCGCGACCGTTTGAAATAACGAACGACTGCTTCGACGACGCCCATTCCAAAGCGGAAACCAAAGAGATGAAACAGGCAGCATCACCGGCGCTAACAGCGCAGCCGGCCCGATTATTCCCGTTGCATGGAGATCTTTCGGAATACAGCTAGAAGCCCGTGCCGAACCGGCAATGCAGGCTATTGAGCCTATAAAAAGTAGTTGGACGCTGATAAACGCAGATGGACGCTGATGATTCAACCTAAAAACCGCAGTTCAAGCCACAGAGATCACAGAGGACACAGAGATGAAGCGGGTTTCGCATGTTTTTCCAGCGCACCTGATGGGTGAAGCCAATATCTACGGCAACCCTTTGTTTTTACTCTGTGCTCTCTGTGCTCTCTGTGGCCAACTGAGTTTTTAAGGTTCAAAGCATTACAAGATATTTGCCACTCACTCTTTGGGTGGGAGTGTGAATGTCAATAACGCTATGTTTTATCGGTGTTTATCGGCTTTCATCTGCGTCCAATAGCCGTTTTTAGGTTGAGAGGAGTTTCCCGTTCGCGACCGCCAACGAAAACCGATGCAGCTCACCGCTCCTCAAGCGAACAAATCGTGCTCGTCAGAACCGGTGATCTCGACCTCGGCAAACTGCCCAACCGTGAGGCCGGCGGCGTCCTCGATGTACACCACGCCGTCGATTTCCGGCGCGTCGGCGGCGCTGCGCGCGATGGCGCCGTCGGGTGTCACCTCGTCGACCAGCACGGTCATGGTTTGGCCGACCTTGGCGGCGAGGCGGTCGGCGCTGATGTGTGCTTGCAGTTCCATCAGCCGCGCCTTTCTTTCCTCTTTCAACTCCTCCGGCACGTGGCCTGCCAGTTCGTTGGCCTTGGCGCCTTCCACGGCGGAATAGGTGAAGCAGCCGACGCGGTCGAGTTGCGCTTCTTCCAGGAACGCGAGCAGACGCTGGAAGTCGTCTTCCGTCTCGCCGGGAAAGCCGACCACGAAGGTGCTGCGGATGGTGAGTTCGTGGCAGATTTCACGCCAGCCTTTGACGCGCGCCAAGTTGTTCTCGGCCGCCGCAGGGCGCTTCATCGCCTTGAGTATCGCGGGGCTGGCGTGCTGGAACGGCACGTCGAGGTAGGGCAGTATCCTGCCTTCAGCCATGAGCGGGATCACTTCGTCCACATGCGGATACGGGTAGACATAGTGCAGCCGCACCCATGCGCCCAGCTCGCCCATGGCGGCCGCGAGCTCGGTCATGCGCGCCTTGAGCGGCCTGCCCTGCCAGAAGCCGGTGCGGTATTTCACGTCGACGCCGTAGGCGCTGGTGTCCTGGGAAATGACCAGCAGCTCCTGCACCCCCGCCTTGACCAGGTTCTCCGCCTCCTGCATCACCTCGCCCACCGGGCGGCTCACCAGGTCGCCGCGCAGGGAAGGGATGATGCAGAAAGTGCAGCGATGGTTGCAGCCCTCGGATATCTTCACGTAGGCGTAGTGCTTGGGCGTGAGCTTGATGCCCTGCGGCGGAATCAGGCTGACGTAGGGATCGTGCGGCTGCGGCAGGTGCTCGTGCACCGCCGCCATCACCTCCGCCGCGCCATGCGGGCCGGTCACCGCCAGCACCTGCGGATGAGCCGCCTTCACCACATCGCCCCTGGCGCCCAGGCAGCCGGTGACGATCACCTTGCCGTTCTCGGCCAACGCTTCGCCGATGGCGTCGAGCGACTCCTCCACCGCCGCATCGATGAAGCCGCAGGTGTTGACCACCACCAGATCGGCGTCCTTGTAGCTCGGCGAGATGGCGTAGCCCTCGGCGCGCAGTTGCGTGAGTATGTGTTCGGAGTCCACCAGCGCCTTGGGGCAGCCGAGGGAGACGAAGCCTACTTTGGGAATGGGTTTCATAGGGCCAACCAATAATGGGGACGCCGAGCGCGCCGTTCAAGCCCTGCCCGCAGCGCGGGTGACAACCGCTCTAGTGTAGTGGTTTGGAATTATTGGAACTTATTCGCTGAGCCATGTAGGTCGGGCTTTAGCCCGACATGTCGGCCTGAAGGCCGACCTACAACACCCGATGCCACGCGGCGATTAAGTTCTAAACAGAATGAAGCACTACACTAGCGCGCCTTCTGGTCCATGTGCAACTGGGTGAGAGACTTGATGATGTTGCGCGAAAGCACGCGGTATTGGCTATCCAGAAGCACCTGCGCCTCGGTCTTGTCGCCGGAATCGCACTTGCGCACCACTTCCGCGGCAAACTGGTGGAAGGCCGCGTGCTTTTCACGGCACTGCTGGAATAGCGGCTGGCCGTTCAATGCCTGCCCTTCTCCGTAGATCCATTGCCCGAGCTTGCATTTGTTGTCCTGGCAAACGATGTCCGGATTCAGCTTTTCTTCGCTGATCCCGTCGATGTACCTTTGCAGCTTCAATTTCCATGCAATGTGCGCGTTGATCGCGTCGAAGAAGTTCATCATCCCCCCTGATTTCACCAGAACCAGCGCAATATCATACCACCGGCGTCCGCTTTTCGGGGCACATCGCGCTGAGCCAACAGCCGCGGCTAGTGGGCGTCGCCCAGCACGGCCCGCACCAGCCAGATGGAGCCTATGCCCAGCACTATCAGCGACACCTGCTGCAGCGTCGCCGCCAGTTCGGTACGCCTGTGCAGGCCGGGTATCAGGTCCGCCACCGCGACATAGATCATGCTCGCCGCGGCGACACCCAGGACGTAAGGCACCCATTGCTGCACCGATTGCAGCATGAAATAGGCGAGCACGCCGCCGACCAGGGTGGCCAGGCTGGACACCAGATTGAACACCAGCGCCTGGCGCTTGCTGTAGCCGGAATGCAGCAGGATCAGGAAGTCGCCCACTTCCTGCGGAATCTCGTGGGCGATGATGGCCAGAGCCGTGACGATGCCGAGCTGGGTGTCCGCCATGAATGCCGCGGCGATGAGTATGCCGTCGACGAAATTGTGAAAGGTGTCGCCCACCATGATCATCATGCCGCTGCGGCCGTGATCGTGATGCTGTCCCGGGTCGTGGTGTTCTTCGGCGCCATGCGCCTCGCAGGTGTTGTGGTGGCAATGGCGCCACAGCACCAGTTTTTCCAGGACGAAAAACAGCAGGATGCCGCCAAGGATGGTCGCCGCCATGGACTGGATGTTGCGTGCCGACTCGAAGGCGTGCGGCAGCACTTCCAGAAACGCCGCGCCCAACAACGCGCCTATGGCGTAACTGACCAGTACCGGCACCCAGGCGGCGCGCGCGGTGAAAGCGAACAGTGCGGCGCAACATACGCTGAGGACGCCGCCAAGCAGGCTCGCCAGGATGATGGAGGTCAGTGTGTGCATCTGAGGGGCGGCGGTGTGTGCCGGTCCGGGCTAAAGGGGAAACATTATACGCATGCGCAAAGGAAGCCGGCGATTCATCCGGCGGGGGCGAGTAGGGCAGCCGCGTGGTCGTGAAGAAATTTCTCCAGCGCGTCCGGTGCCAGGGGCCGGCTGAAATAGTACCCCTGCGCCTCGTTGCACGATATCCCGCGCAGGAAATCGAGCTGCTCGCGGGTTTCCACCCCTTCGGCGATCACGTTGAGTTTCAGGCTGTGCGCCAAGCCGACGATGGCGGCGGCGATGGCCGCATCGTCCGGGTCGGTGGTGATGTCGCGCACGAACGACTGGTCGATCTTCAGGGTGTTGATCGGGAAGCGCTTGAGGTAGCTGAGGCTGGAATAGCCAGTGCCGAAGTCGTCGATGGAGAGCTGCAAGCCCATTTGATGCAGGCTGTTGAGCGTGACCACGCTCTCTTCCACGTTGCGCATGACCATGCTTTCGGTGAGTTCCAGTTCCAGCATGCCGGAGCGCGGGTCGAGGCCGGTTTCTTCGAGTATCCGGCCTATCATTTCGAGCAGGTCGGGCTGCCTGAACTGGCGTGCGGAAAGGTTCACAGCCACCTTGAGGGGTGGCAGGCCAGCCGCCTCCCATGCCTTGGCCTGGCGACAGGCGGTGCGCATCACCCATTCGCCGATCGGCACGATGAGGCTGGACTCTTCCGCCACCGGGATGAATCTTGCCGGTGAAATCATGCCCTGCTCCGGGTGATTCCAGCGCAGCAGGGCTTCCACGCCGACGACTTCACCGCTTTCAATGGCGGTCTGCGGCTGGTAGTGCAAGGAAAACTGCCCTTGCTCCAGCGCGACGCGCAGGCCGTTCTCGATTTCCATGCGCTCGCGCATGGCCGCATTCATGGACGCCGTGTAAAAGCGGTAGCAGTTCTTGCCGTCTTCCTTGGCCTGGTACATGGCGGTATCGGCATTGCGCAACAGGTTTTCCACGTCGGTGTCGTCGAACGGGAACACGGTGATGCCTATGCTCGCGGTCAGGTGCATTTGCTGGGAGCCCAAATCGAACGGCCCGGCCACGACGGCCAGCATCTTCTCCGCGATCTGCATGATATCCTGAACGATGCTGATACCCTGCAGCAGTATGGTGAATTCATCCCCGCCCTGCCGGGCCACCACGTCGTCCTTGCGCAACACCCCCAGCAACCTGTTTGCAACCGCCTTGAGCAATTCGTCCCCGGCTTCGTGGCCCAGCGTGTCGTTGATGTTCTTGAAGCCGTCCAGATCCAGAAACAGCACCGCCAGCAGTTTTTCCGAACGCATTGCGTGCGTCATCGCACGCGCAACGAGTTCGCGGAACAACACCCGGTTGGGCAGCTCGGTCAGGGCGTCGTGGGTCGCCTGGTGCACAATCCGGGACTCGAATTGCTTGCGCTCGCTGATGTCGCGCACGGCGCTGATGACCAGCATGCCCTTTTCCGTCCGCAGCGGCCCCAGGCTGATGTCGACAGGGAACTCCGTCCCGTCGCGGCGCATGCCGACAAGGTCGCCGCGGACTCCCATGTCGCGCACGACGGGTGAATTCCCGTAACCTTCGCGGTACGCCGCATGTGCGTGTCGCGCGCGCTCCGGCATCAGCATCTCGACAGCCTGGCCCAGCAGTTCTTCCCTGGTGTAGCCGAACAGCTTTTCGGTCTGGGCGTTCACCATCACGATCAAACCCCGTCCGTCCGAGATGATGAAGGCTTCCGGGGCCACTTCCATAACGCGCTGGCTTTGCTCGAAAAGCTGTTCCAGCGAGCCTGCCATTTCGTCGAAAGCCCGCGCCAGTTCGCTCATTTCGCTGCTGCCGTGCCCGAGTTCGGTGCGCGCACTGAAATCGCCCGCGGCAATGCGCCGCGCCGCGGCGATCAGTGCCCTCATCCTGCGCAGCACCAGTGCATCGGTCACATACCACGTCCCCATCAGCACCATCAGGGTCAAGGCGCCCAGCGATGCCAGGTCGACAGCGAAGGAGCGGTTGGCCTGCGCCAGCACCTGCTCCCTCGACATACTCACGCCGACGAAAACATCGCGGCCTCTCTCCGCGCCGCCCGGCAGGCTGGCGTAGGCAAACAGCCGTTGCACGCCATCGCTTCCCCGCGCCTCGCCGCTCCCTTCCTGCTTGCCGGCCGAAATCTCCTTGGCCATCCAGGGCAGGGGGTGGGGCTTGCCTATGCTTCGCGGATCGGCCGGGTGCTGCGCGATGACCGTGCCGTCATGGTCTAGCAGGCTCACCGATACGCCTTCCGGCAAGCCGGTCTCGCGCAGCAAACGATCCAGCCAGGCAACGTCGATGGCGGCCCAGACGATGCGTTCCACGGTGCCGTGCCCGTTCACGATCGGATAGGCGGCAGGAAGGATAGGCTTCCCCAGTATCTTGCCGACGATGTAGCTCCCGACCACGAAACGCGATCTCTTGATGACCTGTTTGTACCAGTCGCGGTCGCTGAAATCGAATTCTCCGCCGCCCTTGGCAGCGCACAGCAAGCGGCCGCCGGCGTCCGTCACGCCGATGTTCAGGTAGCCGTCCGCATGCGGGTAGATGTCCGCCAACCGGCTCCGGCAAACCTCCGCCGAGCCTGTGCGGATGTCCGGCAAAGCCGAAAGCACGTGCAGCAGGTTGCTGGCACTGGAAATGGCCTGGTCGTGCTGGGTGGCGACGGCTTTGGACAAGCGCACCGACTCGGCAAGCGCTTCGCCGACCGTCTGTTGCCGGTCATGCCAGAGGTGATAGCCGATCGCCGCCAGCCAGGGCAGGACGGCAATCACGATGAGCGCCATCGCGCGCGCGCGCAGGCTTGAGAAAAGGTGTAACTTCATGTGCATTTGTGCCGCGGGGACGCCGACGCGGCGTGCGTGGCGGACGTCCCGGCAGCCTGCTCCGTTGCCAGCCGATAGATTGCTGTTATATCGGCAGCGGGGGGACTTTCATGAGGGCTGGGGAAATGTTTTGGTTTACCCGTCGAGCCAGATCAGCGACGCCATGCGCCCGGTGGCGCCGTCGCGGCGGTAGGAATAGAAGCGCTGCGGTTCGTTGTGGGTGCAGTATCCGCCCCCGTGGATGCGCTCCACGCCGAGGCGGTTCAGTTGCTGGGTTGCCAGCAGGTAGATGTCGGCCAGCCATTTCTCAGTGCCGAGGGGCGAGTGCTGAGTGCTGAGTGCTGAGTGGCGAGTAAAGGCCTGTTGCGCGGCTGGGTCGGCTGCGACGAAAGTCTGGCGCACTTCGTCGCCGACTTCGAAGGCGGCGGGGCCGATGGCGGGGCCGAGATAGGCCATGAGCGAGGCCGGAGCTACGCCCATCGCGCGCACGGTGTGCTCGATCACCCCTGCCGCAAGACCGCGCCAGCCGGCGTGGGCGGCGGCCACGACGGTGCCGGCGTCGTCGCACAGCAACAGCGGCAGGCAGTCCGCGGTGAGCACCGCGCACACCGCGCCGGGCCGGCGCGCCACGCTGGCGTCAGCTTCCATTGGGCCGCTCAAGGCATCGGCATCGGCCACAGCCACGCCATGCACCTGCTTCAGCCACGCGGGTTCCGCCGGCAGCACGGCGCGCAGCGCGGCACGATTTTGCGCCACGTGGGCGGGATCGTCGCCGACGTGGTCGCCCAGATTCAAGCCGTCGTAGACGCCGCAACTCACCCCGCCGCGGCGGGTGGTGATGAGCGCGCGCACGCTGGGCGGTGCGTTCCACTCCGGGACGATGAGATCGTCCGTCACTTAATATTTTTCCGACACATCGAGCACGGCCTGCGCTTCTCTCAGCACCGCCAGCAGTTTCTGCATGTCCGCCGGCATCGGCACCTGCCACTCCATGGCGTCCCGCGTGACCGGGTGTATCAGCCCCAGCCGCGTCGCATGCAGCGCCTGCCGGGCGAATGCCTGGATCACCTCGCGCAACCCTTCCGGCAGCTTGCGGGCCCTGCCGCCATACACCGGGTCACCCACCAGCGGATGGCCGAGCGACTGCATGTGCACGCGGATCTGATGGGTGCGTCCGGTTTCCAGGCTGCATTGAATCAGGGTGTGTTGGGCAAAGCGCTCCAGCACGCGGTAGTGCGTCACCGCCGGCTTGCCGCTGCCAACCACCGCCATTTTGGTGCGCTGCGCCGGGTGCCGCCCGACCGGCGCTTCCACGGTGCCGGCCTGCCGCACCATGCCGTCCACCAGCGCCAGGTACTCGCGCTTCACCGTGCGCGCCTGCAACTGGCGCACCAGATCGGTCTGCGCCGTGAGCGTTTTCGCCACCACCAGGAGGCCGCTGGTGTCCTTGTCGAGGCGGTGCACGATGCCGGCGCGCGGCACCGCAACCAACTGCGGCGCATGGTGCAGCAGGGCATTGAGCAGGGTGCCCTCCCAGTTGCCGGCGCCGGGATGCACCACCAGCCCTGCCGGCTTGTTGATGACCAGCACGGCATCGTCCTCGAACAGCACTTCGAGCGCGATGTGCTCGGCGCGATAAGCCGTTTGCGAAGGCTGGGCGCACGCCTCCACGCTCACCTGCTCGCCGCCCCAGACCTTGTGCTTGGACGTGACCGCCCGCTCGTCCAGCGTGACCGAGCCATCGCCGATCCACGCCTGCAACCGGCTGCGGGAGTATTCCGGCAGCAGGCGCTGCAACGCCTGGTCCAGGCGCAGGCCGGCGCAATCGTCCGGCACGACCAGCTTTATCTGTCGCGCGCCGTTTGAGTTATAATCTGCTAAATCTTTTTCGGACTGTGTCATGAACCGTTGCCTAGTTATAATTCTCGCGCTGCTGCTGAGCGCCTGCGGCGCACTGCCGGACCTCCAGGACGAAACCAAGGGATGGTCGGCGGAAAAACTATTCAAGGCCGCCCGGGACGAGATGAACGAAGCCAACTACGAAAAGGCCATCAAGTTTTTCGAAACCCTGGAAGCACGC
>Ga0315281_10004024_pt1 | contig 21443 bp, 23 predicted proteins | sample YL17G07_0_MG_FD_204540 | JGI IMG/M metagenome (GOLD analysis project Ga0315281, IMG submission 204540) | Sediment microbial communities from Yellowstone Lake, YNP, Wyoming, USA - YL17G07_0 | ecosystem: Environmental > Aquatic > Freshwater > Lake > Sediment | place: USA: Wyoming | collected...
CGCGCGGCTCAAGTCGCTGACGGCAGGCGAGGGTTCCTACACCCTGGAATTCAGCCACTACGAGCCGGCGCCCGCGCAGCTGCAGCAGCGCCTGGTGGCTGCGCACAAGCCGCAGATCGAGGAGGCATGAGTTTCTGCGACCTTGTGCAACGCCGGCCGCCGGCGGCCCAATGCGATCTTGAGAACGGCGCCACGCCGGCGTCCAATGGCCGCCATTTGCGGAAGCGAATTCGAGCGGAAAAATAGTCTGGCGATTCTCGAACCTGTCGCGTAGCCTGACCCGGACCACGCTCAGGCCGCGTCGAGGGCCTTCACCAGCGACGCGGAGTAGGGCGCCCGGGCAATCCCGTTCTCGGTCACGATCGCGGTGACCAGTTCCGCCGGCGTCACGTCGAACGCCGGGTTCGCCACCGACACGCCGTCCGGCGCCCAGCGCTCGCCGCGATATCCGGTGACTTCTTCCGCGGGCCGTTCCTCGATCGGAATGGCGCTGCCGTCGGCGAGCGAAAAATCCAAAGTAGAGATCGGGCACGCAACGTAGAACGGGATTGCGTGGCGTTTTGCGGCCACCGCATGCATGTAGGTGCCGATCTTGTTGGCGACGTCGCCATTCGCCACCACGCGGTCGGCGCCGACGATCACCATGTCGATCTGCCCGCGGCTCATCAGGTGGGCAGCCATGCCATCGGTGATCAGCGTCACCGGAATGCCTTCCTGCACCATCTCCCATGCGGTGAGCCTCGCGCCCTGCAGACAGGGCCGGGTCTCGCAGGCGGTCACCGATATTGTTTTGCCGGCGTCGCGCGCGGAGCGAACAATGCCGAGCGCGGTGCCGTGGCCGGCGGTCGCAAGCGCGCCGGCGTTGCAATGGGTGAGAATACGCGCGCCGTCGGCGACCAGCGCCGCGCCGTGCGCGCCGATGCGCAGGTTGATTGCGACGTCTTCGCGCAGGATCGCGTGCGCTTCGGCCAGCAGCGCGGCGGCGATTTCTCTCGGTGATGAGGCTTGAGTGCGCATTGCGCCTGCGATGCGGCGCATGCGTTCGAGAGCCCAGAACAGGTTGATTGCCGTCGGCCGGCTCCTGCCGAGGACCTCGATCGCAACGGCCAATCGGCCGAAGAACGGCGCCGGTGCTTGATCCTGGGCCGATTGCCCGGCGAGCGCGACGCCGTAAGCGGCAGCGCAGCCGATCGCCGGGGCGCCGCGAATCACCATCTTCCGGATCGCATCGGCGACTTGATCGTGGGTGCGGCACGCGAGGTACTCGATGCGGCCGGGCAGCAGGCGCTGGTCGATCATTTCGAGGCGATCGCCGCACCAGCGCAGCGTCTCTGCCGGAGTGCCTGTGTCTGGTCTCGTCATGGGTCAGCTGAGGTCCGGGAATGAATAGATGGGGCGAACCGAGGCGGCGTTTGCAATTGCCTGCGCGCAGACCATGTGACTGGCGAAAGCCGAGGCATTGACTCTGGTCACTTCAACGCCTGCTTCGGCATATTCGGATTCAAGCACGGAGCGCGCGGCGGGTGTATTTCCGTCGAGGCAAACGGTCACCACGCGGGGCGTCGCGGGCGAGAGTTTGAGCCAGTGCAGAGCGTGTCTCGCCAGTTCTCCGTCAGCGGCGGTGCAGACCAGCGTGTCAATGCCACCGAATCGTCCGATCGCTTTCACCAGGGCGCCCGGCCCGCTGGCGGAATCCTCGTCGCCCAACGCGAGGAATCCTTGCTCCGCATCCGATCCTCCGGATTGCGTCCCGAACGCCAATACTGCGGCGCCCCTCGCGAGCAATACCGACGCAATCGGTTTCAAAAGCGCAGCGAGGGAAGGCGCGAGCAACGCGACGGTACCTGCAAGCGCCGTTGCGGGCAAGCGTTGGGCCGCAATGCGGCGCTCGATGCCGCCATATTCGAGTTCGGCTTCGAGCACCGCACGCGGCGGAAGCCCGGCGTAGCGCGCGTGCGCGTTGGCATTCAGGATGGTATCGATCGTGTGCCGGTACGCGGTGGCGGCGGCGTTCAAATGCCAGGGTGTGATGCCGGCGGCGAGCAGGCCGAGTTCGGCGTCGAGCACGATGCGGGGCGCAGCGTCCAGCCGTTCCCCGGCTCCAGGTATCGCGCGAAGGTAATCCGCACAGGCAATTGCATACGCCCGGACATCGCGGCCAAGCATCGGCAGGCGGCGCCCGAATACGGCGTGCTGTGGCGTCGCGGGGCTTTCGCGTGCGACGGCATCGAGGTCGCTGCGAAGCGCAAACGCGGTGCAGACTGGATCCTCGGAACGCGTGAGGAGCAGCGGGTAACCGGCGGCGCCCGAGATGTCACGGCGAAGCATGGCGATGTCGCTCGCCCGGATTTCGTCGAGCGGCGGGGGCGTGGCGACGGCAGCGGTCCCGGCGGCGTGCCGATGAAGGTAGGCCTCGGCCCGGGTGACGAGGCGCAGCATGTTCTCATAGGAGCTGCGCGCAGAATCGCCGCAGGCGACCGCGCCGTGGTGCATCAGGACGATGCCGATGGTCTCCGGCCTGGCGCGGGCCTGCCACGCCTCGGCGCACGCCTTCGCCAGCGCAAATCCGGAGTGATGGTAGGCGACCACGATCGCGATGTCCCCGAAAACCTCTTCGGCGAGGTCGATGCCTCGGGTCGTGTTGGTGACGGCGAGGATGCTGTCGGCGTGGGTATGCTCCACGTAGCGTGCGGGCAGGGCGGCGTGGAGCAGGGTCTCGATCGACGGCCTTGGCGCGCCCGCAACCATGAGGTGCGCCGCAAGCGCGCGCATCATGGCTGCGTAATCCATTCGTTCGGCGCGCAGCAACTCGCGCACCGGCGCGAGCCGGAGAGGCGTGAAGTCCCGCGCGGTGGCGTTGGCGAGGTCGGCGCCCGTGCTTTTCACGTAAAGAATGCCGGCGCCGGTGATGTCCTGCAGCTTGACGGATGTATTGCCGCCGCCAAGGAGCACCAGTGCCGGATCGGCTCCAAGCAGGCGCGAGGAGTAGGCGCGCAGCGCAAGTTCGGTATCGCAGCGCGCGGCGCCCTCATCAGTCCAGCGGCTGTCCATGTTGCGATTATAATCGACGCCTGTTCGCGGCCATGGATTCATGCAAATGAAGTTCAACATTGTCATTGCGCCGTGGCCCGAGGTTGCGGCGCAATCGCGCACGGTGCGCAACGACGTGTTCGTAACCGAGCAGAACATTCCGCTCGAACTCGAATGGGACAGCATCGACCCGGTGTGCATCCATGCGCTGGCGATCGACAATGGTGGCAACGCCATCGGCACCGCGCGCCTGCTGTCCGACGGCTACATCGGGCGCGTGGCGGTGCTCGCGGCGTGGCGCTCTCGCGGCGTCGGCCGTGCAATTCTGGAGGCGCTCATCCAGGAAGCGCGCCGCAGGGGATATGCGAAAGCGATGCTCAATGCGCAGTCATACGCCATCGGCTTCTACGCGAAAAGCGGATTCGAGGTGGCCGGCGACGAATACTGCGAGGCGGGAATTCCCCATGTCCCAATGGTCCGGACCCTGCGCTGACCGGATGCCGGCGCTGCACTTCCCGCTGGTCAGCGAGCGGGCAGGATTTTTCTTCGCGCCGCGGATTTCAAGCTTATTGCGAACTTGTATTCCACGGAGTCGGAGGGCGTGCCGCCCTGATCGTAACTTCGTTCGATGAAGCGGGCGCGATGCGCGGTCGACACCGATAGCACGGTCGAGCACCGCGTGCCATAGGTCTCGGAGGCAATGAAGATCGACGACAGCAGCCGTTCGCGAGCAGCGCCGAGGCCCGCTTCGGAAAGCACCTGGTCGGGCGCAGGCTCGTTGTCCTGCAGAACCTCGAACAGGCTCTCAAGGGCTTGCCCGCTGCCGATGATGCGCGCAAATCTTTCCTTGGCCTGCACCACCTTCGGCCACGGCGTGTCGAGCAGATGGTTCGACAATCCGTAGACGCCGGGCTCGAGTTTGCGGGGAGCCGCGTTGCCGGGAGATTCGCGATTTGAAAAATAGAAAAGGCCGCCCTGGTCCCGCAACAACAAGTTGAACCCGTTGTAAAGGTGCGAGGCGGCGGCGATGCGCTTAAGGTACGCGGCTGCCGATACCCGCCCGCAAAGGAAATCGCTTACCAGGTGGCCGCGTGACGGTGCGCCATCGCGATTCGCGCCGTCCGAGCGAAAATTGGTGATTGCGCCGAAACGGCCGTGGCGGTCCATGCCCAGCCAGGTGCCGCCGGCCTGGAGGTCGCGCCCGGCCAGCACCCCCGGATTTTCATCCCAAAAGTGTGCCTGGCCGGCCTGCCGGTCGTAGTACTCGTCGCGATTGGCGGCGACCACCAGCGGGTATTCCGGGTGGGCTTCGTAGGCGATCGCGATGAGACACATGAATTGTGTTCTCAATCCACCGCTGCGAAGCGTTCAAGCTGCCGCTTCCCGTCGACAACGAGAAGTTCCTGCAATCCTGCGCGCAGCGCGGCTTGTTGCAGACTTCCCTCGAACGCCGGGCCATCCGCCACCTCCTCGTAGATCTCCATCCAGGTTCCGCCGGAGTCATCCTTTTGCAGCAGGCGCCCGGCAACCCCGGTCGCAGCCGCCACCTCGGCCTGCATGCCGCGCACCCGTGACACGATGCATGCCGAATGTTCCGGCGCGACGCGATAATAGATGAAATACGACAATGTCATGGCGGCTGTGGCACCGCGTAAGGCAGGCTGAGCAGGCTGAGGGCCGGGCCGCCTGCCGAGGCGAGGCGCGCGCCGCCGGCGCTATCCGCCTGCGCAACCGCCAACAGGTCGCAGCCGCCATCCGGTGCAGGGGCTGCATCGACCACCATGCCGCAGGCCTGATCCGGAAAATCCGCGCCATACAGCGGCGTCCCCGCGGCTGGCGGCGTGCCGATGTCCGCATGAAATGCAAACAACCGGCGTTTGAGTTTGCCGAGATACTGCGTGCGCGCGACGATTTCCTGTCCGGGGTAGCAGCCTTTCTGGAAATTGACTGCACCGATGAGTTCGAGATTCGCCATTTGCGGCACAAATTGGTCTTGCGTCGCCGCGGTGATCCAGGGAACGCCCGCGCGAATGTCGAGCCAGCGCCATGCCGGCTCGCCGGCCGCAACCAGCCGTGCCGACAGCTTGATCCATGTCGATTCCGCTGCATCGCGCCTCAAAATGACGATGTATCGCCGATCCGCCAGGGCCAGAATCGCGCCGGCATCGGCGGTAGCCACCGAAAATGGCGCGTCCGGAACGACGCCCACGCTTTCCCGGATCGCCTGTTCCGCCGCAGGTCCGGAAACGCCGACAACAACGGACTCATCCGATGCATCGACAACCGTTACCTTGGAGCGCAAAACGAACATCGCGAGGCGTTTCCGGACCGATGCGGTGAGGTCACGCGCGAGCAGCGCGTTGAAGCCATCAGCTTGGCGCCACAGGAGGAAATTCGCGAGTACCCGGCCTTTGGGTGAGCAGTACGATGCGAACTGTGCATTCCCAGGACGCAGCGCCTTCACATCCGAGGACAATTGTCCGTGCAGAAAGCCGGCCGCATCGGCGCCGCTGATGGCGAACAGCCCGAATTGAGACAGCGGGGCGACGATCGAAGCATCCCTCGCTGCGCGGATTTCTTCCGCGCTGCGGCCAAACCCGATGATCGTGCCGCTGTCGATCATCGCGCCGTTTTTCGAAAGGAATTCGTGCCAGGGGAGGTTCATCGGGTCTTGGAAGGTCTCGCCGCGCCACCGGGTTTCGTGATCCGCGGCCGAGCCGGTATTATAGCGGCTGCGGATACAGGGTTTCGCCGCTTGCCAGCCGATTTTGCTGTTCCAACACCCGGGCCTCCCTGATTGCTGACGCTTTTCAAGATACTTGCGGCCACGGCCGGAGCGGCCGTGCTCGCCGCGGCGGCGTCGCTTGCGTATTTCGCGGTCCAACCGGTTCCGCTGCGCACCGGAGTGATCGAATTTTCCATTCGGCAGGGAAGCGGCCTCAGGCAGGCGGCGCGCCAGGTCGCGGAACAAGGGGCCGGGCTCGGCATCGAGCGCTTCGTGCTTCTGGGGCGTGTGCTGGGACGCTCCGCTGCGATCAAGGCGGGAAGCTACGAAATCAGCGAAGGAATCACACCGCTTGCGCTGCTCGACAAGCTCACGGCCGGCGATGTCACGCTGGGGAGCGCGGTGCTGATCGAGGGTTGGACGTTCCGGCAGGTGCGCGATGCGCTTGACCAGAACCCGGATCTGCTCCACGACTCCAGGGGACTGACCGATGCCGAAATCATGAAACGCATCGGCGTGCCTGGCGCGCGGCCGGAAGGCTGGTTTTTCCCGGATACCTATTTATTCGGCAAAGGCTCGAGCGACATTTCCATGCTGCGCCGATCACGCAACTTGATGGAAAAAAACCTCAGGAGCGCGTGGGATGGCCGGGACCCGCGGACGCCGTATGCGACTCCGTATGAGGCGCTGATCATGGCTTCGATCATTGAGAAGGAAACCGGACAATCGACAGAGCGCGCGATGATCGGAGGCGTCTTCGTCAATCGCCTGCGCCTGGGAATGCTGCTGCAGACCGATCCGACGGTGATCTACGGGCTTGGTGCCAAGTTCGACGGCAACCTTCGGAAGCGCGACCTGATTGGCGACGGACCTTTCAACACGTACACTCGAGCCGGCTTGCCGCCGACGCCGATTGCAATGCCCGGGCTGGCTTCACTGACCGCTGCAACCAACCCGGCGACGACCGACATGCTTTATTTCGTCGCGCGCGGCGATGGCAGCAGCCAGTTTTCGCGAACACTCGCGGAACACAATCGCGCGGTGCAAAAGTACCAGCTTGCGGGGCGACGATGACAGTGCGCGGAAAATTCATTACGCTCGAGGGGATCGACGGGGCAGGCAAGAGCACGCATCTCTCCTGGGTCGCCGATCGGCTGGAGCAACGTGGCATCACGGTGGCGCAAACGCGCGAGCCCGGAGGCACCCCATTGGGCGAGACATTGCGAGGCTTGCTGTTGAATCTCCCGATGAACCTCGAAACCGAAGCGCTCCTGATGTTCGCCGCGCGCCGGGAGCATCTGGACAAAGTCATCGAGCCTGCACTAGCCGCCGGAACCTGGGTGGTATCCGACCGCTTTACCGACGCGAGTTTCGCCTACCAGGGTGGTGGGAGGGGGTTGGCGCTGGATCGTCTGAGGACCCTCGAGACATGGGTCCAGGGAGACTTCCAACCGGACCTGACGTTCCTCTTTGACCTGCCGGTGGCGGCGGCGCGCACACGAATGGGGAGCCAGTCGAGGCTGGATCGCTTTGAACTGGAAGGCGAAGGATTTTTTGAACGGGTGCGCGCCGCCTATCTCGCACGCGCGGCAAACGCGCCGGCTCGAATTCGAGTGATCGACGCCAGAGAAACAATAATCGATATTAGAGCGATACTTGAGAAATACTTAATAACTTTATGAAATTAATGTATTTATGTTTAAACTAACCTAATATTACCAAATCTTAATTTAAAACATTAAATATTAGTATTAATCTATTGTTTATATGATATATCCATGGAATTTCATCTATTGGGAGCGTTTTTTGGGGCTGATCCCCAAACTGCCCCATGCGGTCCTTCTGCACGGGCCGAAGGGAACCGGCAAACTCGAGTTTGCGCGCTCGGCCGCAGCGGTATTGCTGTGCAACGCCCCTGCCATGCGCGGAGGTCGCCCGGAAGCATGCGGAATATGCCCGTCCTGCCTGCTGTACGCCTCCGGAAATCATCCGGACTTCTTTACCGTGCAACCCGAGGCCGACACGGCCGACGGCGAGGAGGGTTTGGAAGATGCGCAAGCCACTTCCGATAAAAGGAAGAAACCGAGCACGCAGATAAAGATCGGGCAGATTCGGGATGTGGTCGGCAATATCCAGAGCGGAACCCACCAAGGCGGGAGGAGGGTGATCCTCGTCGCCCCGGCCGAAGCGATGAATTCCGCAACTGCAAACGCCCTGTTGAAGACACTGGAGGAACCACCCTCCCAAACGGTAATCCTGCTCGTGTCAAATGAACCGGAACGCCTGTTGCCGACGATTCGAAGCCGGTGCCAGGCAATCGGATTCGCTGAGCCGGATCGCCAGTCTTGTGTCAGGTGGCTGAAGGAAAAAGGCATTGAGGATGCAGACGCGCGCCTCGCGCTATTCGGCGGCTCGCCGCTCGCTGCATTGGATAGCGCGGAACACGGCGCCAGTCCGGATCTCAGAACCCTGGCAGATCGCTTTGTGTCCACGGAAGACGCGCTGTCGTGTGCCGACGCCTTGGGCTCCGCGGAGCCGCCGGCCGCGGTCGATTGGCTGCAGCGTTGGACGACCGATCTGGTGCTTTTTCGGCTCACCGGCCGGGTCCGCTACCACCCGGGATTCGAGGCCGCGCTGATACCCGTGGCGCAGGCGGCTTCCGTTCGTCCCATGTTGCACTTTTTGCGCGTGCTCGCCGAGTATCGGCGAATCGCGAGGCATCCGGTAAACGCACGTCTGTATATGGAGCGGCTTGCACTTGATTACTTTGAAGCCGTGCGCGCAACGCCAGAATCCGGCAAGTCGAACCACACCAACTGAAGCAGACCGCATGCTGGTCGATTCACACTGCCATCTTGACTTCCCGGAACTCGCGGCGCGTCTGCCGGAGATTCTGCAGCGCATGGATCAGGCTGGCGTCCTGCACGCGCTTTGCGTCAGCGTGACGCTCGAGACCTGGCCGCGTGTTGTCGAGCTCGCAGAACACCATCCGCAGCTGCACGCATCAGTCGGGGTTCATCCTGATCATCAGGGTGGCCGAGAGCCGACAGTCGAGGAACTGGTCCTGCTGGCGGCGCATCCGAAGGTGGTGGCGATCGGCGAGACCGGGCTTGATTATTTTCGGCTCAAGGGCGATCTGGCGTGGCAGCGTGAGCGGTTCCGGACCCATATCCGCGCCGCGCGCCTGGCGAAAAAGCCGCTGATCATTCACACCCGGGAAGCCGCCGCCGATACGCTGCGCATCATGCGCGAGGAGGGCGCGGCAGACGCGGGCGGCGTGATGCACTGCTTTACCGAATCCATGGCCGTCGCCGATGCGGCGATGGCCCTCGGATTCCATATCTCTTTTTCGGGCATTGTCACGTTCAAGAATGCAGTTTCGTTAAAGGAAATTGCCCGGGCGATCCCGCTGGAACGCATGCTGATCGAGACGGACTCGCCTTATTTGGCGCCGGTGCCGCATCGCGGCAAAACCAATGAACCCGCGTACGTCCTGCATGTCGCGGAAGAAATCGCCAGGCTGCGCGGCATCGAGTTCGATGTGGTGGCGCGAACCACGACTGAAAACTACTTTCGCCTGTTCCCTGATGCCCGCGCCAGCGGTCCACACAGCCAGGCAGGGAGATGAGCAACATCCGCGCGTTGCGGCTGGCCGCCGCGCTGCTGATGCTGGCGACCGCGATGCCTGCGAACGCAGTCGGGGATCCGTATGAAGACCTGCTGACCGCGATACAGAATCGCGACCTCGATTCCGTAAAGGCCCTGATTGCGCGCGGCATGGAAGTCGACACCGTAGACCGGGCCGGCAATACCTTGCTGATGATGGCCGCGCGTGCGGGAAACGACGAAACGGTAATCTACCTTGTCGCAACCGGTGCCAAGGTCAACAAGCGAAACCGCTTCAATGAATCCGCTTTGATGCTGGCTGCGCTGGCCGGGCACCTTGTCACCTGCCAGTTTCTCATCGATCATGACGCGGACGTCGATCATGACGGGTGGAGACCGCTCATTTACGCCGCTTTTGGCGGCCACAACGATGTCATTCGCCTGCTGCTTGCGCTCAATGTCGATATCGACGGCGCAAGCGAAAACGGGACCACGGCTTTGATGATGGCGGCGCAGGCGGGACATGTCGCCACCGTGAAATTGCTGCTCGGAAACCGTGCCGATGCCGATCTCAAAAACGAGGCCGGGCTTACCGCCTTGAAGTGGGCGGTGAAACAAGGGCACGCGGATGTCGCCAGCGTCCTCAGGGGCGCCGGCACAAAAAAATAGGCTGCCTGGCGGGCGAAGACTGCCGTGCGGTATCGCGGACCTGGTGGAGGGAGGTTGCCAAGGCGGGAACACACCTGATTCCTGTGAAGGCGCATGCTTGGCTTGACTTCTTCTTATACTTCTATATGCGTATAATGTGTATTATGTTAAATAGTGAATCGTGGTGCCGTATAGCAGCCTTTCCCTAGTGCCAGTCCCGTTTGGAGGGTATCGGGAACTGAAAAACCTCGATCCCCTCGTCCTCCAGATCGGCCAGTTCCCCAACACGCGCCTGGCCCCTGATGCCACGCTTCTCGGCTTCACCTTGGTGGATGCGCCGGGCTTCGGCGGCGAAGCGCGTCCCGACATCCTCGGTATGTGTGAGCAGGAAATCGAGCACCTGCTGGACTTCGGATGCCGGAACCGGAAGTGCGGGCGTCTCGGCCGGCGTCCCCGCCGCGGCTCTGTCTGATTCGCCGGTACCGGCGCCACGATTGAAACGCACCGGCGATGGGCGTTTCTCGACGCTCGCGTCCCGGCAAACCGGGCAACAGAGCATCCCGGATTCCCGCTGCAGGGAAAACTCGACCGCGGATCCAAACCAGCCTTCGAAGGCGTGCCGGTTCGAGCAAACCAAATCAAAAACGATCATCGGTGCGCAATCCTGTCGTTCAATTCGAGCGAAGCATCGTTTGGCGCATTCTCGGGTACCTTTTTGGCAGCCGTAGTCGCGACTCCCCAGGGCATATTTTACACCGCGTGACCCGTCTGGAATGAGAGCGATGCTGCGACCGGCGGCGCAACACATTGCCGTTCGCCGGGGGAAGGCAGTTGCTCAATCCGAGGCTACCGTCCAGGCCAACAAAAAATCTCCTTGACTTATTGTCTATACTGTCTAATATACATGAGTGGACAATTCAATTGAACAGTCTAATTACAATTGGAAAATCGGTAAAGGATTATGATATCCAGCAAGGAGTTACTTTTAAAGACAGGTATTTCCAGAGCAACGTTAAACAATTACATTAATTTTGGATTACTGTCCAAGCCGCTCGTCATCAATCCTGGCCATGAAGGCGGCGGTGCCAGGCAGCTCGGATTCTTTTCAAACGACGCATTTGATCGGGTCGCCGCGATTCAGCGGCTCAAACAGGAGGGATTAAGCATGCCAGAAATCGTTGCGCGGTTGACCCGCAGCAGAGACCAGCTTGCCCCTGAAGAACTGCCAGGCACTGCGAAGGAGCCCCCCGATGCCGGCAGCCGCGATGGCGGCCCAAGGCTCACTGTCGATGACATCCAGTACCCAGCCTACATGGTGAACTACAACCTGGAGCTGGTCTGGTTCAATCGGCTGGCGCAGGAGACGGTGTTTTCCGAATTGCAGACGCCGCCGGCGGCCAGCGAGAACCGCAACGTCCTGCGGCTTCTGCTCGAGACCAACCAGCGCGACAACGTAGAGGAATTGCTGCGATTCCATATTTCCCTGGCCAAAGAACGCATGAGCGCCCCCAGGTTTTCAACGTTGTGCCAGGGCGCGCAGACCGACAACTTCGCCCTCCTCCAACTCCTGTACCAGGAAACCGAGGCGAGGCCGGCGCGACCGGTGGTCGACGCCCTGCTTGATTTCGCGCCCGGCGCCGCGGCGGGCGGGCGCAGCATGGTCTACGCGTCGTTTTTCCGGGAAGGGATCTTCCTCGTCTTCGTCCCGGCGGACACCGATCTTTCGGTCATGCTGGGCTTTCTTGCGCGTCGCGACCAAGTCATCCGCGATTTGCTGCGGCGCAGGCTTCCCGTGCTCACGCATCTGGCGGTGCTGGTGGCCGACTTGCAGAGCTCCGTGCAAATCTGTTCGGAACTGCCCGCGGACGAGTATTTCGAGTTGATCAACCAGATCTGGGGGGCGATGGAACCCATTTTCCGCAAGTATTATGGCACCCACGGCAAGCACGTCGGGGACGGGATGGTCTATTACTTTTTCCCCCAGCCCGACAGCGGCTATCTGTTCAACGCCCTGCTCTGCGCGCAGCAAATGAAGCTCGAGATGCAGAAAATCAGCAAAGCCTGGCAGCTCCGCAAGAACTGGCTGAACGAGCTGTATCTCAATACCGGCATTACCGAAGGCCAGGAATGGCTCGGCACCTTCCAGACCTGCACCAGCGTCGAATTCGTGGTCCTCGGCGATACCATCAATCAGGCTGCACGCATTTCGGATTTCGCCCGCCACGGAGCGATCTGGGCCAGTAAGAGCCTCATCGGCAAGCTCCCTGCAGAGGAACGCAACCGCGTGCGATTCGGCGTAAGGCGCAAGGCGGCGGACGATCGCGAAATCATGGTGCCGTCGAGCTACTCGACGGTCGCGTCGCTCGTCGACCTCACGGTGCATCACAAGTTGCGCGACATCGCGGCGCTGCCGATGACTGAAGTGCTCGAAGTCGCAGAGCTTCAGCGGACGATGTGAAAGTTGCTTCGGCGGTGCGGCCGCCTTGCATACAAAGTGGGCGCGCAGCGCGGCCGCCGGTCGCTGGTGCCGTCAACCCGCGACGATCAGGCCATCAGCGAAAAACCGCGGGAATGCGGTCTTGAAGAAAAGGCTGGTGCCCGGAGCCGGAATCGAACCGGCATGACCGGATTATGGCCGAGGGATTTTAAGTCCCTTGTGTCTACCAATTTCACCATCCGGGCAAACCTGGAGGCGGGGGTCGGAATCGAACCGGCGTACACGGCTTTGCAGGCCGCTGCATAACCACTCTGCCACCCCGCCGCGTTGTTCGGGTGCTCCACACCGAAGCGACTCTGAACCTGCGGCCCCATCATCCTTAGGACGCGCACCGGCGCTTTCGATCGGCATCCGCGGCGGCTACGCGCCGGCATAAACTAAAAAGGGAAAGCGCGGTGCCTTCCCTTGGATATATTTGGAGCGGGAGACGAGTCTCGAACTCGCGACCTCAACCTTGGCAAGGTTGCGCTCTACCAACTGAGCTACTCCCGCGCAAGCGAGCGCTGCATTATAGCGGCTGACAAAACGGTGTCAAGGCGATGGCCCCGGTCCTGGCTCTTTCAAAACCCGTGGCATCGCGACCTTGATGTAATACATCATCGACCAGATCGTGAGAAATGCCGCGAGCGAAATCAGCCACGTGCCCCAGAACTGCGGATCAAATTCGCCGATGCGATCGTTGTAGAGAAGCATCGGGATCGCAATCATCTGTGCCGCGGTCTTGAGCTTGCCCAGAAAGGAAACCGCAACACTCTTGGCCTCGCCGATTTTCGCCATCCATTCGCGGAGTGCGGAGACGGCGATTTCCCGTCCAATGACGATTAGAACGATCCAGGCATCGACCCGCTGGAGCTTCAGCAAAACCAGCAGGGCCGCCGCGACCATCAGCTTGTCGGCGACCGGATCGAGAAATGCCCCGAACGCCGAAGTCTGGTTGAGCGTTCTTGCAAGCCAGCCGTCGAACCAGTCGGTGATGGCCGCCACCGAAAAGATCACGGTCGCAACGAGGTTCTGGTACGGAAAGCTGACCCAGCTCTCCGGAAAGTCGAAAATGCCGACGAACAACGGAATCAGCAGGATGCGCATCCAGGTCAGCAGATTCGGGAGATTTAGTGGCATGTCGGTGTGCGCCGGAAACTTTCAGTATTCTAAATCAACTCAGTGCAATTCCCGGTAAATCTGTTCGGCAAGCATGCGGCTGATGCCGTCCACCTGTGCAAGCTCGTCGACGTTCGCCGCTTCGACTCCCCTGAGCCCGCCAAATCGCGCGAGCAGCTTTTGCCGGCGCTTTGCGCCGATGCCCGAGATGCCCTCTAGCGCGGAGGTGGTGCGTGACTTGCCACGGCGCGCGCGGTGTCCGGCGATCGCAAATCGGTGCGCCTCGTCGCGTATCTGTTGAATCAGGTGCAGCGCCGGATGGTCCGGGGGCAGCTGGAGCGCCGGCCGGCCGTCGGAGAACAGCAACTGCTCGAGCCCCGGCTTGCGTTCTTCGCCCTTCGCCACGCCGATCGCGAGAATGTCGGCGAGGCCGAGTTCCGTCAATACCTCCTTTGCCACGCCGAGTTGTCCCTTGCCGCCGTCGACCAGCAACAGGTCCGGAACAGTCCCCTCTCCCGCGGTCAATTTCGAGTAACGGCGCGTCAGGACCGAGCGCATCGCGCCGTAATCGTCGCCCGGGGCAATGCCGGCGATATTGAATCGGCGGTACTCCGCTTTGCGCATGCCGAAGCCGTCGTAGACCACGCAGGACGCAACGGTCGCCTCGCCCATGGTGTGGCTTATATCGAAGCACTCGATGCGCTGCGCCGATTCGGGCAGCCCGAAGCATTCCTGGAGAGAGGAAAGCCGCGACTCCTGAGTTGCGCGCTGTCCGGCGCGCTGTCCGGCGGCGAGCCCCGCATTCTGCTCCGCCATTTCGATCCAGACCCGCCGCTCGCCTATGGTGTCGTGCACCACCCGCACGCGCCCGCCGGCGCGATCCGCAAGAAATGCCTGCAGGGAATCGAAATCGACGTCCTGGTTCACCAGAACCAACGGCGGCGGCCGGTTCGCCTCGATCGCATAATGCTGCACGATGAATGCTTCGATCACATCGGCCGCCGGGGAATCCTCCGCATTCTGCGGGAAAAAACTGCGGTCGCCGAGATGATTACCGGAGCGCACCATCGCCAGCGTGACACAGGCAAGCCCCTGCACCCGGACCGCGGCGATGATGTCTGCATCGTGGTCGCCACCGGTACTGGCGACAAACTGCCGGTCCTGCATGGTGCGCAGCGACTGGATCTGGTCGCGGATCTGTGCTGCGGACTCGAATCGGAGGGCCTCGGCCTCCCCCTGCATCCGCTCGGACATGCTCTCGATCACCTCCGATCGTTTGCCTTGCAGGAAAAGCAGCGCGTGCTTGACGTCCTCGGCGTAGGACCCGGCCGCGATCAATCCGACACAGGGCGCCGTGCATCGCCGGATCTGGTGCAGCAGGCACGGGCGCGACCGATTATTGAAGACCGAGGATTCGCAGGTACGCAGCCTGAAGACCTTTTGCAGCATTTGAATCGACTCGCGTACCGCCCATGAATTCGGATAGGGTCCGAAGTACCGTGCGGCCCGGTCCGGAGTGCCGCGAAAAAAACCGATCCGCGGGAACGCGTCGTGGGAGAACCGCAGGTAGGGATAGGACTTGTCGTCCCGGAACAGGATGTTGTAACGCGGATTCAGCGCCTTGATCAGATTGTTCTCGAGGAGCAAGGCCTCGGACTCGGTGCGCGTCACCGTGGTTTCCATGGCGTGCACCTGCGCCAGCATCAAACCAATGCGGGGGCTCAGGTTCACACCCTTCTGAAAATACGACCCTACCCTGGCGCGAAGGTCGCGCGCCTTTCCGACATACAGCACCTGGCCGCCCTCCCCCAGCATCCGGTAGACGCCCGGCAGCCGCGGCAAGCTGTGGACGAATTCCTTTGCTGCGAAAGCGGAGGCTGTGCCGGGTGACGAGCTCATGGTGCGGGTGCCGCGTCGAGCAAGGCGCGGATCGTCGAAAAAACATCTTCAAACATGGGGCCCGTCAATCTCTTCGTTTGCGTGTTGTAACGGCTGCAGTGATAGCTGTCGAACAGGGATCTACCGTTCTGCAGCGTGTGCGTCGCGCCATGCGCGAATTTGCATGCGCCGCGCGGGATGCCCGCGGCGAGCAGCACTGCGTCATGCGCAATCCTGCCGAGCGCCAATACGGCCCGCAGCCGCGGCATCCCGGCAATTTCCGCCTGCAGATAGCGATTGCAGCGGCCGATTTCGCCGCGCTCCGGTTTGTTCGCGGGCGGCAGGCATTTCACTGCATTGGTGATGCGGCAATCGATGAGCCGAAGTCCGTCCGCACGCGATTCCGATACCGCGGCGCTCGCAAATCCGAATCGATGCAGAGTGCCGTACAGGAGGATACCGGCATGATCGCCGGTGAATGGGCGCCCGGTTCGATTGGCGCCGTGCATTCCGGGAGCGAGCCCGACCACCAGCAAGCGCGAATTGCCATTACCGAAAGGAGCGACCGGAGCGGCATGGTAATCCGGGTGGTCAAGGCGGACGGTGTCAAGGAAACCGGCGAGCCGGGGACAGTCGCGGCAATCCTCCGAAAACTCCAATGTCACGACTGCATCTCAGGCGGGCAACGCGGCATGGCGTGTCAACGAGCGGAGCGCCGTCTGGTAGCGCGGAAGGCGATGCAGCGCCGCGAGGTCCATCGGGAATGGCTCCCGGTGGAGCTTGGCGATCCGCTCCATGGCATCGCTATCCGGAAGTACGTGAAGGCCGCCGAGCAGCCGGTCCGCGGCCTCCGGGTTGTTGCATACCAACACCATGTCGCATCCGGCGCCGAGCGCAGCCTGGGCACGGGCCACTACGCCGCCGGCCATGCTCGCACCTTCCATGCTCAGATCGTCGCTGAAGACCACGCCGCGAAAGCCGACATCCCGGCGCAGGATTTCCTTGATCCAGATCGACGAGTATCCTGCCGGCATGCGATCGACGCCGGTGTAGATGACGTGCGCAGGCATCACCGCAGACAGGCCCCGTTCCGCGAGATGGCGGTAAGGCGCGAGGTCGCAGCGCTCGATTTCCTCGCGCGGCCGCCGGTCCACCGGGACTTCGAAATGCGAGTCCGCGGGCACGAAGCCGTGCCCGGGAAAATGTTTACCCACGCAAGGCATGCCGGCCTCGTTCATCCCTGCGATGAGGCCGGCGGCAAGCTGGCCGATGGCTTGCGGGTCCGAGTGAAATGCCCGGTTACCGATCACGCCGCTCGCGCCGAAGTCGACATCGAGAACGGGGGCAAAACTGAGGTCGACACCGCAGGCCCTGAGCTCCGAGGCGAGTAGGTAGCCAATGTCGGCCGCGATGGAAATGGCGCTTGCGCGATCCCGGTCCCACGACTGGCCGAGCGTGCGCATCGGCGGCAGCGCCGTGAAGCCTTCGCGAAACCGCTGCACGCGCCCGCCTTCGTGATCGACCGTTACCAGCAGCCGGGGATCGCGCAGCCGGTGTATGGAATCCGTAAGTTCCGCGAGCTGCGATGTCGACTCAAAATTGCGGGAGAACAGGATGACGCCGCCGGTCAGGCGGTGGAGCAGGCGCGCGCGATCTTCATCGGTCAGGACGGTCCCGGCAATGTCGAGCACGACCGGTCCGGATGAAATCTCGTTTTCAACACTCATGCTGGCGCCTCATGTGCGCGATTCCAGGACCACGAACGCGCAGGCAATGCTGCGCTCGTCGGTGATCGTGAGATGCGCTTGACAAGCGCGTGCTTCGACCAAAGGCTGCAGTTCGCGCGAGTATTGCAGTTCGGGTTTGCCGAATTGATCGTGGCCGACGATGATGTGCTGCAATCGCACCGGATAGCGCAACCCCGTGCCCATGGCTTTGGAAAAAGCCTCTTTGGCGGCAAAGCGCTTTGCCAGAAAAGCCGCCGGGCGGGCTTGCCGCAGGTATTCCTCGTATTCGCAGTCGGCCAGAACCCGTCGCGCGAATCGCTCGCCGAATCGCGCAAGCGAACGTTCGATGCGCGGAATTTCGACAAGATCGGTGCCGATGCCCAGTATCATGCGCCCGCCTCCACGATCAGGCGTTTCATCTCCGCAACCGCATTCTCCCAACCGACGAACAGCGCGTGGGCGACGATCGCGTGGCCGATATTGAGCTCCGCAATTCCGGCGATCGCGGCGACCGCCTGCACGTTCTGATAGTGCAGCCCGTGCCCGGCGTTCACCTTGAGGCCCAGTGCACGACCACGTTCGACCGCCTGCCGGATGCGCACGAGTTCGCGGAGCCGGTCCGGGTCGGTCTTGGAATCGGCGTAGGCGCCGGTGTGGAGCTCCACCACAGGCGCGCCGATTTCCCTGGCCGCGTCCAGCTGGCGCGGATCCGGATCGATGAACAGCGAGACACGGATCCCGGCTTCGCGCAACCTGCTGCATGCGTCGCGAATCTCGCCCGCGCGTCCTGCCACATCGAGACCGCCTTCGGTAGTGAGTTCCTGACGGCGTTCCGGAACCAGGCACACGTCCTGCGGCCGGATGCGCGTGGCGATCGCGAGCATCCCGGCGGTCGCCGCCATCTCGAGATTCATTCGCGTTGCGAGCCTCGCCCGCAAGGTCTCGACATCGTGCTCCTGGATGTGCCGGCGGTCTTCACGCAAATGCAGGGTAATCAGATCCGCGCCCGCGCGTTCTGCAAGCAACGCGGCGCGCACGGGATCCGGGTAGCTGGTTCCTCGCGCCTGCCGCAGGGTGGCGACGTGGTCGATGTTGACACCGAGTTCCGTCATAGCTGCTGCAATTCGCGGTAAAGCTGCGGCGTGAACAGGCGCTGATTGCCGAGATGGTGGTGGATCAGTGTGCGCATCAGGAGCTTGCTCTGCTGCTGTGTTATCGGATTGCTGAAGTCATTGCGCTGAATGTCCAGCAGCGTGCGTCCCGAGAATTGCAGCGGCTCGCTGCCGCTTGCCAGACGCGGCCCGCGCTCGATTTCATAAGTATAAGTGCATTCGGCATCGATCGCGGCGCCGGTGGCGGCATCCCGATCGAGCACCAGCGCATAACCGATCTCCTGCAGCAATGACCTTTCGAATCCACGGAGCACCACCGCGGGCTCCCCGCCACATGCCAGGCGGCCGACTGCATCGCAGTATTGCTGGTACAGGCGTTGGTGCGGATCATCGCGGATCAGGAGCTTGAGGAGCAGCTCGTTGAGGTAAAAACCGCACATCAACGCGGATCCCTGCAGCAGTGGCTGTCCGCCGCTCCAGTCGGCCTTGTGCAGTGTCCTCAGCTCGTTTTTGCCGGACCATGTGACGAGAAGCGGCTGGAAAGCCAGCAGCACACCGCGCAGCGCAGAACGCGGCCGCCGCGCACCTTTGGCCAGCAGCGCGACCCGCCCGTAAGCCGGGGTAAACAATTCAAGGACCAGGCTTGTTTCGCGAAAGGCGTACGAGTGCATCACGAACGCCGGATGGTTCTCGACGCGGCCGCGGTCAGGATGTATGGAAGTCGCCACCGGCTCCCGCCTCAGTCGTAACCGAGGGATTTCAACAGCGCGGTATTGTCCGCCCAGCCCGATTTCACTTTGACCCAGACCTCGAGGAATACCTTGCCGCCGAACAGGCGCTCCATGTCGCGTCGCGCGTCACTCGCGATGCGCTTCAGCGTCTCTCCGCGGTGCCCGATAATGATTTTCCTGTGGCCTTCCTTGTCGACAAGAATGGTCGCTCCGACATGGCGCAACCCGGTTTCCTCGCGAAAGCTGTCTATCACAACCGTTGCCGCATAGGGAAGTTCTTCGCCAAGCTGGCGAAACAATTTTTCCCGGATCATTTCCGCAGCGAGAAATCGCTCGCTGCGATCGGTGATCTCGCCGTCGCCGAAAATGGCGCCTGATTCCGGCAACAGTTTCTTCACTTCCCCCAGAAGAGCCTCGACGCCCTCCCCTGTCGTTGCGGAAACCGGCACCAGCGCGGCGAACTCACGCGCTGCGGAAAGCCGCTGCAGGAATGGCAGCAGGTCGCGGCGATTCGCCATCCTGTCCGTCTTGTTGACGGCGGCGATGGTCTGCAGTTCCGGGGACACCTGCCTGAGCACGGCGGCGTCGCGCGGCCCGAAGCGGCCGGCTTCGACGACGAATATTGTCGCGTGAACGTCCTTCAGGGCATGGGTCACGTTACGATTCAGCATGCGGTTCAGCGTGCCGCCGTATTCGATCTGGAAGCCAGGCGTGTCGACGAACACGATTTGCGCGTCAGGATGGGTCAGAATTCCATTGATGCGGTGGCGCGTGGTCTGCGCCTTGCGCGACGTGATGCTGAGTTTTTGCCCGATAAACGCGTTGAGCAAAGACGATTTGCCGACGTTGGGCCGGCCCACGATGGCGACGTACCCTGCGCGGTGGCCTGCCGGCTCCGGTCCGCTCATTCCGCGACCAGCGCCAGCGCGTGCCGCGCGGCCTCTTGTTCCGCGGCGCGGCGGCTGGTTCCCTCGCCGAGAGTCCGCAGCATGAGCTCATCGACGGTGCACTCGACCTCAAAACGCTGGGTATGTGCTTCGCCTCGAGTCGCGATCACCTGGTACACGGGGAGCGGGATGTGCCGCCCCTGCAGATACTCCTGCAACAGTGTCTTCGGGTCCTTGGCCGGCGCGGTCGGATCGAGCCGATCCAGAAGCGGCGCATACAGGCGCCGGATCACATCCCGAATCGCACTGAATCCGCCATCCATGAATACGGCCCCAAACACGGCTTCCAACCCGTCCGCGAGTATCGATGGACGCCGAAATCCTCCGCTCTTCATCTCGCCTTCGCCAAGATGCAGGAGTTCCCCCAACTGGATGGCCGCAGCAAGCTCCGCCAGAGTCTGCTGCCTGACCAGGTTTGAACGCATGCGCGAAAGCTCGCCCTCGCCGACGTCGCTGAATCGCAGATACAGTTCGCTCGCGATTACGCAGTTGAGAACGCTGTCGCCGAGAAATTCAAGGCGTTCGTTGTGCGGGTTCCCATGGCTTCGGTGCGTCAGCGCCTGTGCCAGCAGCGCGGGAACGCGAAACGCATAGCCGATCTGCCGTTCGACGTCCGATGCGTCCATTGACCGGTGGTTTCCGCGGTGCGCTGGCTCCGCTTATTTGGCCGGTGGAGGCGCAACGCCGCTTGACGAGGTCGTCGCCGCGAAGTCGATGCACACGTATACGTTGTTGAACATGTGAATTTTCTTGGGGTAGGCGAAGGAGATGACCATTTCATTGCCATCGCGTGCTATCTCCAGATCGGTGCTGCTGATGGACTTGAAATTATTGATCTCGACCTGCTTCTCGAACGAGCGCTTGACGTCTGTAACCGAATTCGCGCCGGACGCCTGAACCTTCGATATGGCATCCTTGAGCCCGAAAAATTCCATGTAGGACGGCCCGACTTTCATGGCGCCGACGGCCCCCAGCACAATCGCGGTGCAGATGAGAAAAATTCCCAGGAAACCCATGCCGTTTTGCTTTTTCATTTGCCCCCCGCGTTTCACTTGAATCCGCCGAAGCGGCTCGGTTCGTTGAAATTGAACCAGATAAAGAACGCCTTGCCCACGATATTCTCCTCCGGAACGAAGCCCCAGACCCTGCTGTCGCTGCTGCTGTCGCGATTGTCGCCCATCATGAAATAGTGTCCCGGCGGCACCGTGCAGGTCACGCCGGAGCTATTGTAGTTGCAATTGTCGCGGAATTGGAACTGCCTGGCAAAACCGACCATGGACGGCGCATCGTCGTCCACGATGATCGAATGCTCGACCCCGCCGAGGCGCTCGACGTACTGCTTCGCATACTGCATTTTTTCCTTGTGCAGGTAGTCGCCTACCTGCGTCCGCGGCATTTCGCTACCGTTGATGGCGAGCCGCTTTTCGTGATACGCGATGCGGTC
>Ga0315281_10004025_pt1 | contig 21437 bp, 18 predicted proteins | sample YL17G07_0_MG_FD_204540 | JGI IMG/M metagenome (GOLD analysis project Ga0315281, IMG submission 204540) | Sediment microbial communities from Yellowstone Lake, YNP, Wyoming, USA - YL17G07_0 | ecosystem: Environmental > Aquatic > Freshwater > Lake > Sediment | place: USA: Wyoming | collected...
AAGGGCAGGATGCCGGGAATGCCATTCTGATTCAGCCGCTTGAAGAATGTTTTTTGCGTGACAGGCGAATTTCATCCTGGCGCCAGAGTTTGGTTGAAATCGGCTCCGGCTCGCACGTATACTGAATAAAGCCTGATAAGAAGAGGCGGACAATCCGCCCACACCCGTCGCAAGTCTGACGGCCGCAGTACCCCGGTGTTAATGCCAAAGGAGCAGGGAATGAGCACGCTAAGTTCTGCAGCAAAAGAACGCCGTCGTGGCAGCCAGGATCTGGTTGGCAAGCTGGTAACGGAACGCACTGAAATGCTGGCTACCTTCTGCCGGCTAGCGGGTATTGAGCCTTACAACGTCAATGACAAGTCAGTACAAACGTTGCTGCAGGAGTTCTGCCAGATTCTGGTGGATTACGTAGCGGCCGGGCATTTTGCTGTCTACGAACGCATTCTAGAGGGCAAGGAGCGGCGTCAGGAGGTTGCGGATATTGCCGCGGAGGTCTATGAGCGCATTGCCCAGTCAACCGACATGGCGCTCGATTTCAACGACAAATACGATTGCGAAGATCACTGCACGGTGCTGGATGCGTTGTCCAAGGACCTGTCCAAGCTTGGTGAAGAGCTCGCGCTGCGCATCGAACTTGAAGACAAACTGCTCACCGCCATGGCGCGCCGCTGACGGATTTCAACCGCCGGTGTAGGACATAAAACGGATTACCTTTTCCGGCTGTGTGGCGAAGTCATGCCGCTCAGGCTTGTGTCCAATCGCTTCCCGAATCATCCTCTTCAAGTCATCCAGTGTTGCTCCGGCCCGTAGCGCCGGCCGCAGATCGGTTTTGTCTTCCTGACCAAGGCAAGTGTAGAGCATGCCATCCACGGTCAGGCGTACCCGGTTGCAGGTTTCGCAGAAATGCTGCGAGATGGGCGTGATGAAACCAATTTTCAGATCCGTACCGGCGACTTGCACGTAACGCGCTGGCCCACCGCCGGACATGACCGTCGGGATCAGTTCAAATTCCTGCGCCAGCGTGCGCCGCACTTCCTGTAAATCGACGTATTGCGTACTGGCCGCGCGTCCGGTGTCGCCCATCGGCATGGTTTCAATGAAACGCAGGGTGAACCCATGCAGGATGCAGAAGCGCACCAGGTCGCCGACTTCGTCGTCGTTGACGCCCTTCATCAATACCGTGTTGATTTTGATCGGCGTAAAGCCGGCCGCCTTCGCTGCCAGCAATCCATCGAGCACAGCGTTTAATTCTCCGCCACCGGTAATCGCGGCAAAGCGTTCCGCTTTGAGCGAATCCAGGCTTACGTTGAGGCGTGTGATGCCGGCCTCTTTCAGTGGCACGGCATATTTTTTGAGACGCGTGGCATTGGTGCTGAGCGAGAGGTCTTCGAGGCCGGGGAGTCGGGCGAGGCGCGCAGCCAGTTCGGGCAGCTTGCCGCGCGACAGTGGTTCGCCGCCCGTAATGCGGATGCGCCGCACACCCAGCCCGGTGAAGGCATGCATTACGCGTTCAATTTCATCAAATGTCAGCCAGTGTTCCGGCTCCTCAAAATCACGGAAACCCTGTGGAAGACAGTAGGCGCAACGCAGGTCGCAGCGGTCGGTGACCGACAGGCGCACGTATTCAATGCGGCGCAGGAAAGGATCAATCAGGGTGTCCTTCATGCCCCGATCATCACACAGCCACTTCCGGGCGTCCATTCAAGCCGGTTTCAGAATCACCCGTCATTCGTGTGGGCTGACTGGTATTACGGGATGCCGGCTGTGCTGTTAGCAACGCAGCGCCTGGCCGGTAATGTTGCGGCTGTCCGTACCCATGAGAAAGAGATACTGGGACATCACATCTTCGGGTGCCGGCAAGCTCAGCGGGTTTTCCGCCGGATAGGCGCGGGCGCGCAGGGCGGTGCGTACCGCGCCCGGGTCGAGGGTGTTCATGCGGACCGCGGTATTCGTGCTCAATTCATCCGCCCAAACCTGCGCGAGATTTTCCAGTGCTGCTCCCGCGGCGGCATAGCCCCCCCAGTAAGCCCGTCCCTGCCGGGCCATTTCCGAGCTGGTGAAAATCACCGAGGCATCCGGCGACTTTACTAGGACATTCAGGCAGGCACGTGTCAGCAGATAGGCAGCATTGAAGTTCACCTGCATGACTCGCTGCCAGGTTTCAAGATCGAACAATGCGAGCGGCGTAAGCGTGCCGAGTGTGGCGGCACTGTGCAGCAGGCCATCGAGGCGACCGAACTCGTGATCGATAGCGGCGGCGATTTCCTCGAATTCGCGCAAACCGGCCTTGGCCAGGTCCAGCGGCATGAGCAATGGTGTGGCAAATTTTTCGGTCAGGATCTCGTCGTACACCGCCTCCAGTTTCTGCTGCGTGCGTCCGACCAGGATCACGGTTGCGCCATGGCGGGCATAAGCCAGGGACGCTGCACGGCCCAGGCCATCGCCAGCGCCGGTAACCAGAATGACCCGGCCGGCGAGCAGATCTTTGGACGGCAGATAATCGCGCATGCAGTTCAACAATTGGCGGTGACGAGCGTGCATTCTACTCAAGCGGCGTTGCCGTCGCACGGACCTTTGCTTGACGGGATTCTGTTTCCAGAGAATGGTTTTCGATCGCTGCGCGCTGATGATCTACGGGTAGCCAGGAAATGGCTGGGCAGCTATGATCCTGTCTAGAAAAAACACCGTGGAGGAGCAGGAATGAAAAGGTTTCTGATTGGTTTTGTGGTCGGCGCGCTCGTGGCGTTCCATCTGGGCATCAATTTCGGCCGGCACAAGCCGCTTTGGTCCAACCCTTATGCGGACGATGTGGTAGAGCAGGTCAAGGAACGCGCCGGACAGGCGATCGAAAGCACCAAGGAAGCCATCCACGAGGCCACCGAGCCGGCACGCAAGGATGTAGAGAAGAAACTAAGTCGTTGAACAGCAGAGAAAAGGGGAAAGGCACACGGGGGAAAGTAAGATATCGGTATTGCCTGAGGGCACCACTTCCCCCTTTTCTCTGCCTTTAGGCAAAATGTGATTTGCCGTCGTCGCTCACGCAGATGCGATTGCGCCCGTTATTCTTGGCCAGATAAAGGCGCTGGTCGGCAACATTTAACATCTGATCAATGGATTCAACGTCTTCGGCGGCGAGCGTGGTGATCCCGATGCTGACCGTGACCGGAATGTGCTGACCATCAACGCTAATCTGTTCCCGCTCGATCGCGGCACGGATGCGTTCGCCCAGTACCGCTGCCCCCAGCCGGTTTGTCTCCGGCATCAGTACCGCAAACTCCTCTCCACCGAAACGCGCCACCGTATCGACACCGCGCACCATATGTGCAAGCAGTCTGGCCACTCGTACCAGTACCTCATCGCCGGCATGATGGCCAAATGTGTCGTTGACCTTCTTGAAGTGGTCGATGTCGAGCAGCAGCAAGGACATGTCCTTACCGTAGCGGCGGCAGGCAGAGAGGTTCTGCTCAGCCTGGGCGTAGAAAAAACGCCGGTTCTTGAGCTTGGTCAGTGAGTCGGTGGTGGCAAGTTCCGCCAGCGCCTTTTTGCTTTCTTCGAGCTCGCGGATGATACGCGCGAGGCGGTGGTGAACATCGACGCGTGCGCGCAGCTCAAGCGAGTCGACCGGTTTGTTGAGGAAGTCGTTCGCGCCGTTCAGAAACGCCAGATGTTTCTCCGCGCTGTCCTCGGCTGTGGTCATGACAATCACCGGCAAGCTGCGGACGCGTGCCTCTGGAGACAGGCGGATCAGCTTGAGCAGCTGCTGGCCGGTGAGGTGCGGCATCTGTACGTCAGTAATGACAAGTTCGATGCGCGGATCGTTCAGTACCATCCCCCAGGCTTCTTCGCCATCGCGCGCATGCAGCAACGTGTAGAATTCGCGCAGGTCGCGGGAAATGACAGCCACCGAGGTCAGCGAATCCTCTGCCACCAGAATATGGGGCAGTGGGGAGTCGGTAGATTCAGGACTCGGGTTGGAGAGGGCAGCTGTGCTCAAGGGATAAGTAAATGCCGTTACCTGAGGATAACTATAGTAGATAACGGCGGATATTCCCGGCTGGCCCGGGCGGGCTATTTCTGCGGGGGGACGGCGCGCGGGGCTATTTCCAGAAGGGTTGGCGGTTCCAGGGCCTTTTTCGGGGAAACCCCCATTTCCACGAATTTGCGCGCTCCGGGCAGGACCTTGCTGTCAAATGAGCCGACCGCCTTGTTGAAGGCGCTGACACTGCCCTCCAGACTGCCGCCCAACCGGGACAGGTGCTCGGTGAACACGGCGAGACGCTGGTAAAGGTCTTCGCCGACTTCACGGATGCGGTCGGCGTTGGCGGCGAGCGCCTCCTGGCGCCAGCCGTAGGCCACGGCGCGCAGCAGGGCGACAAAGCTGGTGGGTGTGGCGAGTATGACTTTCTGTTTGAGCGCGTCTTCGAGCAGTTCCCGGTCCAGGTCCAGTGCCGCCGACAGGAACTGGTCGCCGGGAATAAACAGCACCACGAAGTCCGGCGCATTCTTGAACTGATTCCAGTAGGCCTTGGTGGCGAGTTCGCGCACGCGCTCGCGTACTTTGCGCGCGTGATGCTCCAGATGTTTGGTGCGGGTGGCATCGTCTGTTGCCTCGACCGCGCTCAGGTAGGCGTCGAGCGGGGTTTTTACGTCCACTACGATTTCGCGTCCATCCGGCATGCGCACCACCATGTCCGGGCGCAGCTTGCCGTCTTCACCGCTCACCGTGTCCTGTGTGGTGAAATCGCAGTGTTCGACCATGCCCGCCAATTCGGCGAGGCGCTTGAGTGTCATCTCGCCCCATTGGCCACGCACCTCGGGGCGGCGCAGGGCCTGCACCAGATTGCGTGTTTCGCCCTGCAACAGCAGCTGTGTCTGGGCCATGGTCTCCAGGTGCTTGTGCAGGGCGCCATAGGCCTCCTTGCGCTCCTGTTCCATGAGACGCACCTGTTGCTCGGTTTTTTCCAGCGCCTCGCGAATGGGCCGCACCATGTTCTCTACCGCTTTTTCCTTCAGGTCGAGATCGCCCTTGGCTTGCACATGGAACTGTTTGAGCGATTCCTGGGCAAGTTGCAAAAACGATTTGCTGTTCTGGCGTAGCGCCTCGCTCGATAGCAGGGCGAAGGTTTTCTCGACCTCGGCGAGTTTATTCACCGCCTGGCGACGTTCGAGTTCGAGCGTGGTGGTGAGTTCAGTAATGAGTTTCTGTGCGCGCAGGCGCGCGATAAGCCAGCCGAGCATGCCGGCGATGACGGCGACAGCGAACAGAGCAAGAATGTCGATCACGGTCATTGGGTAAACACCATGTCAGGTTCCGGAAAGTGCGCAGAGGACGCAAAGGCGCAAAGATCGCAGAGAATTAATGCGCTGGTTTTATACATCAAATCCTTTGCGTCCTCCGCGCCTTTGCGCTCTCTGCGTTATTTCCAGGGCGTCGATGCCGTGTCGTTAGCGGTTTTCCGCTGCGGCCAGACAATCTTGGCCATTCTCTCATCCCAGCCAGTTGAGAATTTCTTCCGGGGCGCGGATCATGCCGCTCGCGCCCCAGGTTTCCGGATGTTCCTGTGCGCCAATGTAGCCGAACAGCGCCACGAGTGTCTGCATACCGGCGGCATTGCCGGCCTCGATATCGCGCTCGGCATCGCCCACGTACAGGCATTCTTCCGGCTTGCTGCCGGCGAGTTGGCAGGCGTGCAGCATGGGTTCCGGGTGCGGTTTGCGATTCGCGGTGGTGTCGCCACTTACGACGCACACTGCATCTTCCTGCAGGCCGAGTTGCTCAATGAGTGGATCGGTGAGGAACGCCGGCTTGTTGGTGACAATGCCCCAATTGAGTCCGCGCGCCGTGAGCTGATCGAGCAGTACCGGCATGTTCGGGAACAGACGCGTTTCGCGCGTGAGGTTTGCCCGGTAAATCGAGATAAAGCGCTCGCGTAATGGAATGAAGCGCGCTGTGTCACGCGCAATGCCAAAACCAAGCTCGATGAGTCCGGCGGCACCGTGCGAGGCAACCGGGCGGATGGTTTCATAGGGTAGTGCTGGCTTGTGCTGTTCCTTCAGCAGTGTATTGAGTGCGTAGGCCAGATCGGGTGCGGTGTCGGCGAGCGTGCCGTCGAGATCGAATAGTACTGTTCGAATCATATAATCGCCTCTGACCAACTCCCCCTCTCCATCAGGGAGAGGGGCGGGGAGAGGGTGGTTCGCTCCTCGTACGGCTCCGCTCCAACTAACAAACACCAACTCCCCCTCTCTCTAGTGAATGGGGCTTCACTCACTAGGGATGGGGAGAGGGTAGTGTGGATGTCGAGAGATTCGGTCACCCATCCCCTCCCTCCCCCTCCCCTTGAAGGGGAGGGAACCGCGCACGCGTGAGTGGGAGCGAAATGCGTGAAAAAATGGCCGACGTTTTTCTTGCTCACACGCTGCGCTCGGCGTGCACGAGGTAATTTACGTCCACGCCCGGTCCGAGCGTGTAACGTTGGGTGAACGGGTTGTAGTGCATGCCGGTGTAGGCGCGCACTGTCAGGCCGGCATGCCGGCTCATGCGCTCAAGTTCGGAGGGGCGGATAAATTTCATGTACTCGTGGGTGCCGCGCGGCAGCAGTTTGAGAATGTACTCGGCGCCGACGATGGCAAACAGCCACGACTTTGGATTGCGGTTGAGGGTGGAAAAAAACAGCTGTCCGCCGGGCTTCACCAGTTGCGCGCAGGCGCTCACGATTGAGCCAGGATCGGGCACGTGTTCGAGCATTTCCATGCAGGTCACGATATCGAAACTGCCCGGTTGTGCGCGTGCCAGATCTTCGGCGGCAACCTTGTGGTAGTCAACCTGCTGACCGGATTCCTTGAGATGCAGGCGCGCCACTGCGAGCGGCGCTTCGCCCAGATCGATACCGGTCACGCGCGCACCGCGCGCCGCCATGGACTCGGCCAGAATGCCGCCGCCGCAGCCGACATCCAGCACGGTCTTGCCGGACAGTGGCGCGCGCGCAGCAATCCAGTCGAGGCGCAGCGGGTTGATTTCATGCAGCGGCCGGAACTCACTGGTCGGATCCCACCAGCGTGCCGCGAGCCGCTCGAACTTGGCGATCTCGTCGGGGTCGACGTTGCTGCTGTGGGTCGCTGCGGTCATGGAATCAAGCCTTGGGTTGCCGGGGCGCATTCCGGAGAATTGTCGATGCGCTATCCGTTGCTGGCTTGAATCTTATCACGCCAGGCGTGGGCACGGCTCAGGATGGCGTCTTCATCCAGTGTGGTGAGCCTGCGGTTGGCGAGCAGACGGCGTCCCGCCACCCATACATCCGTTACTTGCTCGCGACTGGCGGTGTAGACAATCTGCGACACCGGGTCGTAGACCGGTTGGCAGGGCAGAGCCGAGAGATCGATGGCGGTAATGTCGGCTGCTTTGCCGGAGCGCAGTGAACCAATCTCGGCATCCAGACCCATGGCCCTGGCGCCATTGAGTGTGGCCATGCGCAGCGCGGTGTGCGCCGGCACGGCGGTGGCGTCGCCGCTCACCGCTTTGGCGAGCAGAGCGGCGGTGCGCAACTCGCTCAGCATGTCGAGATCGTTGTTGCTGGCGGCGCCGTCCGTGCCGAGCGCCACGTTCACGCCGGCCATGAGCAGCGCTTGCACCGGGCAGAAACCGCTGGCCAGCTTGAGGTTGGATTCCGGACAGTGCACCACGCTCGCGCCGACCTCGGCGAGGCGCGTGATTTCTTCCGCGGTTAGTTGGGTCATGTGCACGGCCAGGAGCGTTGGACCGAGCAGATCAAGCGTGTCGAGACGCGCCAACGGACGCAGGCCGGTCTTGGCCATGGCCTCACTGACTTCATGCGCGGTTTCGTGTACATGCATGTGCACGGGCAGGTTTAATTCGTTGTTGACCGTGCGGATCTTGGCCAGCGGTCCATCCGACACACTGTACGGGGCATGCGGCGCAAAGGCGGTCGACAGGAGCGGATCGTGACGCAGGCTGTCGTGCAGCATCAGCCCCTTTTCGAAATATTCGTCCGGCGTCTGCGCATAGGCCGTCGGAAAGTCGATCAAGATCAGCCCCAGGCAGGCGCGCATGCCGGATTCGCGCAGCACGCTGGCGGCATCCTCGGGGAAGAAATACATGTCGTTCAGGCAGGTAGTGCCGCTCTTCAGCATTTCCGCGGCGGCCAGGCATACGCCATCGCGCACGAACTCCGCGCTGACCCACTTCGCCTCGGCCGGCCAGATGTGTTGGGTCAGCCAGTCCATGAGTGGCAGGTCGTCGGACAGCCCGCGGAACAGGCTCATGGCGGCGTGCGTGTGCGCGTTGACCAGGCCTGGAATGAGCGCGTGGTCTGGCAACTCGACGGTTTCAGTGGCCGTGTAACGTGCGCGCGCCGCGGCGGTCGGTAGAATATCGACAATGCGGCCGGCGCGTAGCGCCAGGCTGGTGTGCTCCAGGCAGGTAAGGTCCGGTTCAACCGGAATCACCCAGCGGGCGTGGAGCAGGGTATCGACGGCTTGCGGTGTGGTGGCCATGCGGGAAGCACCTTATTAGGTGGCGCTAAGGTAATGGATTTTGCCGATGCAGGCGAGAGGTGCTTGTGGTAGTTTCTGCAGCGACTTCGTTCAATCACATACAGCCATGTCCACATCCGCCATCGTTGCACCGTCCATCCCCTATGACCGTATCCGCGCCGTCGAATGGCTGGATGGCCACATCCGACTGATCGATCAGCGTCTGCTGCCCGGTCGACTGGAATATCTGACGCTCCAGACCCTGCCCGAAGCGGTGCACGCCATCCGCGACATGGCCGTGCGCGGCGCGCCGGCGATTGGTATTACCGCTGCCTATGCCGTGGTGCTGGCGGCGCACGCCCGCTACACCGAGAACCCGGGCAACTGGCAGGCCGCACTCGCGCCGGATTTGCACATGCTGGCCGAGGCACGGCCGACCGCCGTGAACCTGCGCTGGGCGGTGGAGCGCATGCGCGCGCTCAGTGCATCGCTGTCGGGTAATCCATTACCGGCGCTGCTGGCCGAAGCGCAACGCATTCACGCCGAGGACATCGCCGCCAACCACCGCATGGGTCAGTTGGGTGCGGCACTTATCGAACCTGGCAGCGGCGTGCTTACGCATTGCAACACCGGCGCGCTTGCTACCGGCGGTTACGGCACGGCACTCGGCGTGGTGCGCGCGGCCTTTGCGGCACAGCACCTGAGCGCCGTATATGCCGACGAGACCCGTCCATGGTTGCAGGGCGCGCGTCTTACGGCCTGGGAACTGGTGCAGGAAGGTATCCCGGTCACGGTCATTGCTGATGGCGCCGGTGCGCAACTGATGCACGAGAAGCGGGTGCGCTGGGTAATCGTCGGTGCCGACCGCATTGCCGCCAATGGCGATGCCGCCAATAAGATCGGCACCTACAACGCCGCCATTGTGGCGCGCCATCATGGCGTGAAGTTCATGGTGGTGGCGCCGATCAGCACCGTCGACATGGCCACCCCGGATGGCGCGCATATTCCGATCGAGCAGCGTGCAGAGTCCGAAGTGCTGAATTTCGCAGGTCAGCGTACTGCCGCGGAGGGCGCGCGTGCCTGGAACCCGGCCTTCGATGTGACCCCTGCGGCCTTGATCGATGCCATTGTGACCGAGCGCGGGGTGGTGCTGAACCCGACCCGCGAAAAAATGGCGGCATTGATGCGAACCTGAGCCGCCAGTGTAGTACTTCGTATTTTACGGACCTTCCGGTCATGCAAGTTCCCTCCCCTTAGTGAATGGGGCTTCATTCACTAAGGTTGGGGAGGGGATGGGATGGGTCGAATGTATCGAGTCTGAACACCCATCCCCATCCTGTCCTTCCCCTTGAAGGGGAAGGAACCCCTGTGCTTGAGTTCCTGACAGAAAGAAACGCCACACCAGCGCTTCCTTACTATGCGGGTGCAGATCGACGTGTCTCCGTGCTAAAATACCGCTCCTTTTAAAGGAAGCCGGGACGTTCCCGGAAGAAAAAAAGAACCATAACAAATCAGCAATTTATACACCCCCACCGCACCCGGCGTGACGCGCAGCTAAATGGAACAATTCGCCAAAGAAACCATCCCCGTTAATCTCGAGCAGGAGATGCGCCAGTCCTACCTCGATTACGCCATGAGCGTGATTGTCGGCCGGGCGCTGCCGGACGTGCGCGATGGCTTGAAACCGGTTCACCGGCGCGTGCTGTTCGCCATGCACGAGCTCAGCAACGACTGGAACAAGCCGTACAAGAAGTCGGCGCGTGTGGTTGGTGATGTGATTGGTAAATATCATCCGCACGGCGATGTGGCGGTGTACGACACCATCGTGCGCCTGGCGCAGGATTTCTCGCTTCGTTACATGCTGATCGACGGCCAGGGTAACTTTGGTTCGGTGGACGGTGACTCTCCGGCGGCCATGCGTTACACCGAAATCCGCATGTCGCGTATCGCGCACGAGATGCTCGCCGATCTCGACAAGGACACAGTCGACTTCGGACCCAACTATGACGGCAGCGAGCATGAGCCGCTGGTGATGCCGGCCAGGCTGCCGAACCTGCTGATCAACGGTTCGTCCGGTATTGCGGTTGGCATGGCGACCAATATCCCGCCGCACAATCTCACTGAGATCGTGAACGCCTGCGTGGCGTATATCGACAACGAAGCGATCACCATCGACGAGATCATGCAGCACGTGCCGGGACCGGATTTCCCGACCGCGGCCATCATTTTCGGCACCTCCGGAATTCGCGAGGCCTACCGTACCGGCCGCGGCCGGGTGATGGTGCGTGCACGCGTCGAAATTGAGGTGGACGAGAAGCGCAACAACCGCCAGTCAATCATCGTCACCGAGTTGCCGTATCAGGTGAACAAGGCGCGCCTGCTCGAGAAAATTGCCGAACTGGTGCGCGAAGGCAAGATCGAAGGCATCAGCGAGCTGCGCGACGAGTCGGACAAGTCCGGCATGCGCATGGTCATCGAGCTGAAGCGCGGCGAAGTGGCCGATGTAATCCTTAATAACCTCTACCAGCACACCGCGCTGCAGAGCGTGTTCGGCATCAACGTTGTGGCGCTCGACGGCGGCCAGCCGCGCATTCTCAACATCAAGCAGATCATCGAAGCCTTCGTGCGTCACCGCCGCGAGGTGGTGACACGTCGCACCCTGCATGACCTGCGCAAGTCGCGTGATCGCGCGCATATTCTCGAAGGCCTGGCGGTCGCGCTCGAGAACATCGATCCAATGATCGCGCTCATCAAGGCCGCACGTGACGCCGATGAGGCGAAGATCGGCCTCATGGGGCGCAGCTGGCCGGCGAAGATTGTGACCGACATGCTGGCGCGCGTTGAAGATGATGCCACCCGCCCGGAAGGACTGGAGGCGATTTTCGGACTCAGCAAGGACGGTTATCGCCTGTCCGAGACCCAGGCGCAGGCGATTCTCGACATGCGCCTGCAGAAACTCACCGGACTGGAACAGGAAAAGATCCGCGCCGAGTACAAGGAAATTCTGGAGCGCATCGCCGACCTGCTCGATATTCTGCGCAGCCACGAACGTCTGATGCGTGTGATTCGCGACGAGCTGGTGCTGATCCGCGATCAGTACGGTGATGCACGCCGCACCGAAATCCGCGCCGAGGCCGCGGACCTGAGCCTGGAAGACCTGATTGCGCCGGAAGACGTGGTGGTCACGCTCTCGCACGCCGGTTACATCAAGTCGCAGCCGCTCAAGGAATACCGTTCGCAACGGCGTGGCGGGCGCGGCAAGACCGCGACCACGGTGAAGGAAGAAGATTTCGTCGACAAGCTGCTGATCGCCAACACCCACGACACCATCCTGTGCTTCTCCAGCCGCGGGCGCGTCTATTGGCTCAAGGTGTATGAGATTCCTCAGGCCGGACGTGGTGCGCGTGGCAAGCACATTGCCAATCTGCTGCCGCTCGCCGAGGGTGAGAAGATAACGGCCATTCAGCCGGTGCGCGAGTACGAAGCCGGCAAGACCGTATTCATGGCGACCTCGGATGGCACGGTGAAGAAAACAGCGCTCACCGAATTCTCGCGTCCGCGTCCGAGCGGCATCATTGCCATCGAGCTGACCGACGGCAATCGCCTGGTCGGTGTCGGCATTACGGATGGAACCAGCGATATTCTTTTGTTCAGTTCGGCCGGCAAGGTGGTGCGTTTTCCGGAAGACGAAGTACGGCCGATGGGACGTGCGGCACGCGGCGTGCGTGGCATCAGTCTGGCGGATGACCAGTCGATTGTTTCGCTGATCATCGCCGGCAGCACGGACGATACGACGGCAGTTCTCACGGCGACCGTGAATGGATACGGCAAACGCACGCCGCTCACGGATTACCCCAAACATCACCGCGGCGGTCAGGGCGTGATCTCTATTCAGGTGAACGAGCGCAACGGTGCCGTGGTCGGTGCTGTGCTGGTGAAGGATGAAGATGAAACCATGCTCATTACCGATGCCGGCGTGCTGATCCGCACGCGCGTCAAGGAAATCTCGGTGGTCGGTCGCAACACCCAGGGCGTGACCCTTATCGATCTTGGTGAGGGCGAGAAGCTTGCCGGTGTGGAGAAAGTGGCGGAGGCCGAGGTGCCCGAGGCGGGAGAGGGTTGATAATAATTTCTGCCGCGAAGACGCAAAGGGCGCGAAGAACTTTTTAAATGTGTTTTCTTTGCGCCTTTGCGGTAAATAATCTTACAAAGGGTTTATTCATATTATGGCAAGAGTTTTCAATTTTAGCCCAGGCCCGGCAGTGCTGCCGGAAGCAGTGTTGCAACAGGCGAAGGACGAACTGCTCGACTGGCACGGTAGTGGCACGTCGGTGATGGAGATGAGTCATCGCGGGAAGGAGTTCATGGGTATCGCCGCCAAGGCCGAGGCCGACCTGCGCGAAATCATGAATATCCCGGCCAACTACAAAGTGCTCTTTCTGCAGGGCGGCGCCTCGGCGCAATTCGCCATGGTGCCGATGAACCTGCTGCGCGGGAAAAAGTCTGCCGATTACATCAATACTGGCGAGTGGTCGAAGAAGGCCATCAAGGAAGCCAAGTTCTATGGTGCGGTGAACGTCGCAGCCAGCAGTGAGGCGACCAAGTTCAGCACCGTACCCTCACAGAAGGACTGGAAGCTCGACCCGAATGCAGCCTATGTGCACTACACACCGAACGAAACCATTGGTGGGGTGGAGTTCAATTTTGTGCCCGAGACCGGCGGCGTTGAGCTGGTGGCCGACATGTCCTCGACCATCTTGTCGCGTCCGATAGACGTGAGCAAGTTTGGCCTCATCTATGCCGGTGCCCAGAAGAACATCGGGCCGGCCGGTTTGACGATCGTGATTGTGCGTGACGATCTGCTCGGGCAGGTGCTGCCGGGCACGCCGTCGATGTTCGACTACAAGATTCACGCCGAAAACGAATCCATGTACAACACGCCGCCGACCTACGCCTGGTACATCGCCGGGCTGGTGTTCGAGTGGCTGAAGGAGAACGGTGGCATCAAGGCCATGGCCGCGATCAACCAGCGCAAGGCCGGCAAGCTGTATGCCGCCATTGACGCCAGTGGTGGGTACTACAAAAACCCGGTGGAGCTGGCGAGCCGCTCGTGGATGAACGTGCCGTTCACGCTCAAGGACGACAAGCTTGATGAGCCCTTCCTCAAGGGCGCCAAGGCCACCGGCCTGGTGCAGCTCAAAGGTCATCGTTCAGTCGGTGGTATGCGCGCGTCGATCTACAATGCCATGCCCGAGGCTGGCGTCGATGCGCTCATTGCCTATATGCAGGACTTCAAGAAAAACAACGGCTGACCGTCATGCACAAGATTCTCACGCTTAACAACATTTCGCCGCTCGGTCTGGCCAAACTACCGGCCGACAAGTTCCAGGTGTCGGCCGACGTGAAGGAGCCGGATGGCATCCTGCTGCGCTCCTTCAAGATGCACGACATGGAAATCCCGAAGTCGCTCAAGGCGGTCGGGCGCGCCGGCGCGGGCGTGAACAACATTCCTGTAGAAAAGCTCAGCAAGCTTGGCATCCCGGTGTTCAATGCCCCGGGCGCGAATTCCAATGCCGTGAAGGAACTGGTGATCGCAGGCATGTTGCTGGCGGCACGTCACATCGGCCCGGCCTGGCAGTTCTCGCAGGGACTCGCCGGCACCGACGCCGAGATCAGTAAGGCGGTGGAGGCGGGCAAGAAGAATTTTGCCGGTTTTGAATTGCCGGGGCGCACGCTTGGTGTGGTCGGTCTGGGCGCCATCGGACGCCTGGTCGCGAACGCGGCGCTGTCGCTCGGAATGAAAGTGGTCGGTTTCGACCCGGGGATTACCGTGGAAGGCGCCTGGGCGCTGTCGGCTGATGTCCAAAAGGCCAATTCCGTGGACGAGCTCTTGCGGCAAGTTGATTTCGTGACCTTCCATGTGCCACTCATGGATGCGACCCGTAATCTTATTAACGTCGAGCGTCTCGCGCTCATGAAAGACGGTGTAGTGATTATCAACTTCGCGCGCGAAGGTATTGTCGATGACGCTGCGGTGAGTGCAGCAATCAAGACCGGCAAGGTGTACGGCTATGTGTGCGATTTCCCGTCCAACCTGCTGAAGAACCACGAGCGTGTGATCACGCTGCCGCACCTTGGTGCGTCGACTGCCGAGGCCGAGGACAATTGCGCCATCATGGTGGCCGAGCAGGTGCGTGACTTTATCGAGAACGGCAATATCCGCAATGCTGTGAATTTCCCGGAAGTGGTGTCACCGCGTGAGTCTGCATACAGACTGATTGTGGCCAACGCCAATGTGCCGAACATGCTGGGTCAGATCTCCGAGACCCTGGGTGAAGCCAAGCTCAACATCCATGACATGGTGAACCGCTCACGCGGCGAACTCGCCTACACGGTCGTGGATCTGGACAGCCCGGCCACGGAAGCCGTGCGCCAGAAAATCGCTGCCATACCGGGCGTACTCATGACGCGCATCGTCTGAAACCATGAGCACACGCCGCAAACCTGCCAAGTCCCCACCGCGGCTGGGGGCCTTGCGCACACGGATTGATCAGCTGGATGAAAAAATCCAGACCCTGATCACCGAGCGCGCACAGTGCGCGCAGGAAATCGCCACCACCAAACAACAGGCCGGCGAAGCCAACTTTTACCGGACGGAACGCGAAGTGGATGTGTTGCGGCGCGTGATTGCACGCAACCACGGACCACTCAGCAGCGAAGAGATGGCGCGCCTGTTTCGCGAGATCATGTCCGCCTGTCTCGCCCTGGAAATGCCGATGCAGATCGCTTTCCTCGGTCCCGAAGGCACGTTCACTCAGACGGCGGCGCTCAAGCACTTCGGGCATTCAGTGCACACCGTGCCGCTGGCCGGCATTGACGAGGTGTTTCGCGAGGTGGAGTCGGGCGCGGCGCATTTCGGTGTGGTGCCGATTGAGAACTCCACTGAAGGTGTCATCAATCACACACTCGATCTGTTTGTGAATTCGCCGCTGCGCATTTGCGGCGAGGTGGAGTTGCGCATCCATCATCACCTGCTCGGCAAGGCCAAGACACTTAAGAAGCTGAAGCGCGTGCTGTCACACCAGCAATCGTTGGCCCAGTGCCGCGAGTGGCTGGATGCCAAGCTGCCGGGCGTGGAGCGCGTAGCGGTTGCCAGCAATGCCGAGGCCGCACGACTCGCTGCCAAGGATGCCTCGGTGGTCGCGATCGCCGGCAGTTCCGCGGCCGAGATCTACCGGCTGAATGTGCTGGCCTCCAACATCGAGGACGAGCCGGACAACACCACACGCTTTCTGATCATCGGCCGGTTTGATCCGCTGCCCAGTGGTGATGACAAGACCAGCCTGCTGGTTTCCGGAAAAAACCGCGCCGGCAGTTTGATGAGCCTGTTGGCGCCACTTGCCCGGCATCGCATCAACATGACGCGCATCGAGTCGCGCCCGGCGCGTCGCGGGTTGTGGGAGTATGTGTTCTTTGTCGACATCGACGGGCACATGCAGGACCCGAAACTGCGCAAGGCGATCGCCGAGCTGGAGAAGGAAGCGTCCTTCCTGAAGTGGCTCGGTTCCTACCCCAGAGCGGTGCTCTAAATATGGCGTTCGATGCACTCAAGCTCGCCGTGCCCGGCGTGCGTGGACTGCAACCGTATGTCCCAGGAAAACCCATCGAGGAGCTGGAGCGCGAGTATGGCGTGAAGAACGTCATCAAGCTCGCGTCCAACGAGAGCCCGCTCGGGCCGAGTCCGAAGGCATTGGCGGCGGCGCAGGCGGCGCTTGCAGAGATCGCGCGCTATCCGGATGGCGGCGGTTTTGCGCTCAAGCGCGCGCTCGCCGCGAAGCTTGCCGTAATTCCGGAACAGATTACCCTCGGCAACGGCTCGAACGATATTCTCGAGTTTGCCGCGCGTGCCTTTGTTACTGCGCAGGACGAGGTGCTTTTCTCGCAGCACGCCTTCGCGGTCTACCCGCTTGTAGCCCAGGCTGTGGGTGCACGCGCCGTGGAAGTGCCGGCACACAACTGGGGTCACGACCTTGCAGCGATGCAAGCCGCAATCACGTCGCGCACCCGGCTCATATTCATTGCCAATCCCAACAATCCGACTGGCACCTGGCTGGGTAGCGGCGCACTGGAAAAATTTCTGAACAAGCTGCCGGACAGTGTCGTCGTGGTTGTGGACGAGGCCTATTTTGAATATGTCGAGGACAGCGCCTACCCGAATACGGTGGCCTGGCTGGCGCGTTATCCGAATCTCCTCTGCGCGCGCACCTTCTCCAAGATCTATGGTCTGGCGGGATTGCGTGTGGGTTATGGCGTCTCCAGCCCGGCGATTGCCGATATTCTCAATCGCGTGCGCCAGCCGTTCAACGTCAACAGCATTGCGCAGGCGGCGGCACTGGCCGCGCTCGAGGATGATGACCACCTGCACAAGGCGCGGCGCGTGAATGCCGAGGGTATGCAACAGCTGGTAAAAGGTTTTAAGCACCTGGGACTGCCATACATACCATCGGCCGGCAATTTCGTCTGCGTCGAGGTGGGCGAGGCCGGACAGGTTTACGAGCAGTTGCTGCGTGCCGGTGTAATTGTGCGGCCGGTGGCGAACTACGGTATGCCGCGGCATCTGCGTGTCACCGTCGGACTGACGAACGAGAACCAGCGCTTCCTGGAAGCGCTGCAAGCAGCGCTGGGCCAGTAACCACACATGATCAACAGACTTGCGCTCATTGGTGTTGGCTTGATTGGCGGTTCGCTGGCGCGCGCCTTGCGCGATGCCGGGCATGTACGCGAGGTGATCGGCTATGGTCGTGGTCTGGCCAATTTGCAGCGCGCCGTGGAACTGGGTGTGGCGGACCGCGTCGAGACCTCGCTGTCGATGGCAGTGCGCGACGCCGACATGGTGGTGCTTGCCACACCGGTGGGCAGCATGGCCGAGATTCTGACTGCGATTGCACCGTATTTGGCCAGCGATGCGGTGGTCACGGACGTCGGCAGTGTGAAAGGTACGATTGCGTCAGCGGCGCGCGCCGCCATGGGTGAAAAGCTGAGCAACTTTGTGCCCGGACACCCGATCGCCGGAACCGAACGTACCGGTGTCGAGGCCTCCTTTTCCAGTTTGTTCGTCGGCAGGCGCGTGGTGCTGACGCCGCTGCCGGAGACCAGTGCCGCGGCCGTGACACGGGTGCGTGCCATGTGGCAGGCCGCCGGAGCCGAGGTCGTGAACATGAGCGTCGAACACCATGACGCGGTATTGGCTGCAACCAGTCACTTGCCGCATTTGCTGGCGTATGCACTGGTCGACATGCTGGCGCGTCTTGACGACAGCCGCGAGATCTTTACCTATGCCGCCGGCGGGTTCCGTGATTTCACGCGCATTGCTTCGAGCGATCCGGAGATGTGGCGTGATATCAGTCTCGCGAACCGCGATGCGATTGTGAGCATGCTGAAGAAATATCGCGCCGAGGTGGATGGCCTGATCAAGGCGGTCTCCGCTGGCGATGGCGAGAAACTGCAAACACTGTTTGCGCACGCCAAGGCGGCGCGCGATGCCCTTGTAACGAATGACCAGAAAAAAGACTAGCGCGTGAGTTCTTCAGAGAAGCGATTGGATTACCAGGTGGCAGCCGGCGGTACGCTGACAGGGCGGCTGCGCGTGGCCGGCGACAAATCGATTTCACACCGTTCGGTCATGCTCGGTTCACTGGCCGAGGGCGTCACGCACGTGACCGGGCTACTGGAAGGCGAAGACGTGTTGTGCACGCTGGCCGCGTTTCGCGCCATGGGCGTGCTGGCCAAGAGGCCGGAGCAGGGCCGGCTCACCATTCAGGGTGTCGGCTTGCATGGCCTGCGCCCACCGGCGCAGCCGCTCGACATGGGTAACTCCGGCACCGCCATGCGCCTCATGGCCGGCATACTCGCCGGGCAGGCGTTCGACTCGGTGCTGATTGGCGATGCGTCCTTGAGCAAGCGGCCGATGAAGCGCGTGTCCGAGCCGCTCGGCCAGATGGGTGCGCGTATCGACACCGACGAAGGCGGGCGCCCGCCGCTGCGTATTCACGGCCGACAGAAGTTGCAAGGTATCGACTATCTGATGCCGATGGCCAGCGCGCAGGTGAAGTCATCATTGCTGTTTGCCGGTCTGTACGCTGAGGGCGAGACCACGGTCACCGAGCCGGCGCCGACGCGCGATCACACCGAACGCATGTTGCGTGGCTTCGGTTACGAGGTACAGGTCGAAGGTGCGCGCGTGCGTGTGCGTGGCGGCGGAAAGCTGACAGCCTGCGACATCGATGTGCCGGCGGATATTTCTTCGGCCACGTTCTTTCTGGTTGGCGCGGCAATCAGCACAGGTTCAGATTTGGTGCTCGAGCATGTCGGCATCAACCCGACGCGCATCGGTGTCATTAATATTCTCAAGCTCATGGGTGCAGATCTCAGCATCGAAAATGAGCGCGTGGTGGGTGGCGAGCCGGTCGCCGACCTGCGCATCCGCAGCAGCAAACTGAAAGGCATCCGTATCCCCGAGGATCAGGTGCCGCTGGCGATCGATGAGTTCCCGGCGCTGTTTATTGCCGCCGCCTGTGCGCAGGGCGAAACCGTGCTGACCGGTGCACATGAATTACGAGTCAAGGAATCTGACCGCATCGCCGTGATGGCCACGGGACTGAAGCGTCTCGGTATTGCACTACAGGAAACGCCGGACGGTATCATCATCCAGGGCGGCACGCTGAGTGGCGGGGAAGTGGACAGCCACGGCGATCACCGCATTGCCATGGCCTTCGCTATGAGCGCGCTGCGTGCCAGTGGCCCGGTCACGATCCGGGACTGCAAGAACGTGGCGACGTCGTTTCCGGACTTCGTGCCACTCGCTGCATGCGCGGGATTGGCAATCGAGGTCGTGCAGGAATGATTATTAAATTATTTCAGCCACAGATGAACGCTGATAAATACAGATCAATGTTCAACTCAACCTGATTTCATCTGTGTTCATCTGCGGCCAGAAATCGTACCTCCATGAAATCCACCAAGAAAATCCCGGTAGTGACCATCGACGGCCCCGGCGGGTCGGGTAAGGGCACGGTCAGCCAACTGCTGGCTGCCCAGCTCGGCTGGCATTACCTCGACAGCGGGGCGCTGTACCGCGTGCTGGGTCTTGCGGCTCAACGTCGCGGTGTCGACCTCGATGACGAACCGGCCCTGTGCCGGTTGGCCGATACCTTAAAAATAACTTTTGTCCCGCAGGCAGACGGCCGGCCGGCACAGGTCACGGTCGATGGCGAGGATGTGAGCACGGAGCTGCGCACCGAGACTACCGGCGAGCTGGCCTCGCGGGTCGCGGTCCTGCTCGGGGTGCGGGCCGCGCTCCTGCAAAAACAGCGGGATTTTCGCCAGAATCCGGGCCTGGTCACCGATGGCCGTGACATGGGCACCACCGTGTTCCCGGATGCGCTTCTTAAGGTATTCCTGACGGCGAGCCCCGATGTGCGTGCGGAAAGGCGGTATAAACAGTTGAAGGAAAAGGGATTCAATGCTAACCTAGACTCGATTTTGGGTGAGATTCGCCACCGCGATGCGCGTGATACCGGACGTTCGATATCGCCGCTGAAACCTGCCGACGACGCCTGGATACTGGATTGTTCCACCTTAAGCAGCACCGAGGTGGTGGAAGCCGTTTCCCGTCATTTGCAGGCGCGACTCGCCGAGTTGCAGACTGCGACCCGCTAAGCGTGTCGCTCTGCCCGAACGGTGGATCTCTTTTTTTCAACCGCAACCCCGTGACGCCAGCACAGAGTCGGCAATACGGGCATGGGATGCAGTCCCCCTGCATCGCATTCTTATAGGTCAATGAACAATCATGAGTGAATCTTTCGCCGAACTGTTTGAACAGAGTCTCAAGGTATCCAAGATCCAGCCCGGCGGTCTCCTGATGGGCGAGGTCATGCGCATCGACAACGATTTCGTTGTTATCGATTGCGGCCTCAAGTCCGAAGGCATCATCCCGGCAGAACAATTCCGCGACGGCGCGGGCCTGCTGACCGTCAAGGTCGGTGACCACATCGAAGTGGTCCTTGAGTACATGGAAAACGGTCATGGCGAGACCCAGTTGTCGCGCGAGAAGGCACAGCGCGCCAAGGCTTGGGACGAACTCGACAAGGCTCACGAAGCGCAATCGATTGTGAAGGGCGTCATCACCGAAAAGGTGAAGGGCGGCTTCACCGTGTTGGTCGATGGCGTGCGCGCGTTCCTGCCCGGTTCGCTGGTGGATGTGCGCCCGGTGCGCGACTCCACCTACCTCGAAGGCAAGGAACTCGAGTTCAAGGTCATCAAGCTCGATCGCAAGCGCAACAACGTGGTGGTATCACGCCGCGCCGTTGTCGAAACCGAAATGTCGGCCGAGCGCGATTCGCTGCTCTCCAACCTGCAGGAAGGCCAGATCATCAAGGGCGTGGTCAAGAACCTTACCGATTACGGCGCATTCGTGGATCTCGGCGGCGTCGACGGCCTGCTGCACATCACCGATATCGCCTGGAAGCGCGTCAAGCATCCGTCCGAAGTGCTCAAGATCGGCGACGAAATCGAAGCCAAGGTGCTGCGCTTCGATCGCGAGCGTAACCGCGTGTCGCTCGGCCTCAAGCAGCTGGGTGACGATCCGTGGGTCGATCTCGCGCGCCGCTACCCGGAAGGCGCACGCCTGTTCGGCAAGGTCACCAACATCACCGACTACGGTGCGTTCGTTGAAATCGAGCCGGGTGTCGAGGGTCTGGTGCACGTCTCCGAGATGGACTGGACCAACAAGAACATTCATCCGTCTAAGGTCATGCAGCTGGGTGACGAAGTCGAGGTCATGGTGCTCGACATCGACACCGAGCGTCGCCGCATCTCGCTCGGCATCAAGCAGTGCCAGCCGAATCCATGGGAAGAGTTCGCTTCCAGCCATAACAAGGGCGACA
>Ga0315281_10004026_pt1 | contig 21437 bp, 17 predicted proteins | sample YL17G07_0_MG_FD_204540 | JGI IMG/M metagenome (GOLD analysis project Ga0315281, IMG submission 204540) | Sediment microbial communities from Yellowstone Lake, YNP, Wyoming, USA - YL17G07_0 | ecosystem: Environmental > Aquatic > Freshwater > Lake > Sediment | place: USA: Wyoming | collected...
TCTGCCCCTTCCAGGTAGCAAGCCTCGTGGCGTTCCCAAGATCAATAACGTCGTTGATCTTGACAGTCTTTTCGTATCTCTCCATCAGCTTGGCGGGATCCGTTTTAGCTTTTAGCTCTTCCCTTAGTTTCTTGTCCTGGTCGGAAAGATACGCGTAAGCCTGATCCATGAGCGCCTTGGCGGTTTGGTTCAGCTTTTCACGCAATCCATCCTTTTTACTGTCGAGGGCTATGGTTTCGTGGATGAGCTTGTCGTATTCGTCAACCTTCGTCTTCACCTCGCCCAGGTTGCTCTTGAGGGCCGTAAGATGCGCCGACTTGCTGGCGAGGCCTTCCAGCTCCCCAAGATGTTTTTTCACCAGTTCAAAAGCGGCCTGTCCGGCTTTCAAATGAGCGTCATTCTCCGAAAAGGCGAATGTGCGGATGCCGAGAACCGTGTTGAGCGCCTGCCGCTCCAGGTTGCTGGCCATCCGCACTTCCGGCACATACTCTTCGGCCAGCATGGTGGCGCCGGTCTTGACGTTGAGCATGTTGTACACTGCAAGAGAGCCAAGCGCGAGCGCGATGAGAAGAAGCGCGCCGAATCCGCTGGCGATCTTAGTCCCCAGTTTCATGTTCGCGAAATTCATTTTACAAACCTCCGAATAAAACTATGTTGTTGTCGCCCTTCGACAGGCTCTGGGTGACATTTCTTTGCATTCGAGAAACCCGCCCTACTACTAATACCCTCATCTGCCCGGTCATTCCGCCATGCTGGCGATAAGGGCCGTTTCCTCGGCGGAGAGCGCCTTGTCTATATCCAAAAGTATCTTCACCTTACCCTGCACTTTGCCCATGCCAAGGATGAAGTCGGTGTTGAGCCTTGTGCCGAATTGCGGCGGCGGCTCTATCTCCGACTCCTGGATGTTGAGCACCTCACGCACGGTGTCAACCACGACTCCCATCAGCATGCCAGAGTCTTCCACCACGATGAACACGGTCTCCCGCGTGTGGGGGATTTCCTCCATGCCGAACTTCAGCCGTAAATCCACGATGGGGATGACCTTGCCACGCAGGTTGATGACCCCTTTGATGAACGCCGGGGCGCGTGGGATGTGCGTGACGGCCATCACGCCGATTATCTCTTTGACCTTGGTGATGTCTATGCCGTACTCCTCGTCGCCAAGGACGAAGGTGAGGTATTTGCCCTCCCTGCGCTTGGCGCTCTCCAGGGGTTTTGCGCCGACATCACTTACGACAGGCTCGCTCATCGCTTTGTCTCCTCTGTGTGGGGGGCGCTCCGTAAACTGGGAATATCCATATTATCTGTAGAACCTGAATAAACGTTAGCTTAAAACTCTTCTAATCCTATGTAATATAATTCCAGCTGGGGTGATAAAGCAATTACTTTCATCGTTTATCTGCCGGGCAAGCCTGCCAAGCCCTGGACTCCCCCGAAAAACAGCCTTCCGGCGGTGACTTATTATGCGCGTTACATTGGAGATGCAAACTATAAAAATTCCGAAGCAGGCATTCACAGCCGAGTGGCTGGGATAACTATTTGCGCCGCCCTACCCCGCTCCGCTCCGCCGTGGTCGCCTCGGGCTGGCGCCCAAATGTGACGTCCACTCCAACAAGTAATATACGAGGGTAAAGTTGAGCGACTTGCCCCCCTACTCTCTCCGTATCTCCGTCCCCACGCCTTCATCCGTGAATATCTCCAGCAGTACGGAGTGTTTCACCCGTCCATCAATAATATGCGCCTTGGACACGCCTGCGTCTAGCGCGGCGAAGCATGTGTCGGCCTTGGGCAACATGCCGCCGCTTATCACGCCGTCGGCGATCATCTGGCGCGCTTCAGATTGCGTCACGCCGGAAATTAGCTGTTTGTGCCGGCCCAGTATTCCGGCGGAGTCGGTGAGTATCAGCATCTTCTCCGCCTGCAATGCGCCCGCGATGGCTCCGGCGACGTAATCGGCGTTTATGTTGTATGTCTCGCCGTTGACGCCAACTCCAACCGGGGCGATGACGGCGATGAAACCTGCGTCTTCCACGGCTTTTATCACCGCTGTGTCAACCTTTATCACGCGCCCGACAAGGCCCACGTCTATCATCTCCGGCTTCTCTCCGGCGGAACCGGCTTTTTCCACAAACATTTTCTCCGCCTGTATCATCCCGCCGTCTTTGCCGGACAGGCCCACTGCGCGTCCGCCCGCGCTGTTGATCAGGGAGACGATCTCTTTATTCACCTTGCCCACAAGAACCATCTCCACCACCTTGATGGTCTCTTCGTCCGTCACGCGCATCCCCTGGATGAACTTGGTGGGGATGTTCATCCGTTTGAGCGCGTCGGCTATCTGCGGGCCGCCGCCGTGCACAACCACGGGGTTGATGCCGATGTGCTTGAGCAAAACGATGTCGCTGGCGAAAACCTTTTTAAGGTCTTCCTGAACCATTGCCGCCCCGCCATATTTGATGACGATGGTCTTGCCACGGAACTTCCTCATGTAAGGCAGGGACTCGGTAAGTATCTCCGCCTTCCTTACGAGGTCTTCCAGCCTTTTAGCCCTCTCCATAGGTCAGGCGCGAATGGATGACGGGAAGGTCTCCACCTCCCTGACCTTTTTGAGCAGGCCGGAAAGGGAAAAGTTCGATAACTTCCGCAACCACGCCGGTTTTGCTATCTCGTTCCTAAAGCTGGAGGATATCTTCCAGACGCCGCCCTGGTTGAGTTGATCGGCGGTGACTTCGCTTATGTCCATCATCTCCCCCACAGCGCGATCCCGGTCAAACGCCGCCCCTTCGTTACGCAGGTTGGTTATCGCCACTACCGGACTCTGTTTGTAGGGCGTGAGCCTTGCGATTGGGCCTTTCTCGTCGTACACAACCACCTCCATACCGCGCCTGTTGACCAGGCTGACAATCTGGCTGGGGTATGCCATGAAACGGTCTATGGCGATCTTGCGTTTAGCGCTGTGCATGTGGTTCTCCTTTTTCCAACTACGTTTTCGTTTTTAACGCCCTGGGATGGGCGTCGTCGTAAACTTTCATCAACTGTTTCAACCCGACGTGGGTGTATTTCTGTGTCGTGGAAAGGCTGGAATGACCCAGCATCTCCTGTATCATCCGCAGGTCCGCGCCGTTGTCCAAAAGATGCGTGGCGAATGTGTGGCGCAGTTTGTGCGGCGCAACGGGCCTGTCCAGCCCGCACTTTCGCCCCCATCGTTTGACGATGGAATGGATGGAACGCACGGTAAGCCGATGCCCGCTCTTGTTGAGGAACACGGGATCGCCGAGCTTGTCGGCCCGGCGGCATCTGGTTTCTTCAAGAACCTTCTTCAACGCAGACCCGGCCTTCACACCAAAGGGAACCAGCCGCTCCTTTTTCCCCTTGCCGAGCACGGTTATGAACCCGGTCGCCCAATCTATATTTTTTACGGAAAGCGACTCCATCTCCGATGCGCGCATCCCCGTGGCGTAAAAAAGCTCCAGTATGGCCCTATCGCGGACGGAAGAAGAGTCGGCGCCTTTTGGATTCTCCACAAGCGCGAACACTTCGTCGGGAGTCAGGAAATCGGGGGTGATCGCAGGTTTTGACGGCAACGGTATGTTCCGCGCCGGATTGTACCCCATCATGCCTATCCTTTGAAGGTAGGCGAAAAAGGAGCGAAGCGTGGAGAGTTTCCTCTCCAACGTGCCAGCAGAGACTTTTCGACCGAACACCATCGTGGCGAAGGCGCGTACATCAGCTGGTTTTAGGGATGCAACCCCGTCACGGCCACGCGCAGAGTCCCACAACCCGCGATCTCGGAGAAAATCGAAGAACTGGCAGAGATCAAGGGTGTATGCCCTAAGCGTGTGGAAAGATGAGTTCTTCTCCGCCACCATTCTGTCCAGGAAGAGGCCGATTATCTCTTTTTCTGGAGATTTTAACTTTCTTGCGTCCATAAGGTACTTCCGATAAGCAAGATAAATGCCCTTATGCTGTGGCGAACGAAGATTTTAATCACTTTATTAACAAAGAACTGCTGTTGATGATTTAACAAGAAGGATAAAGAGCCGCTTTTTTATCCCCAATTTTGGAGAAAACCACTGGGTTTAGGAGGGGAAGTTGTAGGGGCAACCCCCTGTGGTTCCCAACACCGATAAGAGCAGGCACGGGAGCCTGCCCCTCGCAATTCCAAATTTCCGCAGTCCGCCTTCGGTGTATGATGTGGGAAGGCGAAAATGTATGGTTAACGGTTAACGTCATAAACATACAGAAAACCTGAAGGGGAAAAAGGGGAATGCTTTTCAACACCGGCATGGAAGTCACGCTGGACGGCGTCGTTAAAGCGAAGACATCGGTGTGCGGCTGGAAGGAGGGCAAGTACTTCCTTGTGGACGCAATCGCCGCACTCAAAACGCACATTAACGGCCAACTTATCGCGCGTATTTACAGCGGGGGATGCTATTCCGGCTTTTCCACATCCATCCTGGGGCTGTTTCCAGAGATAAACCTGATGGCGCTCAGTTACCCGGATGACGTGCAGACATCTAACAGCCGCACGTCCGGACGCCATCCTGTGACGATGCCAGTGAAAATATACAGATCCCACGATGGCCCTCTCCTGGACGAAAATGGTGTGGTGACGGATTTGAGCGAGGGTGGCCTGAGGTTCTCATGCCTTATGAAGTTCTCGCCGGGCGAGTCGGCGTATCTGGACGGCCTTCTTCCTGCGGAGCGCCGCATGGGGGTTGGAGTGATCGTGCGAAGCTCCATTGATGCTGGCTCCAAGTACGACTATGGCGCGGAGTTCGCGCCCGACGACGAAGAGACACACAATGCGCTCGCAGGTTTTCTAAAGGCTTTACGCCACCTCCCGCCATGCGAATCGTGGGAGGAACCCAAGAAAAAAGACAAACGTCCGAACCCTCCCATAGATGGGCAGATGAACATTCAGGTTGGAATTATTTCAACCACCTCCACCTTCCGAGGGGTCTCCCGGACGCACATCCTGATAGACGCTCCGCAGGAAAAGGGAAACACGGTAATGGTCAACCGGATAGTCCCTGCGACCGTAAAGTTTGTGGATTCCGGCAGGGCTTTTAAAGTGCAGTGCATGGTTTTCAAACAGTACACAAGCCCGGCGCGGATATGGGCGTTGAACAGGCCGCCGGAAATGCAAAGCGTGAGCATGCGCAAAAGCTCCCGGACGCCGGTCTTTATCCCCGCCGTTCTCGATACGGACGGCTCCCGGATTGAAGGCGCGCTGATGAACCTGAGCGACAGTGGCGGGCTTTTCGCCACAACCAGCCCTGAATACAATGAGACCAGCTTTTCCCGTCTCACCGTCACCCTGCCCACTGGAATACGCGTGGATGGCGCTTTGTGCAAGTCGAAGAACGTGCATAGAGAGGGAGGAATAACGCTGATAGGGCTTGCGTTTTTTGAAGACGATGACAGGTGCAAAAGGCTCGCCATCAAGTCGTATTACGAAGCCTGCGCGCTTCATTTGCCGTAATGGACGCGGCGAAACCCCGTCTTGGCGCTTGGCGCCGCCCCCCCTGCAAGGTTATGATGTCCAGAGTACCAAATGAAAATGTCGGCGCAAAAGGGAGAAGGTTTGAATGACTTTGACGGGTTTTGCCAGTATTATTAAAACTATTCCACCAGCCTTTATGAAAAAACGAAACATGAAGTTGCTCGCTCTTTGCGCTATCGCAGGGCTTGTTTTCTCCGCTTGCGGCAAGAATCCAGCCGACCAGCCAAAAATCATGCAGAGCCCCCCAGTTCCCGTTTCCGTAGACAAAGCCGGGACGGCCGATGTGCCGGTGGAGGTGAGCGCTGTGGGCGTGGTGGAGGCTTATGCCGTAGTTTCCGTCAAATCGCAGGTCGCCGGTATCCTGCAAACCGTCCACTTCCGGGAAGGGAACCTGGTCAAAAAAGGGGATCCGCTTTTCACGATAGACCCACGCCCGTTCGAGGCTATGGTCAGGCAGTCAGAGGCCGTCCTGGCGCGGGATTCGGCGCAACTTGAAAACGCCAAAAGGGATGTGGAACGATCAGCCGAGCTTGTGAAAGACGGTTTCGTCTCCAAAGACAAATACGATTTGTCCAGGACCAACGTCGCCACGCTCGAAGCGGTCGTCCGCGCCGACAGGGCGGCTCTGGACACTGCAAGGCTCCAGCTTGGTTACTGCGACATAAGGTCGCCCATCAGCGGCGTCGCTGGCAGTCTTACGTTCGACGAGGGGAGCCTGCTCAAGGTCAGCGACGACAAGGCTATAGTGACTATACGGGCGATACAGCCCATCCGCGTCAGCTTCTCCGCGCCGGAGAAGCGCCTTGGCGAGATAAGGGCCGCCATGGCGCAAAGAAAGCTGTCGGTTAAAGCGTCGTTTTCGGACACTGCTGGAGCCAAAGAATACGGGTTTGTCGAATACATAGAGAATACGGTGGACACGTCCACCGGCTCCATAGTGGCCAAGGCTGTCTTCAAAAACACGGATATGCTCTTGTGGCCTGGACAGTTTGTGAATGTGACGGTTGAGCTGGATTCCCTGCCGGGAGCGGTCATGGTTCCTGCTCAGGCTGTGCAGACTGGGCAAAACGGGACATTTGTGGCCGTTGTGGAAAAGGACATGACTGCGCGGATACAGCCCGTGCGCGCCGGAGCGTCATCTAACGGGCAGACTGTGATAGAAAGCGGCCTTTCGCCGGGAGAGACGGTCATCACCGACGGTTACATCCGCATAAAACCGGGAGTGAAGGTGGAGATCAAGACCGGCGGTCAGCCCAAGGCCGCAGGGCGATGAACTTTTCGGAGTTATTCATAAGACGTCCGATTATGACGACGCTGGTCACGGCGTCCATCATACTCTTTGGCCTGTTCGCCTACCGCACACTGCCGGTCAACGATTTGCCGAATGTGGATTTCCCCACCATCTCGGTTTCGGCGAGCCTTCCCGGGGCCAGCGCGGAGACGATGGCGTCCGCCGTGGCCACGCCGCTGGAGCGGCAGTTTTCCACGATAGCCGGGCTGGAGTCCATGAACTCCTCCAGTTCGCTGGGCGGAACCCAGATCACGCTTCAGTTTTCCCTGAGCAGAAGCATAGACGCGGCGGCTCAGGACGTTCAGGCGATGATAACCAAAACAGCCAGGCAACTGCCGGCGGACATGCCCTTTCCTCCCACGTTCCAGAAGGTCAACCCCGCCGACCAGCCCATTTTGTTCCTTTCAATGTTGTCGCCGACGATGCCGTTATCGAAGGTTACCGGGTACGCGGACACCATGGTGGCGCCGAGGATATCCATGTTGAGCGGCGTGGCGCAGGTGGCCATTTACGGCTCGCAGAAATACGCCGTGAGGATACAGGTGGACCCGCTTGCGATGGCGTCACGCGGGATTGGGCTGGACGAGGCCGCCGCCGCAGTCCAAAGGGGCAACGTCACCCTGCCCACAGGGGCGCTTAACGGCAAATTCACCACCGTCACCGTGCAGGCTTCCGGCCAGCTGAATAACGCGGCGGCCTATGGCCCGTTGATCATCGCGTACAAGAATGGCTCCCCGGTTCGCCTCAACGACATCGGGCGCGTCATTGACAGCGTGGAGGAGGACAAAATAGCCAGTTGGCGGGACGATTCGCGCGCGATAATCCTTGCGGTCCAACGCCAGCCGGGATCCAACACGGTGGAGGTGATAGACAACATAAACAAATTGTTGCCGGAGCTTGGCGCGCGCCTTCCCGCCTCCGTCCGGCTGGTCACGATGTACGACAGGTCGGTCTCCATACGCGAGTCGCTGTCGGATGTAAAGAGAACCCTGCTGATCGCCATCGCCCTAGTGGTGCTGATAATTTTCATTTTTTTAAGGAACGTAACCGCCACCATCATTCCAAGCCTGGCCGTGCCGATATCGCTTATCGGCGCGTTCCCGGTGATGTGGGCGCTGGATTACAGCGTGAACAACCTGTCGCTCATGGCGCTGATACTGGCGGTCGGGTTTGTGGTGGACGACGCGATAGTGATGCTGGAGAACATCTCCCGCCACATGGAAAAAGGCGAGCCGCCGCTGACCGCCGCGCTTAACGGGTCAAAGGAGATTTGGTTCACGATCGTCTCCATGACGCTGTCGCTGGTGGCGGTGTTCATCCCCATCGTTTTCATGGGGGGGATAATGGGAAGGCTGATGCACGAGTTCGCCGTCACCATAAGCGTCGCCGTGCTTGTATCCGGTTTTGTGTCGGTCACGCTCACCCCTATGCTGTGTAGCAGGTTCCTCAAACCTCATCAAGCCGGGGAGGGAGGGCTTGTTTACCGCCTGCTGGAGCGGATGTTCGACTCCCTGCTATCCGGTTACAAGAGAAGTCTCGCCGTCGTCGTGGGTTATCGTAAAACTACGCTGGCGGTTACGGTCGCCCTGCTTTTCGTGACGATATACCTTTTTTCCAAGACACCCACCGGCTTCCTGCCGGCGGAGGACAACGGATTTATCTTCTCCTTCACGGAGGCGCCGCAGGGTGTGTCGTTTGAATCCATGATGGAACGGCAGAAAAAAGTCGCCGCGCTGATCATGGCCGATCCGAACGTGGACACCATCATGTCGTCCGTGGGGGCGGGCGGGCCAAACGCCACCGGCAACACGGGCCGGATATTCATCCGCCTCAAGCCGCGCGCCCAGCGCAAGCTCTCCTCCGACGAGTTCGTGCAGATGATGCGGGTGAAGACCGCCGGAGTGACTGGCATGCGGCTTTTCATGCAAAACCTCCCGCCAATACGGCTCGGCGGCCAGCTTACAAAAAGCCAGTACCAATTCACCCTGCAAAGCTCCGACACGGCGGAGATGTACCGGAGCGCCGCCTTGCTTGAGAGCAAGCTCAAAGAGATTCCGGAGTTGCAAGACGTCACCAGCGACATGCAACTGTCCAACCCTCAGGTGAACCTGGAGATAAACCGGGACAAAGCGGCGGCTCTGGGGCTTTCGCCGTTCCAGATCGAGGACGCTTTAAGCTACGCCTATAGCTCGCGGCAGATTTCCACAATCCTGGCGCCGGACAACCAGTACAAAGTCATCATGGAACTTCTGCCGGATAGCCAGAAGGAAGTCTCGTCCCTTAATTCTCTGTATGTGCGCTCTACGGGAGGCGCCCTGGTTCCGCTGTCCACCGTGGCGAAGATGACGGAAGGTTCCGGGCCGCTGACAGTCAACCACCTAGGGCAACTTCCCGCCGTGACGATTTCGTTCAACATCAAGCCAGGCGTGGCTCTCAGCGAGGCGGTCGAAATCGTCAACAAGACGGCGCTTAACGTCTTGCCGCAAACCGTGACAACCAGTTTCCAGGGAACGGCGCAGGCTTTCAAGGATTCGTCCGCCGGGCTTATGATCCTTCTTATGATGGCGGTGCTGGCGATTTATATCGTGCTTGGCATACTGTACGAAAGCTTCCATCACCCGATCACAATCCTCTCCGGCCTTCCGTCCGCCGCGATAGGCGCGCTTATCACGCTTACGATCTTTGGCAAGGAGCTTAACGTTTACGGCTTCGTGGGCGTGATAATGCTGGTGGGAATCGTCAAAAAGAACGCCATTATGATGATAGACTTCGCCCTCACCACGCAAAGGCGCGACGCCAAATCGCCGATGGACGCGATATTCGAAGGGTGCTTGGTCCGGTTCCGCCCCATCATGATGACCTCGATGTCCGCGCTTATGGGGACACTGCCCATCGCCATCGGCATCGGCGCGGGCGCAGAGGCCCGCAGGCCGCTGGGATTGGCGGTCGTGGGAGGGCTTTTATTCTCGCAGGCGATGACGCTTTACATCACGCCGGTCGTCTATTACTACATGGAGAAGCTGGCGAACTGGATAAAGCCGGGGAAAGCGTAAATTCCACAGGGCGGATCACTAGGAAGCCCGGCCTGCAAATGGCGATTCACGCCAATCGCCCCTGCAACCGGATGACCCGGTATCGCCACGGCCCACCGCATTGACCGTCAGGCGCGGGGCCTGTATAATCCATCAAGGAAGTTTTATGCGGCCATCGTCCGGTTTTGGGCGTGGCTCTTTTCATACGGGGCTGTTGTTGGAGGGCGCAAGCGCTTTACACGAATGTGGGGAAAAAAGATAAGGAAAGACGAACCCATGTACCCATCCGCAGACGTCCCTATTCCGCCTAACCAGCCCATGCCTCCCACCGGGAACACTTATAGGGCCGATCCTGTTGTGGAAAGCGCAAAACACAGGATGGCCGACGAGATGGAGCGCGGCCATACGCCGTATAACTTCACTGGGGAAATCAAGAGCGGCGGTTTTGGGTTGAGCCCTGTCGCCACCGCCTCGGCTGTGGCGCTGATCGCTGTGCTGGCTATCGGGTTCTTCGCATGGAAATTCCTGAGCGGCGTTTCAGGCAAAATGGATAACCTTGGCAGGAACATGGCGGCGATCTCCTCCCAACTTCAATCCGACAAAGAGGCTATGGAAGCGCCGGGCAGGGCGTTGGTGCGTTCCGAACTGCGGAAGACTTTAATAGCGCTCGATTCTGCGGTAGCGTTGGGCGACCCTGCCGTGACGGTCCAGGCCGTGAAACTGCGTGAAGAGGTCAAGGAACTGCTAGGCTCGATAGAGGGAGTGACGCCCCGGCCCGTTGGCGCAAGCCAGCCCCTGGGACAGGTTGTGGCTCCGGTCACAATTTCAAGCGCGCCGAGCGCTCCTGCCGTGGCCAAGGTAGAGGCTTCTGCGCTACGGCCATCCCCAATACCGCCATCATCAATACCGCAACTTGTGGCACAGCCAGCCGCGACACCAGCGCAGTCGCCGGTCGTTCAAAAAACTCCCGCCGGAGCAAACACTGTGGGAGTGGCGGAACAAGTCCCCGCTCCATCCGGCGAAGCGCGTGAAAACGTTAAGCCGTGACCGGCGGATTTTCGCCGTCTCTTTTTTTGTGACATTGGGGAAACCAAATGAGTCTTATTGGCGAGCTTAACGAAATTTCCCGTTTCTTTTTGCGCCAGTCCGCCGGTTTCCTTGAGATATTCAAGCTCAAGATACGAATCATCGGATTTTCCAACAAGCGAAGCGGCGTCCTGGCAAAACTTGGGGAAATGACCCACAAGGCCGTCGTCGAAGGCAGGCTGGATCCTGGCGATGACGCTATCCGCAAGTTTTCGCAAGAGGCTCACGCGGCGGAGCTTGAAATATCGTCCGCCGAGGAGGGCATCAACTCCAAACGCGAGGCTTTAAAGGAAGACTGGGTCCTTTTCAAAGCAAGGCTAAAGGATGACGACGACACATCCGCCGAAGCTGGGCGGAGCGTCAATCCAGACGGAGGGCCGGGACGAGGCGATGTCTGACACCGGGCGAGCGGCAGGTGTTTCGGGCAGGGATGGCGTAATGGCCATCAAGTTGATAGTGGGCCTGGCCGTGATCTTTTTGTTCGTTTCATTCGCCGCCCTCAACCAGAAACCGGTCACGGTGACATATTACGGTTATGAGGGCTCCGCCCCTGTATGGCTGGTTTCTGTCATAAGTTTTGCGTTAGGCTCTGCGGTGGCCGGCCTTTTTGGGGCGTTTACCATCATCCGTGAAAAAAGCAGGACTTTCAGCCTTTCGCGCAAGCTTGCCCGCGCCGAGGACGATTTGCGCGGCCTGCGGCAGAAAAATTACGCCCAAAGCGGACAGGCAGACCAATCCACCACGCGGCCATCATAGGGAATATTCCGTCATATCTTTCAGGCGCCGTCTCTGCAGATACCCCGCCTCGTTGAGCGGCAAATTCATTTTTCGGCGTTTCCATCCCCTCGTAATTCAAACGCTGTCATCAAACGCCGCGCCGGGTTTCGTCGCGTTTTGCCCGTGTATCAGGGAGATATAGATTGAGATACTCGCTGGCGCATGGTAATTTAGATTGTTACAGGTTGGCTGGTTTTCATCCATGCGCCGCCAGGCGGCGTATGCGAAATAAAGTGGCGCGTACAAGACGGCTTGCGTCCGGCGTCAAGGCTGGGCTTATGGCCGTTTAAATTTTGAAGCTTACTCCACAAAGGAGACGCGGTTTTGAATCAATTCTATAAAAATCTGGCCCTGTGGCTGGTGGTGGCGCTTGTGATGGTCGCCCTGTTCAACATGTTCAACCAGCCACATGTCTCCACCAGGGAGATTTCGCTGTCGGAGCTGATGGACGGCGTCGAGAAAGGGCAGGTGACCGAGTTTGTCGTCCAGGGGGATACAGGCCGTGGCAAGTTCAGCGACGGCAAGCTTTTCCAGGTCTACCTCATGGAGTATCCCGACCTTTTCAAGGAGCTGAGGAAGGCGGGGGTAAAAGTCAGCGCGCATCCGGCGGATAGCTCTCCGTGGTACATGAGCGTTTTCATCTCGTGGTTCCCGATGATCCTTCTGATCGGCATCTGGATATTTTTCATGCGCCAGATGCAGAACGGCGGGTCGAGGGCTCTTTCTTTTGGCAAAAGCAAGGCTCGCATGACCACCGAAAACTCCAAAAAAGCCACGTTCAAAGATGTGGCCGGGGTCGAGGAGGCCAAGGAGGACTTGCAGGAGATAATCGAATTCCTCAAGACCCCGCTAAAGTTTCAGAAGCTTGGCGGCAAGATACCAAAGGGCGTTTTATTGATGGGGCCTCCAGGCACCGGCAAGACCCTGCTTGCCCGGGCAATTGCGGGGGAGGCGAGCGTGCCGTTTTTCTCCATTTCCGGCTCGGATTTTGTCGAGATGTTTGTGGGCGTGGGCGCCTCCCGCGTGAGGGACCTTTTTGAACAGGCCAAGAAAAGCGCGCCGTGCATCATTTTTGTGGACGAGATAGACGCGGTGGGCCGTCACCGCGGGGCGGGGCTTGGCGGCGGCCATGACGAGCGGGAGCAAACGCTCAATCAGCTTCTGGTTGAGATGGACGGTTTTGAGGGGAACGAGGGCGCGATAGTGATAGCCGCCACCAACAGGCCGGACGTGCTGGACCCGGCCCTGCTAAGGCCGGGCAGGTTCGACAGGCAGGTGGTTGTCTCCAGGCCTGACATCGGCGGGCGCGAGGCCATACTTAAGGTTCACGTCTCCAAGATTCCGCTGGACGCCGACGTGGACATCAAGGTGCTTGCGCGGGGCACTCCTGGTTTTACCGGAGCCGACCTTGCAAACCTTGCAAACGAAGCCGCCCTTCTTGCGGCGCGCGAGGATGGCGAGAAGGTGAGCATGCGCCATTTCGAGATGGCCAAGGACAAGGTCATGATGGGCGCGGAGCGGCGTTCCATGATAATAAGCGACAAAGAGAAGAAAAACACGGCAGTGCACGAGGCTGGCCACGCGCTGGTGGCCGTGCTTACGCCCGGCTCCGACCCTATTCACAAGGTTAGCATAATCCCGCGCGGCAGGGCTTTGGGTGTCACCCAGCAACTGCCTGTGGATGAAAAGCACACACATCCCAAGGATTATCTCATTGCCCGGCTGGCTATACTTATGGGCGGACGGGCGGCGGAGGAGATGGTGTTAAACCAGTTCACCACCGGAGCGTCAAACGATATAGAGCAAGCCACCAACCTTGCGCGCAAGATGGTTTGCGACTGGGGTATGAGCGAAAAGATGGGCCCGGTCGCCTTTGGCCGGCGCGAGGAGCAGATTTTCCTGGGCAGGGAAATAGCGCAGAGCCGCGAATACTCCGAGAGCACGGCCATCGAGATAGACACCGAAGTAAGGGCCTTTGTCACCAGCGCCTACGATTCGGCCAAAAAGATTATCATCAAGCATCGCAAACTCCTCGACGATATAACATCGCTCCTGCTTGAGGTGGAGGTTGTGGACGGGATATTGATCGCCAAGCTTGTCAATGACGGGCTGGCGGCTGGCTCTATTCCCGATGCGGACATGGCTCCGTCCGTTTCCTGAACGGGGCGAGAGCGGGGTGAAGCCTGTTCGCAGACGGTGACGGGCTGATGGGAAATTTTCCTGGCGGGCCGATGACTCAACCCAATACACCAGCCTGGCTGGCCTTCGCCCCGGCCATATTGCTGGCGACAATAGCGCTGGTCGTTTATATGGCTTTCCAGTTCTTTTTTGGAGACGCGCTGGAGACGTTGACGATAGGGTCTTTGGCGGAGTTGGAGACACAGGCAAGCAAGCTTGCCAATGAGATCGTAACAGAGGCAGTCAATGTCATCGAGCCACCTTCCCGCCGCAAACGCTCCCCAGCCGCGCCTGTTGAAAAAAAGGCCGCCACATCGCTGGGCCAACCGTTGGCGCTCCTGGATTTTACGGGGCAGGAGCAGGCTGTCTACCTGAAGGCCACTTCCTCCCCGGACATGAAAGCCACGTTTATAATTGACAATGATTACCCTGTTTCCGCAAAGCTTTCGGCCGTCGTTGGCGACAGGGCTGGGGGGAAGTCTTTCGCAAGCGGGCGGGTCACACTGCCAAAGCCCGTTCCAGTTGGGGGGAAGAGGGCGTTTTCGGCATATCTTAAGGGGACGCGGTTTAAGGCTGTCCGTATTGCGGCGGTGGAGCAGGTTGGGGATCAGTTCATCATCTGGGAGAAACGCGACGTTCCGGTAGGAGACAGGTGGACTCTGGTCACAATCCCGTTCGCCGATTGCGATATGTGGATGTATGATTTGAAAAGCCATAAATACACGCGTCCCGCAAGTTTTTCGGAGCCTGAAAACATAAGCGGTTTGCAGGCGCTCGTCCAACCGGCGCAGGTCACAGGCCCCACCGCCACGCTGTGGATAGGCTCCATATCGTTGAGGTGAGGGGCGGGACGATCGAGAATTGGGTAAACTATCAAGTTAAGGTGTCGAGATGAAAATACTGCTCAGCAACGATGACGGAATAAACGCCAAAGGCATAGAGGCCATGCGTACCGCGCTGGAGAAGGTGGCGGAGGTGTTCGTGGTCGCCCCGGAGACGGAGATGTCCGCCGTGGGACACGCGATCACAATCACCGACCCACTGCGCGTGCGAAGGGTGATGCGTAACGGCTCCCTTTTCGGCATAGCGGTAGACGGCACGCCGGCCGATTGCGTGAAAATAGCCGCTCGGGCGATCCTTGCGGAACGGCCCGACCTCGTAGTGTCGGGCATAAACCAGGGGCAGAACGTGGCCTCCAACATCATATATTCCGGCACCGTCTCCGCCGCGACGGAAGGGATGATACTGGGTATCCCGTCAATCGCCGTATCGCTGGCGTCGTTCACGTCGCATGATTTTTCGGTGGCGGCGGAATACGGCGTGAAAATAGCCCTCAAGGCGCTGGAGAAAGGCCTGCCGGAGGGCGTTTTGCTCAACGTCAACGTCCCGGCGCTTCCGGCGGACAAAATCAAAGGCGTGAAAGTGTGCCGGATGGGGGTCAGCAAGTTCCGCGAGGTTTTCGAAAAGCGCGTTGATCCGAGGCTGAACGATTATTACTGGCAAGGCGGTGAAATGTTGGTGAGCGATGGAGACGGTGACGCGGATATAGGACTGCTCCAAGAAGGTTATGTGACGGTGACGCCGATCCATTTTGACCTGACACGCAATGATTTTCTTGAAAATATGAGAGGCTGGGGGATGTAGCAGATGAAGTTTGCGGTCGAAGCTTCAACGATAAAAGGCGAGGCCCTTATTCCCGCCTCCAAATCGCACACGATACGCTCGCTTTTCTTTGCGGCGCTTGCCGACGGCGAGTCCACGATAACCAACCCGCTGGATTCCGACGACGCGCGTTCGGCTCTTGCCGCTGTGACGGCGATGGGCGCAAGGACGGAGGTGAAACAATCCGAGTGGCGAGTGTGGGGGCATGGCGGCGACGTTAAATCGCCCGCCGGCCCGGTTGATGTGGGCAACTCCGGCACCACCGCGCGGTTCGCGCTCTCCATGGCGTCGTTAGGCGGGTCTGTGGTTAGCATAACGGGCGACGAACAGACCCGCTCCCGCCCGATGGGGCCTCTGCTGACTGCGTTAGCGAATCTTGGAGCGCAGGCCAGCGGAACCAACGGCAAGCTACCAGCGCGGGTGCGGGGGCCTCTGCTCGGCGGAACCACATCGGTTGACGGGACATCGTCGCAGTACCTGTCCAGCCTGCTCATCCACGCGCCATACGCTCAAAAAGACACAGTGATAACCCTGTCGCATCTCAACGAAAAACCATACGCCGAGATGACCCTGCGGTGGCTGGACAAGTTTGGAATAGAGTACAAACGGCAGGGCTACGAGAGGTTCGAGATAAAAGGCGGGCAGAGATACAAGCCGTTCAAGGAGCAGATACCCGGCGATTTTTCATCCGCGACGTTCTTCGCCTGCCTTGGAGCCATGCCGGGAAACGAGGTTGCGCTACTAGGGCTGGACATGGCCGACTCGCAGGGTGACAAAGCCGTGTTCGGGTATCTTGAGCGGATGGGCGCGGGCGTTTCGATAGGCAAAGGCCGCATCACTGTCAAAGGCGCGCAACTAAAGGGAGTAAAGCTCGACCTCAACGCCACGCCGGACGCGCTACCTGCTATGGCGGCTCTTGCGGCTCTTGCCGAGGGAACGACGGTATTGGGCAACGTGCCACAGGCGAGGATAAAAGAGACCGACCGCATCGCAGTGATGGCCAAAGAGCTTACGAAGATGGGGATCAAATGCGAGGAGACGCCGGACTCGTTGATCGTCCACGGCGGAAAACCCAAAGGCGCGCTAGTGACCAGCCACGGCGATCACCGCGTGGTGATGAGCCTGGCCGTCCTTGGGACACGCGCCGAAGGGGTGACGCAGATAGAACGGGCCGAAGCCGTGGGCGTGACATTCCCAAACTTCGCGGAACTGTTCAGGAACTGCGGCGGGAAGCTTACGGTGGCGTAGGGGCGATCCGGTGAATTCCCCTTCTTCAAACCGGGCGGCCCATTTTTTCTTCTTTACCACCCGCATGTTTTTCCTGATATACTTTTGACTTTAGCTCTTTCCGGTCCTCGCCGGTTTTATAGGCGTGGTCACCTGCGGCGCGCGGCATACAATCCTTTTAAAAATGGGATTGTGATGACGTATGGCCGCTTCCGGTTATTGATGGTTTGACTATTATTAGCCGCACTTATCGAAATAACGGGCCTGTTTTGGCCCATTACACGCGGCTTGTGGATTAACTCACATTTACGAAGGTTCCAAAAAGTTTATGCCCGATCTTGAGCCGGTTTCCGGCATCCTGGACATCACGGACAAGGGGTTCGGTTTCCTGCGCTCCATTGACAGATGTTACGCCATGGACTCGTCCGACCCTTATGTGGGCCAGAATATCATCCGCAAACACAGGCTGATGTCCGGCATGTTTGTGGAGGGCGCTGGCTCCCCCAAAAGCCCCAAACAACCTAACGTGGCCCTGGAGATGGTGGAGCGGGCGGATGGCCTGCCTGTGGAAGTTTCCATGCGCAGGACGCCGTTCAACAAGCTTACGGTCATAGACCCGCACGACAAACTGCGGCTGGAAACCGGCCAGCATCCGCTGACGACACGCGTGATAGACCTTTTCGCCCCAATCGGCAAAGGGCAAAGGGCGCTTCTTGTCTCCCCGCCCAAGGCTGGCAAAACCACGATCCTTGAGGATATCGCAAAGGGCATAAAGAGCAACCACCCGGATATGCGGGTGATAATTTTCCTTATCGACGAGCGGCCCGAAGAGGTCACGCAGTTCAAGCGCAATGTCGGCGGCGAAGTTGTGGCGACAAGCTTCGACGCGCCGCTGTCGGAGCAGATACGCACGTCGGAGCTTATGATGGAGCGCGTCCAGCGGCTGGTGGAGGCCGGGGAGGACGTGGCGCTTATCGTGGACTCCATCACGCGGCTGGGCCGCGCTTTCAACAAGGCCACGGACAACAGGGGCGGCAAAACGCTTTCCGGCGGCGTGGCGGCAAACGCGCTGGAGTTCCCGCGTAAGTTTTTTGGTTCGGCCAGGAAAATAGAGGACGGCGGGAGCTTGACCATCATCGCCACATGCCTTGTGGACACAGGAAGCAAGATGGACGAGGTGATTTTCCAGGAGTTCAAGGGCACCGGCAACACGGAGATCGTGCTGGACAGGGCGTTGGCCGAGGAACGCGTTTTCCCGGCCATCAACCTTGGCCAGTCCGGCACCAGGAAAGAAGAAAAACTCCAGACCACCGAAGACCTCCGGAAAATATGGATGATAATGAAGGCCATTGCGGGAGACAGAGGTTTCGTCAAATACAAGGCTCTTATAGACAAGATGGACAGAACGAAGTCCAACGCCGATTTCCTCGCCACTATCCCCCTGCGCTAAACGGCTCGCGGGGGGCCGGGCCATGATCCCATCACAAGATATAGCCACGCAGGTCGGCCAGCTCGTTAAAGAGGACGCAGGCGGGATAGTCCACGACTTCCTGCGCGTCTTGCTGGAAAACGGTTTTACAGTGTGGGCTGTGGGGGGGATCATACGCGACACCGCTATGGACCGGCGCGTGACGGACATTGACCTGGTCACGGATAAAGACCCCATCGAGACTGCGGATCGTTTCGCATCTCAACAGGGCCTCGGATACGTCGCCCTGGACGATTCCCGACACATAGCGCGCATCATCATGGGAAGCAAATCCCTATTCAAAACCGTGGACGTGTCGCTTATGCAGGGAACGTCCATTGATGACGACCTGCGAAACCGGGATTTCACGATCAACGCGGTGGCGGCCCGGTTCGATGGCGATTGCTTCACAATCCACGACCCGCTCGGCGGCCTTGCCGATCTGGAATCAAAAACGCTTCGCGCTGTTTCGCAAACCTCCATGCGTGACGACCCTGTCCGCGTACTGCGCGCCCGCAGGTTCGAAAATTCCCATAACCTCACGCCGTCGCCGGAGATAAAAAAGATGGCGGCGGACGCGGCCCACCTGCTTGCAGATGTGGCTGGCGAACGAATTTCGCAGGAGCTGTTATATATTTTCCGCGAGCCGTTCAGCCACCGCGCCATAAACGCGATGGACGCTGACGGAAGCCTTGATTTTGTGTTTCCAGAACTATCCCCCACACGATCAGCCCCGCAGAACCAGTGGCATCATCTTGACGTATTCGCCCATTCCGTCGAGACACTTTCGCAGATGGAAAACATAATCGCCAATCCGCCTCAATGGCTGGCGCAGTGGCGCAAAACCATTGACGAATCGCTTTGCGAAGAAGTTTCCGGAGGCTGGACACGGCGTGAGGTTCTCAAAATAGCGGCGCTCCTTCATGACGTCGGCAAACCCGGATGCTCCGCTTTATCAGATGATGGTAAAAGGACGTTTTACAGCCACGAAATAACCGGCGCGGAACTCGTGACCCAGGCCGCCACCAGGCTCCGGCTTCCGGGCACGGTGAGAAGCGGACTTAGGATACTCGTAAAAAACCACTTGAGGCCGTTCAACGCCCTTCATGAAGGAGCGCTTTCGGAACGGAGCGTTTACAGGTTCCACCGCGACCTGGGGCCGTGGGCCGTCCCCGCCGTAATTCATGCCGTAGCGGACGCGATGGCCACGCAAGGCCCCGCCGTGACTGAAGCAAGAAGGCTGGCAGAGTGGGCCGCCGCCGTCAAAGCTCTGGATTACGCGGAACAGGCGCGCAGAGCGCCGCAGTCACGCGAACCGTTATTGGATGGCCGTGACATCATGAAGGTTTTTGCTCTGCCGGAAGGCCCGTTGATCGGCAGACTGATAGCGCTGGTCAAGGAAGCGCACGCCATCGGCGAGATAAACACAAGCGAAGAGGCAGTGGCGCTTGTGAAGAAAGAGATGGCAAGAGTGAGGGATTAACCCGGATTCCGAAGTTGAACCCTCTCGACAGGCGGATATCCTTGTTTGGTAGGGGCGACCCGGTGGGTCGCCCAGATTAGGAAGGGCGACCCACCGGGTCGCCCTTACATTTCCTTTCGCTCTGCGCGGGTGTTCTTCACCCTGCGGGATATCAAACATCACGCCGCAACATCTTCGTAGGGGCGCCGCTTGCCGCGCCCTTTGCCAATTTCCCCCTCACCCTGCCCTCTCCCCGTAAACGGGGCGAGGGTAAGGAGAGAATCCGTTGCCTCATGCAAAGCTCTCCTCGCCATTAGCAAAATAGTTCTTGACTTTTCGGGGGGGGGGGTAAAGTCCCTTCGGGGAAAACGGGGTGAATCAAAAATCACATTATTTCACACCCAGTTTTCCGCAGTTCCAGGGAGGTTGTAAAAGTAGCGTGGCACGTAAAAACACTTTCATTTTAGGGAGAGAGCGACATGAAAAAGACAATCTATATGTTGAGTTTCCTCTTTTTAATTTCACTTTCAGCGTGTGGCAGTAGTGGTTCGAGCACACCAGCAACCACGCCGGCAACCACTCCGACATATGTGGGGACATGGCTGTTTGCCCACACTACTGATAGCATAAGGGATACATATACATTCGGCGCCGATAATACTTTGACTTTCGCTAACAACCTCGGATGTACGGTCACTGGCACAATTGCGGTTACCGGTAACAACCCCTGGACTATAACTAGTACTGGAACAAGCGCCACTACCGCGTGTGGCTTAGCAACGCTTCCATGGACTGGCTCTCCGTCAATCTTCACAGTTTCCAGCGACAATAAGACAGCGACCTATACTAGCAGTGATGGACATGGCCCAGATGAGTCGGGTATCACCGGTACCAGGCAATAAATCGCGGTTCATGGCTGGTGGGGTGATTATCATCCCCCGGCCATAACCCGCGCCACGAGGAACCGTGGTCAGCGAAATGGCAGGGGCGAACCGGTCAAATTACCGTATCCCTCTTGAAATTGACGTCATCCGTCTTCGGGTAGTCGAGGGTGTTGTGCAGGCCGCGGGATTCTTTCCTTAAAATGGCGCAGTCTATTATCATCTCCGCGTTGAGAGCCAGGTTCCTAAGCTCCAGCAGGTCGGAGGTTATCACGAAGTTCCAGTAATAATCCTCGATCTCATGCTTGAGCAGGGTTATCCTGTTTTTCGCCCGCGCCAGCCGTTTGTCTGTCCGCACTATGCCGACGTAGTTCCACATCAGCCGCCGTATCTCGTCCCACATGTGGGATATCACCACCTGTTCGTCGGCGTCAACGGCCCCGCCGTAGTCCCAATCCGGGGCTGTGGGCGGTGGCGGGCAGTCCCGTACCCACTGCGCCGCAGAGTTGGATGCGCGGTCAGAGAAAACAACCGCCTCCAGTAGCGAGTTGCTCGCCAGCCTGTTGGCCCCGTGAACGCCAGTGTGGGCGCACTCCCCCGCCGCGAAAAGGCCGCGTATGTTGGTCCGGGAATCCATGTCCACTTTCACGCCCCCGCACATGTAATGGGCCGCTGGCACCACGGGTATCATCTGCGTGGTGGGATCGAAACCAAACTTTAAACATGTGGCGTGGATATTGGGAAACCTGCGCCGGAAGGCTTCTGGGCTTATCATCGTGGTGTCCAGATAGACGAAGTCGTAGGCCCATTTTTTCATCTCGCGGTCAATGGCGCGGGCCACGATATCGCGTGGGGCCAGCGACCCCATCG
>Ga0315281_10004027_pt1 | contig 21433 bp, 24 predicted proteins | sample YL17G07_0_MG_FD_204540 | JGI IMG/M metagenome (GOLD analysis project Ga0315281, IMG submission 204540) | Sediment microbial communities from Yellowstone Lake, YNP, Wyoming, USA - YL17G07_0 | ecosystem: Environmental > Aquatic > Freshwater > Lake > Sediment | place: USA: Wyoming | collected...
TCGCTCGGATTAAGGGCTTGAAATCAGCCAATTTGAGTGGAAGAAAAAATTGGCTGAGAAATTCCGGCGAAAAATCGGAATACGGAACAACTGGCGCGATAAAAATTCGATTTATAGAGGCGCCCTAATGTGAATTATACATACTTTGTGCATATTGGCAAGGATTCGCGCAATCGGTGCGAATCACGGGATCACCCATTAGCTTCCCCTGTTAATGCTCCTGTATCGGCGATACAAGTAGTACGGTCGCGGCGTTGGTGTGCGACGTGCTGTGTTTCCGGCTTGAGCTTGCGCCGTTGTGGTTGCTCAACATCCGCTTCAATGACAAGAATGTGCGGGGTCAGGTCTTTCATTATCACCCCCCGTGCTAAGATTATCCAATCATGGCCCGACCTCTACGACTTGAACTTGCTGGCGCGCTCTATCACGTCACTTCCCGAGGTGATGGGCGCGAGGACATCTATCGCTCTGATGAAGATCGCGTGGCGTGGTTGGAAACACTCGGCCAGGTTTGCGAGCGATTCAACTGGGTATGCCACGCCTATTGCCAGATGAGCAATCACTATCATCTGGTCATCGAAACGCCCGAAGCCAATCTCTCGAAAGGCATGCGCCACTTGAATGGTGTTTACACCCAGCGCTTCAATCGCAGCCACCAGCGTGTAGGCCATGTCTTTCAAGGACGCTTCAAAGCTATTCTGGTGGAGAAAGACAGTTACCTGCTGGAGTTGGCCCGCTATGTTGTCCTCAATCCACTAAGAGCGCGGATGGTTCGACGGCTTGAGAATTGGCCGTGGAGTAGTTATCTCGGCCACCTGCGGACAGGTGGCCAGGCCGGATTGGCTGCAATGCGACTTCATTCTTTCGCTGTTTTCCACACGACGTTCGCACGCGGTGGACAAGTACAATGCTTTCGTCCAAGAGGGTAAAGGGTTGCCATGCGTATGGGACAAGCTAAAAGGGCAGATTTATCTTGGTTCGGATGCGTTCATCGAGAAAATGCAGGCCTTGGTTGACCAGCAGCCGATGTTGACCGAGATACCCCGCTCTCAGCGCCGCGTGCTAACGCAGGCGCTTTCCGAATTTGCTCAAAAACATGAGCGTAACGATGCCATTGCCCTTGCTTACCTGTCGGGTCAACATACTATGGCGGCGATTGCCGAGCACTTTGGGGTGCACTACACGACCGTGAGCCGGTTGGTGAAGGCACATGAAGCTGCGAAATAGGGGTATGTGATAATGAAAGACCTGACCCCATGACCTGACCCCATGACCCTGGACCCTGCATGACCCTGTGACCCTGTGGGACCCTGGTGTCGGCTCACCCCGTGCCCAGCAAAATGAAATACCAAACCGTCGGGCACAGGGTGCCAGACCTACGCATCTGGCTTCAACCGGCTTCCAGCGGGTCGAATAATTTTAATTCGCCGATCCAGGCGAAATCGCCGGTATTACATGTCGCCAGCGCATATCCCCGGTCAAGGCAGGTGGCGGCGCATTCCACTTCAAACTTCACCTGGCCGGATCAATAGTGCTTGATAAACACAACAGAAGTGTTTAGTATTTGAGCCATGAACTCAAAGCAAATGAAAAAATGGCTGGAACAGCAAGGGGCGACCTTTCAGCCTGGAAGGGGTTCACACTTAAAGGTTTTTTTGAATGGTAAGCAATCCGCTTTACCGATGCACGGAACGGCGGAGTTGGGCAAGGGACTTGAGGCTGCGATTAAACGACAGCTTGGTTTGAAATAAGGAGATGCGCATGTTTGATTATCCGGTAATTCTCACTCCTGACGACGGCACTGTGTTGGTTACTTTCCCCGATGTGCCGGAAGCGATCACCTTCGGTGCGGACGAGAGTGAAGCCCTGCTACACGCAGTGGACGCACTCGAAACGGCGATGTCGTTTTATGTAGACGCACGCAAGCCCTTGCCCCTCGCAAGCAAGGCTAAACGCGGGCAGCATACCGTGAGCCCTTCTGCACTGGAATGTGCGAAGCTGGGTGTGTATCAGGCAATGACCGAACAAGGTATAAAGAAAGCCGAATTAGCTCGCCGTCTAGGCTGGCACATGCCTCAAGTGGATAGATTATTTGATTTGCACCACGCTTCTAAGCTGGATCAGATCGAGGCAGCGGCCAGGGCGTTAGGGCGTCGTGTTGAGGTGCGTATCGCCTGAAATAGGCTCTAAAAGGGCAAATCAACTCCAGGGCGGGGAAATTAAAAAGTGTCAGGCTCAAATTTCGATCAACAACTGCTCTTGCGCCCCGTCTAAATCTGCCGACAACGGTTTTTGTGGTCGGCCACGGGGCATCATCTCTAAGCGAGAATGAAACACAAACAAGAAGAACATCGCCAACGAGTGGAAAAATTGCGCGCGACGCGGCAATCTTTCGACACTCTGATATTGCGAGAACAACCCGACCCATACCGCGAGCTTTTCGCTTCCAAAAAAGCACTGATCGTCGGGCCTGCGGGTTCATTGCTGCTCACCATGGTGCGCATACCGGTTGCGGGAGGGCGAACTTTGTATCGTCGCATTGCCAATCGTGTCTTGTTCGAGGATATGGAAGCACGGGAGCTGATCCGGTCGCGCTTTCTTTCCCCAGAAATGAGCCTTTCCGCCTGGCCGGATCGCAATCCCGCCATCGTCGCCGACCCCTCCGGCGAGATACTGGAAAAACTGGAATGGCACCACAGCCCCAACCACATCCTGGCCGTGTGCCTGATTCCCCGCCGGATACATCGCCAAACCGGACTCCATGCTGCGGGGCGTGGCGGACATGATATGTTCTGGATAGGCAGTGGTAGGTCGGGCACCCCGTGCCCAACAAAATGAAAAACCAAATCGTCGGGCACGGTGTGCCCGACCTACATGGCTGATGACAGATGTTTTGGGTAGGGCATCCGATCCGCCACCGGGTTGACCAAGATTTCGCAAGTTGGCATTGCAGTGTTGTATCCCATATTATACAATTCGCCTCATGAAGACCATTCACACCACCGAGATGTTCGACGTCTGGTTCGCCGGGTTGCGGGATCGGCAAGCGGCGGCGCGGATCAAGATGCGGATTCGCCGTGCCGAAGAGGGCAACTTCGGCGACTGCGAGCCGGTGGGCGAAGGGGTTTCGGAAATGCGGATTCACTACGGGCCGGGCTATCGCGTGTATTTCGCGCAGCGCGGCATGGAAATGGTGATTCTGCTGGCGGGTGGCGACAAGTCTACCCAATCCAAAGACATCAAAATCGCGCTGAAGCTGGCGCAAGAACTTTAGGAGGTCAATATGGGAACCATCAAACTGCGTAAATGGGACGTGGTGGAGCATCTAAAAACCGACGAGGACATGGCGCTCTATCTGGAAGCCTGCCTGGAAGAAGCCGGGGATGATCCATCCTTTATTGCCAAGGTGTTGGGTGACATCGCCCGTGCCAAGGGCATGAGCCAGCTTGCGCGCGATACCGGCCTGGGGCGCGAAAGCTTGTACAAGGCGCTATCCGGCGAGGGCAACCCGAGCTTTGCCACCATCCTCAAGGTCATCAATGCGCTGGGCGTGCAGCTCCATGCCGCGCCGCGTACTCACTCCCACACCTAAGTGACGTTAGGTACCCCGTGCCCAACAAAATGAAAAACCAAACCGCCGGGCACGCAATATGTCCTCGGTAACGTGTGTTCTCAGTAACTGTTGAGCGCAGGCGTGGCCGGTGTTATAATGCGCGCCGCCGTTTGTATGGCAGTTCACAAACGGAAATTCACACACTCGTTCATGTTGGGGTGCCAGCAATGGTCAAGCTGACGAGTGGAAGAACTTAACCCTTAACACATGGAGTAATCATGACTGTAACTATGCGTCAAATGCTGGAAGCGGGCGTCCATTTCGGACACCAGACCCGTTATTGGAATCCCAAGATGGCTCCTTTTATTTTCGGCCATCGCAACAAGATACATATTATCAACCTGGAAAAAACCGTTGTCATGTTCAACGACGCGCTGAAGTTCGTGCGCAAGCTGGCTGCCGGAAAAGGCACCGTGCTTTTTGTGGCGACCAAGCGCCAGGCGCGCGAAATCATCAAGGAAGAGGCCATTCGATGCGGCTGCCCTTATGTGGATCAGCGTTGGCTGGGCGGCATGCTCACCAATTTCAAGACGGTGCAGCAATCCATCAAACGCCTGCATGACATAGAAGCCATGATTCAGGACGGCAGTGTGGAGAAGCTTTCCAAGAAGGAAGGCCTGATGATGCAACGCGAACTGGAAAAACTGGACCGCAGCCTCGGCGGCATCAAGAACATGAATGGCCTGCCCACCGCAATTTTCGTGATCGATGTCGGCTACCAGAAAGGCACCATCGTGGAAGCGCAGAAGCTCGGCATCCCCGTGATCGGCGTGGTGGACACCAACCATACCCCAATCGGCGTGGATTACATCGTTCCGGGCAACGACGACTCCAGCCAGGCGATACGCCTGTATGCACGCGGCGTGGCCGATGCGGTGCTGGAAGGACGTGAGCAGGCGCTCAACGAGGTGGTAGCGCAGGCAGAAGAACAGGCGGCTTAGGCATTTCAGGTTTGGCCTGACGGGCATGGCAAACGTAGTAGCCCATGATGATGGCCCGTCATGCCCGTTTCCCTCTCTCCAGCTCTCCCCCGGAGGGAGAGAGAGATAGGGATTCGCTGCGCGAGTATTACGTTAATGGGGCGCAAGCCCCTTTTTTTGTAGGATACGTTTTCAAGGAGTGTGGCAATGGCGGAAATTACCGCAAGTATGGTGAAGGAACTGCGCGAGGCAACCGGCCTCGGCATGATGGATTGCAAGAAAGCGCTGGCGGAAACCGACGGCGATTTCAAGGCGGCTGAGGAGCTGCTGCGCATCAAGAGCGGCGCCAAGGCGAGCAAGGCATCTTCACGCGTGGCGGCCGAGGGTATGGTTGGCGTTTTTATCAGTGCGGACGGCAAGACCGGCGCGCTGGCGGAAGTGAATTGCGAAACCGATTTCGTGGCGAGGAATGAAGACCTCATGGCATTCGCCAGGAATGTGGCGCAAGCCGTTGCACTAAACAATCCTGCCGACATCGCGGCATTGTCATCTGTCGCGCTGTCTGGCGGCGGAAGTGTGGAAGAGGTGCGCAAGGCTCTGCTTATGAAGCTGGGCGAAAACATCAGCGTGCGCCGTTTCGCGCGCTACGCCACGGCTTCCGGAAAACTGTCTTCCTATCTGCACGGCAACAAGATCGGCGTGATGGTGGACTATGCCGGCGGCGATGAGATGTTGGGCAAGGATCTGGCGATGCACATCGCGGCCAGCAAGCCGAAGGCGATAGATGCTTCCGGCGTGAACGCCGAGGAGATCGCCACCGAGCGCCGCATCGCGATCGAGAAGGCGCGCGAAGCCGGCAAGCCGGAAACCATGCTGGAAAAAATCGCCGAAGGCACGGTGCAGAAATTCCTCAAGGAAATGACATTGCTCGGCCAGGTGTTCGTCAAGGCCGAGGATGGCAAGCAGACCATCGAACAGTTGCTGAAGGGCAAGGGCGCTTCCGTGTCCGCGTTCCAGATGTTCGTGGTGGGCGAAGGCATAGAGAAGAAGGTCGAGGATTATGCTGCCGAAGTGGCGGCAGCCGTAGCCGCTGCCGCGAAGGTGTAAGCAGATGGCCGCCACCTATAAACGCATCCTGCTCAAGCTGTCTGGCGAAGCATTGATGGGCGATGACAGCTACGGTATCAACCGGGCCGTGATCGGGCGCATCGTCGCCGAGATTGGCGAGGTGGTTGCGCTGGGGGTGCAGGTTGCGATAGTGATCGGTGGCGGCAACATTTTTCGTGGCGTAGCACCTGCCGCTGCGGGCATGGACAGAGCCACCGCCGACTACATGGGCATGTTGGCCACGGTGATGAATGCCATGGCGCTGCAGGATGCCATGAAGCGCCACGGGCTGGAATGCCGCGTGCAGTCCGCGCTCAACCTGGAGCAGGTGGCGGAACCGTTCATACGCGGCAAGGCATTGCGTTATCTGGAAGAAGGCAAGGTGGTGATCTTCGGCGCCGGCACCGGTAACCCCTTCTTCACCACCGACACCGCTGCCGCCCTGCGTGGCGTGGAGATGGATGCTGAAGTCGTCATCAAGGCGACCAAAGTGGATGGTGTGTACACCGCCGATCCGAAAATTGACGCTTCCGCCAGCCGTTACCAGAAACTGAGCTTCGATGAGGCAATTGCCAAAAACCTCAAGGTGATGGATGCCACTGCGTTGACCTTGTGTCGCGACCAGAACCTGCCCATCATCGTATTCAGCATTTTCAAGCATGGCGCGCTGAAGCGCGTGGTGACAAAGCAGGATGAAGGGACGCTGGTACATTGCAATTGATGGAGGGGATGAGTGATGATTTCTGATGTCAAAAAAACCACCGAACAAAAAATGAGCAAGACGCTGGAAGCGCTCAAGGCGGACTTCGGCAAGGTGCGCACCGGCAGGGCGCATGCCGGTATTCTGGATCATGTGATGGTCGATTATTACGGCAACCCAACGCTGATTAATCAGGTTGCCAACATTACCTTGATCGACACGCGCACGATCGGCGTACAGCCGTGGGAAAAGAATATGATCGGATCGGTGGAGAAAGCGATCCGCGATTCCGGCCTGGGGCTGAATCCGTCAACCAACGGCGACATCATCCGGGTACCAATGCCGATGTTGACCGAAGAACGCCGCCGTGACCTGATCAAGGTGGTGCGCGGTGAAGCGGAGAACGCCAGGGTGGCGGTGCGCAACGTGCGCCGCGATTCCAACGAGCATCTCAAAAAACTGCTCAAGGATAAGAAGGTCAGCGAAGACGATGAGCGCCGTGCGCAGGATGACGTGCAAAAATTGACCGATCGCTTTGTCACAGAAATAGACAAGGCGCTGCAAGCTAAAGAAGCCGACCTGATGGCGGTCTAAGTGGCCGGCTTTCAAAGCTCAACCCGCGTCATCCCCAACGCTCCCGGTGTTCCGCGCCATATCGCCATCATCATGGATGGCAATGGCCGCTGGGCGAAGAAGCGCTTCCTGCCGCGCGTGGCAGGACATCAGCGCGGCGTTGAGGCCTTGCGCGAAACGGTGAAAGCCTGCCGCGAACTGGGTGTGGAATATCTCACCGTTTTTGCCTTCAGCAGCGAGAACTGGCGCCGCCCGGCGGACGAGGTTTCCTTCCTGATGCAGTTGTTCCTGAAAATGCTGGAACGCGAAGTGGCCAAGCTGCACGAAAATAACATCTGCCTCAAGATCATCGGGGACCGCAGCCATTTTGATGACCAACTCAACCGCCGCATTGCCGAAGCGGAACAGCTTACCGCAAACAACACTGGCCTGACGCTTACCATTGCGGCTAATTACGGCGGGCGCTGGGACATCATGCGGGCAGTGCAGGCGATGTTGCAGGCGCGTCCAGAACTGTCTGCCGGCTTTAGCGAAACAGAGTTCGAACCCTATCTTTCCATGCATTATGCGCCGGAGCCGGATTTGTTCATCCGCACCGGTGGCGAGCAGCGCATCAGCAATTTCCTGTTGTGGCAGATGGCTTACACCGAATTGTATTTCACCGATACGCTGTGGCCCGCCTTTGACCGCGAGGCGTTGCAGGCCGCCATCCAGTCTTACCAGACACGCGAGCGACGCTTCGGGCGAACCAGCGAACAGGTACGGGGTGAGCAAGCGCAAGAAAGTAAAGTTGATGCTTAAACAGCGAATCACCACCGCGATCATTCTGCTGGTGCTGTTCCTGTCTGCGTTATTTTTCTTGCCCACATCTGGATGGGCTTTGCTGGTCATTGCCATGGTGATGCAGGGAACATCGGAATGGGCGCATCTGGCCAAGCTATCCGGGAAGGCTGTCAATGGCTATTGGTGGCTGACCCTGGCCGTGATGATCGGTATCGTGTTACTTGATATAAACCATACTTTGCCGCACTTGCCGGTTTATGCGGTGTCGGTATTGTTGTGGCTGGCAGTGGTGCCAGCATGGCTATTGATCGGCTGGAAAGTGCGCCAACCGGTGTTGATGGCGTTAACTGGCTGGGCGCTATTGATCCCGACCGGCCTTGCGCTGATGGATTTGCGCGCAGCCAACCCGTGGTGGTTGCTCGGTGTGATGGGGCTGGTGTGGGTGGCGGACATCTCCGCCTATTTCTCCGGACGCAAATTCGGCAAGACCAAACTCGCGCCCCGTATCAGCCCCGGCAAAACCTGGGAAGGCGTGCTCGGCGCGCTGTTCGGTGTGGCCCTCTATGTGCCGCTGGTTATCTGGCTCAGCGGCATGCGCGATGCCTATGAGGCGTTGCCCATTTTGACTCTGATAGCCTGGGTGGGGGTGGGGTTTGCGGTGCTCGGTGATCTGTTCGAATCCGCCATCAAGCGCCAGGCCGGGGTCAAGGATAGCGGCGCACTGCTGCCCGGCCACGGCGGCCTGCTGGATCGCATAGATGCGTTGACTTCTACTTTGCCTTTGGCCGCCTTGGTATTGATGTTTCAAAGGCTGGCTTAAGGAGTTGGAAATTCTTGGTATACCAATTGAAAGGAGAAGGGATAAGGGTGAAGGGTTGAAGGGTAAAACCCTCGCACCCTTTATTCGGAGAGGAGGTTTTACCCTTCTCCCTTCCCTCTTCTCCCTTTACCATAAAAGATAAAATGAACATCACCATCCTCGGTTCCACCGGCAGCATAGGCGCCAGCACACTGGATGTGGTGGCGCGCCATCCGCACAGGTATTGCGTGCTGGCGCTCACCGCGCAACGCCGGGATGATGTCCTGTTCGAGCAATGTATCCGCTTCAAGCCGCGTTACGCGGTGTTGCTGGAAGAGGTTGCCGCCGCGCGGCTGACGCAAAAAATCGCAGCCGCCGGTCTTGCCGTGCAAGTGCTGTGTGGCGACGAAGCGCTTGAAATGGTTTCATCTTTGCCAGAAGTGGATGCGGTGATGGCGGCCATAGTCGGTGCCGCCGGGCTGCGCCCGACGCTGGCTGCGGCGCGTGCCGGGAAAAAAATTCTGCTGGCGAACAAGGAAACGCTGGTGATGGCGGGGCGGGTATTCATGGAAACGGTGCGCCAGCACAATGCCACGCTGCTGCCCATCGACAGCGAGCACAATGCCATTTTCCAGGCGCTGCCTCACGATTATTGTTCCGGCAATCATGCGGGCGACCTTGCCGCCAGCGGCGTGTGCCGCATCCTGCTCACCGCATCCGGTGGGCCATTCCGCAATACTCCTTTATCCGAATTGCAGCGGGTTACGCCGGAGCAGGCGTGCGCACACCCGAACTGGGTGATGGGACGCAAGATTTCAGTGGATTCTTCCACCATGATGAACAAGGGGTTGGAGGTCATCGAGGCGCACTGGTTGTTCAATGCGCCGGCCGATGCCATTCAGGTGGTGGTGCACCCGCAGAGCGTGATTCATTCGCTGGTGCAGTATGTGGATGGTTCGGTGCTGGCGCAGTTGGGCAACCCCGACATGCGCACGCCGATTGCACACGCGCTGGCTTATCCCGAGCGCATCGAGGCCGGGGTCGAGCCCCTTGACCTGCTCAAGGTGGCGACACTCAATTTCATGGCGCCGGATCTCGCGCGCTTCCCCTGCCTGGCACTGGCCTACCAGGCTTTGCGGGCGGGCGGCACGGCGCCCGCCGTGTTGAATGCGGCAAACGAAGTGGCCGTGGCCGCTTTCCTCGACAAGCAGATTTCTTTTCTCGCTATTCCGCGCCTGATTGAGGATGTGCTGACCGCCTTGCCGGCTTCTGCGGCTGACACACTGGATGATGTGCTGAACGCCGATGCTGCCGCGCGCGCGGCGGCGCATGAGTTGATGCAACAATCATGACCACGCTATGGGCTTTCATTCTCGCCATCGCGCTGCTGGTGATGGTTCACGAGTTGGGACACTACTGGATTGCGCGCTGGTGCGGGGTAAAGGTGCTGCGTTTTTCAGTGGGCTTCGGCAAACCCCTTTACATCAAAAAATTTATCGGCGGCGAAACAGAGTGGGTGATTTCCGCCATTCCTGTGGGCGGCTACGTCAAGATGCTGGACGAGCGGGAAGGCGAAGCAGAAGAACATGAGTTGCACCGCGCCTTCAACCGCCAGCCTGTAGTGCAGCGCATGGCCATCGTGGTGGCCGGGCCAGTGGCTAATCTGCTGCTGGCGGTTGTCCTGTATTGGGTGCTGTTCATGCATGGAGTGCAGGGACTGAAACCTGTACTGGGTGAGATTGCGCCGCAAACGCCTGCTGCGGTGGCGCAATTGCGTGCGCAGGAAACCATACTCAGCATCAACGGGGAACCTGTTCCGAGTTGGCAGGATATGCGCTGGATATTGCTGGATCTGGCTTTTCAAGGTGCGGAGGCACGCATCGAGGGGCGCACTGTGCAGGGAGAAACCGTCCAGCATGTACTCGATCTGAAAGTGCTTGCACCCGGCGACCTGGATGGTGATTTTCTGCAAAAGCTTGGCTTGCAGTTGTTCCAGCCGCTGGTGCAACCCATTATTGGCAAGCTGACGGAAGGCGGGGTTGCCCAGCGCGCTGGCTTGCGCCAGGGCGATTACATCAGGCGCATGGATGGGGGCACCATTACACGCTGGACGGAACTGGTGGAGATGGTGCGCAACCATCCCGGCAGATCGCTCCGCCTGGAGGTTGAACGCAGTGGCAATTTTCTGGTGCTTGATATTACGCCGGAGGCGGTCAACGAGAATGGCAGGCAAGTGGGCAAGATCGGCGCCGGGCCGTATCTGGACAAACAGGCATTTGACGCTCTGCTGACGGAGGTGCGTTATGCGCCTCTCGCTGCTTTCGCGCAGGCAGTGCGCAGGTCATGGGAAACCGCCGTGATGAGTTTGAAGGCAATGGGCAGGATGGTGATCGGCGAAATTTCCCTGAAGAACCTGAGCGGCCCGATTACGATTGCCGATTATGCCGGGCAGTCCGCAAAACTTGGAGTGGCGCCATATCTGGATTTTCTGGCGCTGATCAGCATCAGCCTGGGAGTGTTGAATTTGCTGCCCATTCCCTTATTGGATGGGGGGCATTTGTTGTATTATATGGTCGAGTTGATAAAGGGCAGCCCTGTGTCCGAGAAGGCGTGGGAGGCGGGACAGAATGTGGGTATCGCGCTGCTCGTTACCTTGATGGCTTTTGCGCTGTACAACGATATTAGCCGCCTGATATTATCGTGAAGCTCGCGCAGCGAAACCTTGTCCCCCTCGCCCTTTGGGAGAGGGATGGGGAGATAACCAGCCACTTGGCAATCGTTTTTAGATTGCTTAGTGGAATGGCTAGTGGTTCCTTCAGGGAAACGGGCATGGCGAGTTTTTGATTAAGGGCGGCATTTTGTGTCATGCCCGTTAGGTTGAACAATACATGAAATTAAAAAAACTGGCGACTCTGATTCCGCTGCTGTACGCCACTTCCGCTTCTGCCATTGAGCCATTCGTTGTCAAGGACATCCGGGTAGAGGGTCTGCAACGCACTGAAGCGGGTACGGTGTTCAGCTACTTGCCGGTCAAGGTCGGTGACACGCTGGACAATGGTCATGCAGCTGCCGCAATCCGCGCATTGTTTGCCACCGGTTTTTTCAAGGATGTGCGCATGGAAGCGGAGCAAGGGGTGCTGATCGTGCTGGTGCGCGAACGCCCGTCGATTGCCAGTGTGGAAATTGACGGCGTAAAAGATATTCCGAAAGACAAGTTGAATGAAAGCCTCAAGAATGTTGGGCTGGCGGAAGGCCGTATTTTCGACAGATCCGTATTGGACAAGGCCGAGAAAGAACTCAAGCGCCAGTATGTGGCAAACGGCAAGTACGGGGTAACGGTCAATATCGCCATTACCGAACTGGAGCGCAATCGCGTTGCCGTTAAAATTGATGTGGTTGAAGGCGAAGTATCCAGGATCAGGCAAATCAACATTATCGGCAGCCATGACTTCAGTGAAAGCGAATTGCGGGATATGATGAAACTCGACACGCCCAACTGGATGAGCTGGTACAGCAAGAGCGACCAATATTCCAAGCAAAAGCTGTCCGCCGACCTGGAAACCTTGCGTTCATTCTATCTTGACGGGGGTTTTCTGGAGTTTTCCATAGACTCCACCCAGATTTCCATTACGCCGGACAAGAAAGACATTTACATCACCATCAACCTTACCGAAGGCGCCAAATACACAGTTTCCGACATTAAAATGGCCGGGTCGGAGAGCATCCTGCCGCACGAAGAGATGCGCAAGCTGGTTACAATCAAGCCGGGCGATACCTTTTCGCGCAAGGAATTGACCGCATCCACTACAAGGATCGGCGACCGGTTTGGAGAGGACGGCTTTGCCTTCGCCAACATCAATGCAGTGCCGGAACTGGATAAGGAAAAGCACCAGGTGGCATTCACTTTCATGGCCGATGCCGGGAAACGTGTCTATGTGCGGCGCATCAACATAGCGGGCAATACCAAGACGCGCGATGCGGTGATCAGGCGCGAATTCCGCCAAATAGAAGGAGGATGGTTTTCCGCCTCCAAAGCAAAAAAATCCAAGGAACGGGTGGATCGCCTGGATTTTTTCAGCGAAGTAAATATTGAGACGCCTCCTGTGCCGGGCACAAATGACCAGTTGGACATCAACCTGGCGGTGAAGGAGAAGGCCACCGGCGATTTCTCGATTGGCGCAGGCATATCCAGCGGCGAAGGGTTGATATTGACTGCCTCGGTTACGGAGCGCAACCTGTTTGGTTCCGGCAATTACCTTTCCACGCAGATCAATACCAGCAAGGTCAATCAGGTGTATTCGGTATCGTACACCAACCCCTATTACACGGATGACGGGATGAGCCGTGGCTTCAACGTATACAAACGCAATACGAATACGGCCAGTACTGTGGTCAGCCAGTACAACTCTTCCACGCTGGGCGCCGGGGTGCACTATGGTGTGCCGGTCAGCGACGACAATTCCATCCTTTACGGTTTGGCGGCTGAACAAACCGAGCTTTCGCTTAATTCTGCCAGCCCACAGCGCTATCTGGATTACGTTAACAAATTCGGCTCCTCCACGGACAGCTTGCTGGGTACGGTGGGTTGGGGTCATGATAGCCGCGACAGCGCGATCTACACCACGAAAGGAACCGTGCAACAGGCCGCTACAGAAATCGCCCTGCCAGTATCGAACCAACGCTATTACAAGCTGACATATCGGCAGCAGTGGTTTTATCCGGTGACCCATACAGTTACCCTGATGCTGAATGGTGAAGGCGGGGTCGGGAACGGTTATGGTGGCAGGCCATTGCCGTTCTTCAAAAACTTTTACGCAGGCGGCCCCGGTTCGGTACGCGGTTATGGACCCAATTCTCTTGGGCCGCGTGACATATACAATAATGCGCTGGGTGGCAACAAGCGCATCACCGGAAATGCTGAATTGCTGTTTCCCATGCCGGGGATGGACAAGGAAAAATCGGTGCGCCTGAGCGCCTTTGTCGATGCTGGTACGGTGTATGGAGAGGGCAACCTGATAGCAGGGGCAAGCGGCTTGCGTTATTCTGCTGGCGTGGCACTCGCCTGGATGTCGCCAATGGGTCCGCTCAAGTTTAGTTTCGGGCTACCGCTGAATTCGCAGCCCAACGACCATTTGCAGAAATTCCAGTTCACGATGGGTTCGATATTTTAATTTGATGAGGAGCAAAAATTGAAAACGTGGATCATGAAGCTCATACCGGTTTTGTTGCTGGTTGTTTTTGGCCAGGCATTTGCTGCTGGCGAATTTCGGATTGGGGTGGTAGATACCGAGCGCATCCTGCGTGAATCCGTGCCCGCATTGAAGGCCGAGAAGAGGATTGAAAAGGAGTTTGCCACACGCGACCAGGAAATCAAAAGAATTTCCCAGCAGGTCAAGGATATCCAGGCATTGTTGGATAAGGAAGGCATGACGCTGCCGGATGCCGAGCGCCGCAACAAGGAGCGCGAACTGGACAACCTGAACGTGAATCTGCAACGCCAGCAACGCGAGTTTCGCGAGGACTTGAACCTGCGCAAGAATGAAGAGCTGGTAGTGGTGCTGGGGCAGGCCAACAAGGCCATCCAGCAGATCGCGGAAAGCGAGAAATATGATTTGGTGTTGCAGGAAGCGGTCTATCGCAACCCAAAAATAGACATCACCGAAAAGGTGCTGAAATACCTGGCGAATGAAAAATAACTTCACGGTCATGGCAAGGATGCCATCCCATAAAATGAAACTCGCCATGCCCGTTTCCCTCACCCCAACCCTCTCCCGGTGGGCGAGGGGGCAAACGAATCGCTACGCGAGTTTCACGTAACATAGTGGCGTGAATGAAGCGGACAGCTTATCGTTTGGCGGATATCGTGGCGCGTTTTGGTGGCCGCGTGCTGGGTGATGCCGACACCACGGTTAACCAGGTTGCCACACTGGACAGCGCGCAAACCTGGCACCTCACTTTCCTGGCAAGCAGCAAATACCATGGGCAGCTTGCCGCTACGCACGCTGGAGCCATCATTGTGGGCGAGGCAGATGCCGGGGCGACGCAGCTTCCGCGCATCGTATGCGACAACCCGTATGCTTACTTCGCCAAGGTCTCTGCTTTGCTGAACCCGGCGCCGCAAATCTTACCCGGCACACATTCCAGCGCCGTGATCGGAGAGGGCGCACAGATTGACCCGGCAGCGCATATCGGCCCTTATGTAGTAATCGGGGCAGACACCAAAATCGGCGCGCGCTGCGTAATCATGGCGGGATGCAGCATAGGCGCAGGCACTACCATCGGCGAGGATGCGCTGCTGTACCCACGCGTGGTGGTGTATCACGATTGCGTATTGGGAAACAGGCTGATTGCGCATTCCGGTGCGGTGATCGGCGCGGACGGCTTCGGCATCGCGATGGACGAGGGGCGCTGGCTGAAAATCCCGCAGATCGGCCGTGTGGTGATCGGCGACGATGTGGAGATTGGCGCAAATACCACGATAGACCGGGGTGCGCTGGATGACACCGTGATCGAGGACGGGGTCAAGCTGGACAACCAGATACAGGTAGCGCACAACGTGCGCATCGGGGCGCACACCGCGATTGCAGGATGTGTCGGTATTGCCGGCAGCACCACCATCGGGCGCCATTGCCGTATCGGCGGCAGCGCCGGCATTCTGGGGCATTTGCAGATCGCGGATCATGTGGAAATTTCCTCCTTTACGCTGATCGGCAAATCCATACGCGAACCCGGCAGCTACACCGGAATTTATCCGTTCAGCAGTAACGGGGAATGGCGCAAAAACACCGTACACTTGCGCCATCTGGACGATCTGGCAAAACGCATCAAACAACTGGAACAGGAAATCGTCGCGCTTAAATTGACGCATCAAGGGAAAGAAACTGCATGAATACCCAAATGGACATTCACGAAATTCTGGAACATCTGCCGCACCGTTACCCGTTCCTGTTGATAGACCGCGTGCTGTCGGTTGATCCCGGCAAGGAAATCGTGGCGCTGAAAAATGTCACCATCAATGAACCGTTTTTCCCCGGCCATTACCCGCACCACCCGGTGATGCCGGGTGTGCTGGTCGTCGAAGCGATGGCGCAGGCCGCAGCAATACTTTCGTTCAAGAGCATGGGCAGCAAACCGGACGACGACACGGTGTATTACTTTGTCGGCATAGACGGCGCGCGCTTCAAGCGTCCGGTCGTACCGGGCGACCAGTTGATACTCAAGATCACTTCCACGCGCAGCCTGCGCGGCCTGTGGAAGTTCAGCGCGGTGGCCGAGGTGGACGGGCAGGTGGCGGCTGTGGCGGAAATCATGTGCACCATGCGGAAGAAATAATGCGGCACCCGACTGCGCTCATCCATCCCGACGCCAGGCTGGCCGATGACGTCGAGGTAGGCGCTTATTCCATCATCGGCGAACGTGTCGAGATCGGCGCCGGCACCTCCATCGGCCCGCATGTGGTTATCGGCGGGCATACCCGTATCGGCGCAAACAACCGCATTTTCCAGTTCTGTTCGCTGGGCGAAATTCCGCAGGACATGAAATATGCGGGTGAGCCGACGCGGCTGGAAATCGGCGACCACAACACCATCCGCGAATTCTGCACCTTCAACCTGGGCACCGCGCAGGATGCTGGCGTAACGCGTGTGGGCAACCACAACTGGATCATGGCCTACGTGCATCTGGCGCACGACTGCCAGATCGGCAATCACACCATCTTCGCCAACAACGCGCAACTCGCCGGGCATGTGCAGGTGGATGATTACGCCATCCTCGGCGGCTTCACCGTGGTGCATCAATTCTGCCGGATCGGCGCACACGTGATTACCGGCATGGGTACCATCCTGCTGCAGGATATCCCGCCTTACGTCACCGCCTCCGGCAACCCCGCCGCACCCTATGGCATTAATTCGGAAGGGCTGAAGCGGCGCGGTTTTTCAAGCGATGCGGTGTTGGCGATCAAGCGCGCCTACAAGACCCTGTACAAATCCGGGCTGGCGCTGGATGAAGCGAAAGATATTATTCTTGGGCAGACAGCGGAGCAACCTGAACTCAATGCGCTGGCGGATTTTTTCAGTAGGTCACAGCGCGGCATCATCCGCTAACCCAGGCCATGTCGCAATCCGTTAAAACTATCGCCATGGTGGCAGGCGAAGCATCGGGCGACCTGCTCGGCAGCCACCTGATGGAAGCGATCAAGCAGGATATGCCAAGCGTGCGCTTCATCGGCATCGGCGGGCCCAAGATGCAGGCGGCGGGTATGGAGGTGTTGTTTCCCATGGAAAAGCTCGCGGTGCGCGGCTATGTCGAAGTGCTGCGCCATTACCGCGAGATCGTCGGCATCCGCCGCAAGCTGCGCGCACAGTTCAGCGCCAGCCCGCCGGACTTGTTCATCGGCGTGGATGCGCCGGATTTCAATCTCGATCTGGAACTGGCGCTCAAGCAGCGCGGCGTACCCATCGTGCATTACGTCAGCCCGTCCATCTGGGCATGGCGCGGCGAGCGCATCCACAAGATCAAGCGTGCCGTATCGCACATGCTTGCGCTGTTCCCATTCGAGGCGTTGCTGTATGAGAAGGCCGGGGTACCGGTAACTTACGTCGGCCATCCTCTGGCCGACATGCTGCCGGAAAGGCCAAAACGCGCCGCCATGCGCGAGCAGATGCGCCTGCCAATGCATGCCAAGGTATTTGCGCTGTTGCCCGGTAGCCGCCAGAGCGAGGTGCGGCAGATGGCCGCGACTTACATCGAAACCGCGAAACTGATTTTGCACAAGCTGCCCGATGCGCAGTTTCTGGTGCCGCTGGTCAGCCGCGAAACGCGCATCATTTTCGAGAACATGCAGTGGAAGCTGGAAGCGCAGGACTTGCCCATCACCATGCTGTTTGGCCATGCGCACGATGCCATGATCGCGGCGGACGGCGTGCTGGTTGCATCCGGCACCGCCACGCTGGAAGCCGCGCTGCTCAAGCGTCCCATGGTCATCGCCTACAAGATGCCGGGTTTCACCTACTGGCTGAGCAAGCGCAAGAAATATCAGCCGTATGTCGGCCTGCCCAACATTCTTGCCGGGAAATTCGTGGTGCCGGAACTGCTGCAGGAAGACGCCACGCCGGAGAATCTGGCGCAAGCGCTGCTCAATTTTGTCAACGACAAGGGTGCGGTGGCACAGCTTGAAGACACCTTCACCGAGATGCATCAGACCCTGCGCCAAAACACCGCGCACAAAGCCGCTGCTGCCATTTTGCCGTACCTGCGAACCGCCTGAGAGGCGGCTCGCAATAATTTTTCCCCTCGCCCGCCTGCGGGAGAGGGGTAGGGGAGAGGGAAGATTTTCTCATCAACTATCCTCATCTGCGGTGTAGATGAAGCCGGGCGCGGCCCGTTGGCAGGCCCCGTAAGTGCGGCAGCGGTGATACTCGACGCTGCCAACCCCATCGCAGGCCTGGCCGATTCCAAAAAACTTTCCGAACGCCAACGCGACCGGCTTGCTCCCATCATTCGTGAGCGTGCATTGGCATGGGCCGTGGCCTACGCCGAGGTCGGCGAAATAGACCAGCTCAACATCCTGCAAGCCACCTTGCTGGCGATGCGCCGCGCCGTGCTGGCACTCCGCATTCAACCGCAACAAGTGCTGGTGGATGGCCTGTATTGCCCGCAAACCGGCATTCCCAGCCAGGCAATCGTGAAGGGCGACAGCAAGGTCGCCGCCATTTCCGCCGCTTCGATACTGGCAAAAACCGCGCGCGACGCGCTGATGTTGCAACTGCACGAACAATATCCGCACTACGGCTTCGCCGACCACAAAGGTTATCCCACCGCCGCACACCTCGCCGCCTTGCGCGAACACGGCGTGTCTGCCGTGCATCGCAAGAGTTTCAGGCCGGTGCGTGAGTTATTGATTGGAGAATAATATTGAGATAGAGAAAATCCCCTCTCCCTTTGGGAGAGGGCTAGGGTGAGGGAAGTACCTCAACCAGCTTGCCTCTGCACATTATTTTGTCACTTAAATGCTGTTCTCATTGGAGCGGGCCATGCCCGCGACCAAGATAAAATGGTTCGCGGTCATGGCCCGCTCCTACAGAACCCAATTGTTTTTTTGAATCAATCGCCATGCAGTTTTGCACCGTCCCAGTTATCATGGCGCCATTCGGCAATAGGAAGGCAAGGCGATGTACCCATCCATAGAAAATTTCGTCGGTAACACCCCGTTAGTCGTGCTCAAGCGCATGCCCGGTGACAGCAGCAACACGCTGCTGGCCAAGCTGGAAGGCAATAATCCAGCCGGTTCGGTGAAAGACCGTCCGGCGCTGTCGATGATTACCCATGCCGAAGCGCGTGGCGACATCAAGCCGGGCGATACGTTGATCGAGGCGACCAGCGGCAATACCGGCATCGCGCTGGCGATGGCGGCGGCGATGCGCGGCTATAAAATGATACTGGTGATGCCGGAGAGCCAGAGCGTGGAACGTTGCCAGACCATGCGCGCGTTCGGCGCGGAACTGGTGCTGACCGCCAAGGCAGGCAGCATGGAATTGGCACGCGACACGGCGGACAAACTGCGCGACGAGGGCAAGGGCATCATCCTCGATCAGTTCGCCAACCAGGATAATCCGCTGGCGCACTACGAAGGCACCGCGCCGGAAATCTGGCGCGACACGCAGGGGCTCATCACCCATTTCGTCAGCAGCATGGGCACCACCGGCACCATCATGGGCTGCTCGCGCTACTTCAAGGAAAAGAACCCAGCCATCCAGATCATCGGCGCGCAGCCGGAAGAGGGCGCGCAGATACCCGGCATCCGCAAATGGCCGCAAGCCTACCTGCCGAAAATTTACGACCCCAGGCGCGTGGACAGGCTGGAAAATGTCAGCCAGCAGGAAGCGGAAGAAATGACGCGCCGTCTGGCGCGCGAGGAAGGCATCTTCTGCGGCATCTCCTCCGGCGGTGCACTGGCCGTGGCGTTGCGCGTTTCACGCCAGGTCGAGAATGCGACCATCGTGTTCATCGTGTGCGATCGTGGTGATCGCTATTTGAGTACGGGGGTGTTTCCGGCGTGATGTGAGGCTGTGTTTAATGCGTGGGTTCCCCTGCCCACAACCCAAAGTTAAATTTCCTCGTACTTAAGAGCATAGTCTCGATTTTCCTTGCGCGCTTTGAAGATACGAGCATGCGGAAATGCGGCATAAGTAAGCGTCCGGACTTCATCCGTGAAGTCAGGCTTTGCGCGGCAGCCAATGTAGACAGCTGCAAATTCCGATTGACGAATGGGGCAGTCGAACCAAAGGCCTTCAGGCGCCGGAGTTTGTGGATACCAGACGCGCCATTCTTTCTCATAGCGCCAATGGGTGCTCTTAATATAGGCGTAGCGCTTGTAGAGATCATCCGTATTAAGCCTCTGGAGGGACAAAATGTCATTTATCCATTCGGCCTCAGAAAACAGTGGGGGTGGGCGATCCACATAGGTCACGGGCTTTGCTATCGATAACGGGTTGTCTTCCTCAGGCAAAGAGAGAAACTCAAAGACAGCGCCGGTATGATCCTTCGCGTAGTGCGCCCACATCAGAAGGTTGTCGCGATCCTCTGAAACACAGAAGACACGAATTCCTGGTAACAGCTTCCGCCAATGCTCTTGATATTGCTGCTGCGTGACGCTCATTTCAGCGACAAGCTTAGAGAATAGTTCAGATGACTTCGTTCGCAAGTGATCGGGCAATCCATATTTCAGGTAGTTCTCGCGAATGAGCAGCACTATTTTCCCCCACGGATCGTTCTTATCCACGGGCGGCTCCTCCAGGTTGGTCGCCAGTTCGTGCAGTCGGTCGAATACCTTGCCATGAAGGGAATCCAAATCGAAATCAAAGTGTAGGCCCGACTGAAAATCGAACGGGTCGTTGAATTTCAGGGGTGAGCTATACCTTACGGTTCGATTCTTCAGTACGGCGAGCGCGGTATCCGGTGTCGCATATTTGTAAAACGAACGCTTTTCGGGGGTGCTGTCACTCACGGCGGGCTCAGGAAATCTAACGTGCGACATGAGTGTCCCATGCCGGCTTGCCGGTGTGGGTCCGCTCGATGGAAGGGTTAGGCCCCATTGTGGAACTCCTCTTCGGCCATGCCGACAAACCGACCCGGTTCATTAAACGCTCACTTGAGTTCAACGGCGGCAAGAATGAGAGTTAGATATTTCATGTGACTTTGCCCCTGTTTTTCCTTGTTCACCTCTTGCGACAGGCAAAATTCCAAAAGGCGTTAGCATAGCTTTCGGGAGAGCTTGTTGGCTCCCAATCGGTGGTTTTTCTTCCAGTGTAAACAACGGCTCCGTTACCCATTTGTTCGGCATGCCACGTGAAAAAAAGCACCCGCTCTTGCTCGGATATACAATCGATCTCTCGCTGTGCTTTTTCCGACAAATACCGTTTACCACTGCGGGGGGATTCTTGTATGGATTTATAGTCAAACAGTACCCACATTACAGCCATATTTCCTGACCTACGAATCGCTGTTTCGACGTATGCAACTGACCTGTTATTTTCACCGATACGCACCCACTCGGCCACAGCGTTGCCACTGAGCATAACAAGCATCAAAGCTAGAACAATTCGTTTCATAGATATTTCCTATTGGCTGGTGCGAGGGTTGTGAGCGCCTATCTGCGAGCGGACGTTGTACCGAGATTATTTATCTTTGCCACCGAGTTTCTTTGTAGCGTGCCAGACCCACCCCAGAAAGCCAAAAACTACTATTCCCCGAATGAATCCGCTTAGAAGTCCACCACCTATCTCACGGTCTAGTTGTTTCCACACGCCATACACTATAGGGCATCTCTATAAATTGCCCTTAAATTTGCGGAAGCTGTCAGCTCACAGGTGTTGTGAAACGTTATATCCAAGTGCCATTACGAACGAGCGACGAGCGATGAAGAAAGTAAAGCAACCCGG
>Ga0315281_10004028_pt1 | contig 21433 bp, 18 predicted proteins | sample YL17G07_0_MG_FD_204540 | JGI IMG/M metagenome (GOLD analysis project Ga0315281, IMG submission 204540) | Sediment microbial communities from Yellowstone Lake, YNP, Wyoming, USA - YL17G07_0 | ecosystem: Environmental > Aquatic > Freshwater > Lake > Sediment | place: USA: Wyoming | collected...
CAGGATCACTGTTCAGCGCCATGACTGTCTCGGCGCCTTCTATGCCGACCAGATGCTGAATACTGCCCGAGATGCCGACCGCAAAATACAACTTGGGTCTGATGGTCTTACCTGTCTGACCAACCTGGCTTTCTTTGTCCGCGAAGCCTGATTCGACGGCCCTGCGTGAAGCTCCGACGGCCCCACCTAAGACATTAGCCAGATCTCTCACGAGTTGGAAGTTCTTCGCGGAGCCGAGGCCTCGTCCCCCCGAAACCACAATGTCTGATTCTTGCAGCAAACTACTTCTCTCTATCCAGTCAAAGCCGAGTATCTTCGTGGGGACCTCTTCTTCTCTAAAGTCCATCTCAACTGGCACAATCTCAGCGTTGCCGATGGTTTTCGGTGGCTTTGGGAACACTCCTGGCCTAACGGTGCTCATCTGGGGCTTGTGCTTCGGCGTCATGATTGCGGCAAGCTGTCTTCCTCCCCAAGTTGGTCTTATCTGAAGCATCAAGCCCGTCTCGCTGTCAATGTCAAGGGACGTACAATCGGCTGTCAATCCAGTGCCAATATTGGTGGCCACCATGCCTGAGAGATCTCTTCCATTTCGGGTTGCCCCAATTAGTATCACCTGGGGTCGATGAGTGACTGCGACACTCCCCAAAGCCTTGGCATACGGTGCGGTGCGATAGTGCTTGAGAATTGGGTGATCGACCAGATAGATCCTAGAGGCACCGTACTCTGCAGATTCTCTTGCGATACTCTCGGCTTTGTATCCAATCACGATCGCCTCGAGGTCGGCATCCAATTTCTTTGCGAGCATCGCTCCTGCGGAATGCAACTCCCACGAAACTTCTGCCACATGTCCCTCGTTCTGCTCCACGTACACCCATACGAGCTGATGATCCACTCTCCGGTGTGTTTTGACCATCGGCTCGATCTCGCTTGCGGGGCCTGTAGAGGTCGGTGTGGGTCTCCCGCTAAATGGGCTGCTTGAGCGAATCTTCTCCGTCAGCCACATTGCAGCCTTAGCCGGGTCGTCCCTGCCATCAATTATCTCTCCTCTTCCCCTTGGTTTCGGGATGAACATTTTCTTCACGATTGTCGGAGAACCAGGAAGGCCCAACTTCGAAGGATCAGCGTGAATGGTATCTTTGTTCCAAATTTCAACGGTCGCCCTGCGAGCATGGAGAATGCCATCTATGGTCGCGCGCCGAGGCCTATTCACTTTCTCGACTACAGAAACCCCAGCTGGCAGAGAAACCTTCACAGTTTCGACTATCTCATCCGCTCTTCTCGTAGCCGACAAGGTCCTCTCCCGAAGGTCAAGCTCGACAATCCGGGTTGCGTACGTGATGATTGGAATACCTAGTCTCGCTGCCACTCCAGGGCCTACTTGGCCAGTTTCGCCATCCAATGCCTGCTTACCAAAAAAGACGAGATCCACTGGCCCCTCGTCCATCTCAAGCCTTCGAATAGCGGTCGAAAGTGTGTAGCTCGTCGCGAAAGTGTCAGCGCCCGCCATCGCTCTGTCTGTCAGAAGCACTGCGCGATCTGCACCCATCGCCAATAGGTCTCTTAGCGCTTCCTCTGCCTGAGGCGGTCCCATAGTCATCGCAGCGACCTTTGCGCCGTACTGGTCTTTCAGTTTAAGGCACTCTTCCACGGCGTTGACATCAGTGGGGTTAATGACCGACGGTATCCCTTCTCTGATGAGGGTGCCAGTCTCGGGGTCCATCTTAACCTCTGTCGTATCTGGGACTTGTTTGATGCAGGCAACTATGAACAATGTTTAACGCTTCGGCACCTATGACGTTCTGTGCTATTTATTTGGTTGCAGCGGGTCCGGTGCTGCCTCGAAGAGAGACCCATAGAAACAGCTACGAAGTGAATCCGAAACCGAGGTTACTGTTCAGAGAGGGCTCATAGCATTAGCCGTTGTCCGCGGCGGAGTCTGCGGCTCTCACTATAGTCCCCATATTGGATTCTGACGGCGTTTCAGCTGGATCAGGTTGCTGAGCAACTCATTCTCTTCAGGAGTGAGTTCCGCTGTAAGCTTGGATTGCAGAATCTTGACATGCTTCTCGGGTACGTCAACAATTAGGTTCTGGCCTTCAACCACGTTTCTGCCGACGATTCCCTTGTCAATCGACGCCGCAACCTGCATACCTTTTATTGCTTCCTGAATGTCCTTCCCTTTGTCTTGGATTTGCATGACTTCGCCGATTCGTCGCCCGTTTTCATCCATAAGCGGATACTTGGGTCGGATCCGACCAGCCAACACTTCAACTCCAACGACGGCTGGTTTGCTCCTTCTGAAGACGAATCCGGGAAGGACTTTCATCGATCCTGGTCTAACTAGGCTCTCTAGCTGGGCTTTCACGCCCGCCGTCCGTTGCTCCTCAAACCAGTTGAGGTAGTCTTCGAGCAAGTGGTAGATTATCTCGGCCTTGAAGATCGGAATGCCTGCGTTGGTTGCCTCCTGCTGGGCATCCGGCAGTATTCTGACGTTGAACGCTAGCACCGCAGCATGCAGCCTATCATCGACCCAGACAGCTTCGGCTTCCGCGATATCACGTTTCGAAACATCGCCAACGTCGGCAAGTCTAAGCGGGATACCGTAGTTTGACAACGAGGCGGTTATGGCTTCAAGTGAGCCCAAAGTGTCGGTCTTCAGGATGACCCCATCACGGTCGGTCTGTACTCGGAGTTTCTCAACCTCTTCCTCTATCATTCGCGCGTACTCCTTCACGTTCTTGCCGTGGGGGACAGCGTAGAGGGCCGATCCCGCCAATGCGTCGTCAAGGTTCGGGGCAGCGATCTTCACTCCTGACGCGGCGGCTACACGCTCCGCGCTGAGGAACCTATCTCTGGGGTCTCGTATCTCATCAAGAGGTTTAGGAAGAAGAAGGGCACGTACTTTCGTTGCGATTGGTCCTTGCCTTCCTCCGAGCACGATTGTGTCGTTGATCTTGAGGACGCCATCGTAGATGATCGCGTTTATCGTCATGCCCAGACCCGGTTCTTCTTTGACCTCAAGGACTGTTCCGAGTGCGGGGCCAGCTCTGGTCTCCAATTTGTCATGCATGTAAGCCTGTGTTAGCCCCGCGACAAGAGCTAGGAGTTCTGGAATTCCTTCCCCGGTGCGAGCGCAGGTAGGTATTATTGCCACATCTTTCGTGAAGTCCGTGATTTTGTCGAATCGCTCTGACCTGAAACCCAGCCTTGACAGAGTCCCCATCATAGTGTAGATTCGGTTGTCAAGCTCGGTCTGGATCTCAGGTGCCTGTTGTTTGTACGAGACCACGAACGAGGCGCCTGGTGTGGACTTCCATCCCTTTATGAGGTCGACCTTGTTGGCGGCCACTACGAATGGGGTCTTCCTGCTCTTCAGAATATTCAAGGACTCCGTGGTCTGGGGCTCAACGCCTTTCGAGATATCGATGACAAGAACGGCTATGTCTGCTGCAGAGCCACCTCTTCGCCTGAGGTTTGAGAACGTCTCATGTCCAGGGGTGTCGATGAATAATAGCCCCGGCACCTGTATCGTAATGTGGAACTGATCCAACATTGAGCCGCATATCTCCTTAATGACGGCTGATGGCAGCAAACTCGCTCCTATCCACTGAGTTATGTGTCCAGGTTCCCGGGATGCGACAGATGTGCCTCTGATCGTGTCAAGAAGCGTCGTCTTTCCATGATCTACGTGACCCAGCACGGCCACGATTGGTTGTCGCAGAGGCATCTCCCATCATCACTGGATTAGCCATCGCTTGATGAAGATCGATCTCTCTTAAACATTTGAGATCACGACAATACCGCATGATCGGCCGGACCGGCGCGTGTCTACACTTCGCACTTTTATTCGGCGTTGCTCTCTAGCAGTCGAGGTCTCGTTCACATGAGCACTGCCGAAGGGGACGTATTCTCTCTGCTTGCAAGACCGGTTCTTGAGGCAGTGCGTGAACGCGGCTTCGTTGCACCAACGGAACCCCAAGCGCAAGCCATCCCAAAGATCCTCGATGGCAACAATGTCCTGCTGATCTCACCGACGGCTTCCGGGAAGACTGAAGCAGCGGTGCTTCCAATCCTGAGTCGCTTCATCACCTCGAAGACAGACGAGCCCGGAATTGCCATCTTGTACATTTCTCCTCTCCGCGCACTGAACCGTGACCTTCTCCAAAGACTCGAGTGGTGGTGCCACCGAATAGATGTCAGGATCGCAGTCAGACACGGCGATACGGAGACGAAAGAACGAGGAATGCAGTCACACAATCCGCCTGACATGTTGATCCTGACGCCCGAAACCCTGCAAGCTATCATGCCAGGAAGGATAATGCGGAGGAATCTTCGCAAAGTCGCATACGTAATAGTGGACGAGGTACACGAACTTGCCGAGGACAAGCGAGGAAGCCAGTTGGCACTCGCACTCGAAAGACTTCGATGGATCACAGGCAGAGACTTTCAGATAATTGGACTCTCAGCGACGATCGGAACGCCAGAGAGAGTTGCTGAATTCCTCGCTGGAGCCAATCGCCCTGTTAGTATAGTGCATGTTCCAGTAGGACGCAAGATGAACGTGAGGGTCGAGCTGCCTCAGTCTGATGCAGAGAGCGCGCGGCTTGCGGCGCGATTGTTCACTCATCCCGAAGTTGCTGCACGCTTGAGGCGAATGCGGGAGCTGATCGATAAACATCAGTCAGTGATCTTGTTCACAAATACGCGTGCGGCCGCGGAGGTCTTGGCAAGTCGATTCAAAGTCTGGGACATGGACTTTCCTATCTCAATCCATCACGGGTCCCTGGCAAAGCCATCACGCGTGTCGGCTGAGCAAGGGTTGAAGAGTGGTGAGCTGAAAGGACTTGTTGCAACCTCGTCGCTCGAACTCGGGATAGACGTTGGCAGAATTGACTTCATCATACAGTATATGAGTCCACGTCAAGTGACGAGGCTGATTCAGCGGGTGGGAAGAAGCGGACACAGCGTTGGGCGCGTTGCCGAGGGAGTAATCATCGCGATGGATTCGGATGACGCCCTCGAAGCGATGGCAATAGCTCGCCGGGCCATGCAAGAGGAGCTCGAACCAGTGGAGGTGCCTGAGAAGCCGCTTGATGTGCTAACGCACCAGCTCGTTGGCCTATTGGTACAGAAGAGCCGCTGGTACATCCGCGAGATACTTGACATCTTCAAGAATGCAGGTCCATACAAGGACCTTACGGAGTCAGATCTTACACGTGTAGTCGAGTACATGCACTCGCGGTTTCCTAGGCTTTGCTGGTTCTCCCCTCAGGACCAGGTTATGCTACGTCCGCGCCGACTCAAGGACATTTACACGTACTACTTCGGGAAACTCTCCATGATCCCTGATGAGAAGCAGTACTTAGTTGTCGACAAATCCGGGAACTCGCCTGTCGGAGTCCTTGATGAGGCGTTTGTTGCGGAATACGGCACGCCCGGAACGAAGTTCATCATCCGCGGAAGCCCTTGGAAGATGGAGAGCATTAAGGGCGAAACGATCTACGTACGCGCAATAACCGATCCAACCGGCGCCATACCCAGCTGGATCGGAGAAGAGATTCCAGTGCCTTACGAAGTCGGAATCGAGGTCGGAGCAATTCGCAGGCATGTAGTTGAAGCGCTCCGGAGTGGCAAAGGCAGGGAAGCAATAGCGTTCGAATTATCGCACGAATACCCCTGTGACGCAGGAACAATGCAGTCAGCCCTCGCAGAGACACTCGATCAGGCCGCTCTAGATGTCGATGTCCCAACAGACGAGCTTGTGACCTTGGAAGACTGGGATGAGTACGTCGTGATCTGTTGCCACTTCGGGCTGCTCGTTAACCGTACGCTTGCCAGGCTCATCGGATACATTCTGTCAGAAGAAGCCGGATCTACGGTTGGAGTTCAACAGGATGCGTACCGAATCATCATTCAATCAGCAGGGATCGGAGATGCAACTCGAATCGCAGGGGTGTTACGCAGACTCGGGGACATGGACCTCGAGGACCTGGCGAAAAAGGCATCCGTCAAGACAGGCATGTTCAAGCGCAGGATGGTTCACGTCGCGAAGCGATTTGGAGCAATATCTAAGTGGGTAGACCTCAGCAGCGTACAACTTGGACGCTTGATGAAGACCTTCGAAGGTACAGTGATCTCCGAAGAGACCCTAAATGAGACACTGAGAAAGGACTTGGATCTCCCTAACACGAAACGCGTGCTCTTTGACATACGTGATGAGCGAGTCAAGCTGACCGTGCACCACGGATTGCAGGAACTCAGCCCCGTGGCAAGACTGGGAATAGAACGCATCAGCATGAAGACTGATCTGATCCCTTCAGACAAGATGAAGCGGATCCTCATCGATTCCGCTCGCGCGAGGATACTGAATGAATCGAGGACGATGATATGCGCATCCTGCTGGGACTATAGGGCGATAGTACGGATTCGCGATTTGGACAGCCCTGTCACCTGCCCGAAATGCAGATCCAGATCAGTTGCCGCTCTCTCCTGCGATCCAGATGACCTGAACACGATTATGCAGAGAAAGGGCAAAGCAGTGGCCAAGGCCGACAAACGCATACTCGATCAAGTCTCAGAATCCGCAGAAGTCGTACGCAAATACGGAAAAGCAGCCGTAGTGGTGCAGGCGGGGCGAAGACTGGGACCCGGCGACGCTAAGAAGATATTACGCAAGGAAAAACGGGTTTCAGACAGACTCTTCGAATTGATAATGCAAGCCGAGCGTGAGGCCTTGAAGAGAAGGTTTCTCTGAGCCAAGTCCTATCTCGACCTTGAAGCAGAAGACCGATACCTTTAGACGATATTCGACGGCATACTCGTGACACGATTCACGAATGACCATCATGCTCGATGGTGCCTCGCTGAGAATTGACGATGTTGTGCGTGTCGCACGAGGATATGAACAGGTTGCGCTCGGGAAAGATGCGGGCGGAAGAGTTGTCAGGTGCCGCAACGTAGTCGAGGAGCTGGCAAGGTCTAACGTCATCTACGGCATCAATACGGGATTTGGCGCCTTGAGCAACATAACCATCCCATCGGACGACTTAGAAGACCTTCAGCTCAATCTGGTCCGGAGTCACGCCGCAGGGGTCGGCCCCGCCCTGCCCACGGATGTCACACGAGCAATGATGCTCCATAGAGCAAATACATTGGCGAAGGGGCTATCGGGGATTCGACTCTCAACGCTCGAAACGCTGATCGCCATGATAAACTCACGAGTCCACCCGATCATACCTGAAAGAGGATCCGTCGGCGCAAGCGGTGATCTGGCGCCGTTGGCCCACTTGGCGCTTGTGATGATTGGAGAGGGTTACGCTGAGTACTCCGGCAAGACGATGACCGGCTCTGAAGCTCTCCATGCAGTTTCAATCGCGCCGGTGCGCCTTCAAGCAAAAGAAGGCTTGGCATTGATCAATGGAACCCAGATGATGACCGCGATCGGTGCACTCATGATTCATGACATCACTCGACTTATTGAGTTGGCAGAGCGATCAGGTGCCCTGACGCTTGAAGCATTGGAGGGCCTTAGCGAGGCGTTCGACGAAAGAATACACCAGGCTCGGCCTCATGCAGGCCAAGTTGCAAGTGCGCGACACATGATGAAGCTGCTTACAGGAGGTAAGCTGATTGATTCGGGAGAGCGCCGTATCCTCAAGGGACTACACCGCCAAGATCCCTATTCGTTGAGGTGTATTCCTCAGGTGATGGGTGCTGCACGCGACGCGATTGAATACGCATCAAAAGTGATTGAGACGGAACTCAATTCTGCGAACGATAATCCACTCATATTCCCGGAAGACCGCGAGGTTCTCTCAGGCGGCAACTTTCACGGGCAACCGATAGCGATTGTCCTAGACCTATTAGCCATAGCAACCGCAACCATTGGCAACCTCGTTGAGAGAAGGATCACCAGACTTCTCGATCCAAAACTGAACTCTGGACTGCCGCCGTTCCTGGTTCCACGCAGCGCAAAACCCGGGGTCAGTTCAGGCTTGATGGCTTCCCAGTACACCGCAGCTGCACTGGCTTCGGAGAACAAGGTCATGGCGCATCCCGCGAGTGTGGACTCGATACCCACATCCGCCGACTTCGAGGACTTCGTCAGCATGGGCCCGTCGAGCGCCCTGAAATTGATGCGCATAGAGGAGAATGTCCGTGTCATTGTTGCAATCGAACTCATGTGCGCTGCTGAAGCGGCAGAGACTCGAGGAATCGAGAACCTGAGTCCGGCGAATTTCGAGACTTGCAGGTTTGTGAGAAAGGTCATTCCGAAGCTTCAGCAAGACAGAGAGATCTCGAAAGACATCCAAGATTTGATGAAAGTCTTGAGAGAAAGCGGCCCATGAGGAAGTGGCTCGGGCCTAGTCTGTAATCGTGTCTAGTCTAGAGGCCTCTTATCTGCTGGCTTAGGTCGGACATCTGATAGCTGAACTTGACCACAACGAACTGACCAAGAATCCAATAGTTGCTCCCGCCAGTGTACAGGTTCTTCACCGCTTGGAACTGACTTCTTGCCTTGTCTTGGCTGTCAAAGGATAAGGCGATCTGCGACATCACCAGGCCAGATGCACTTTTCACAGTTTTCATCGCTATGCTCGCTCCCTGGATCTGCGTCGGAAAAGCGGCAGCAAAGAACGCCAGGTAGTCGCCGCCTCCTCCAGAAGCGTACAGAGCAGTACGTGCGGACTCTGAGGAGAACAGTTGATTTGATGCATAATCAGCTGTGTCAAGGATCTGAGTCACGAGGCTCGACGTTCCGGCGCCCTCAGCGAACACTATGTGCTCGTGCGCTATCGTCAAAATTGCAGATACTAGCTGAGTCTGGCGCTCCTTGTGGCGAATAAGAAGATCATAGATTGTGTAGCCACCGTGAGTCGTCCTGCGAAGCTGGGTCGAGGATTGGAGAGCTTCCTGTAAGCCACTCAGTTCCTGTGAATCAATCTTAAGGACGCCTACGGTCGGCGACACTTCTTTTGATCCCTGACTGGGAAGATTGACTGCGACTTCGTACTCAATCGACTTGGGATAGAGAACGTATGGCAGGGAGTATATCTCAAGAAGAGGGTCGACTCCGAACAGGCTCTGGTTTCCGCTGGTCTCGATGCAGGCACGGTAGTTGACGTACGCCACAAACTCGGCTGAGCTGGGAACAAAGGCCATCCAATTCTCATGGCGAAATGGGATAGTGGTTGGCAAGGTCTCGACTCTAGGTTGGAGGGTCGAATATGAGGCAACTAGGATGATCGAGAGCAACGCGATCGTGATGAGCATTGAGTACAATCTGACCCGGCTATGCTGTCTTGGCCTCTCCTTTCTGCGCGAAGATGATTTCACTGATCCCTTCCGCCCAGCGAGTGTTATTAACAGGCTCAACCACCCATCTGTCGAAACTAGTTGTCCTATTCCACCTCAATCCGAAAAGGATTGTTGATCGCAGGAGTTCTCTTCCTCGCTGACCTGATAGCCGGTGCTGCTTTCGCCCTATTGCGATTGTCCGTTCTTGGAGTTGTTGGTGATTTGATGTTTTTGGAGGTCGGCGTACTGGCAATCCTAGGCGGGCTCATCGAGTTCTCCCGGTCAAAAGGGGTCTACGAATTCCGTCGCATCACACTTGACTCTAAGGAAGAATTCTCTGCGACCAAGCATCTTGAGGCTTCGAAAAGAGCGGTCGTGCTCTTCTCTGCGGCGCTGACTCTGTTCGTGTTTCTGATTGCCCTTGCGTTGATTGAGTGAGAATCCTGTTTCTAGGATCATGATTGATGAACCAAAAAAAAGAAAGGGAGGGGGGTGCCGGGGTGGCACCCATATTCTACTTTGCGGCTGCTTCTGGTTTTCTTCGTCTCATCGCCACTACTGCAATGACGATAAGCACGATCACGACTGCAAGCACTACTGCCGCATCGTTCGTGACCGACGATATGGCAATTGGGTCTGTTACGGTCTCAGGAACAAGTCTTGTGCCGCCGGCTGTTTGGCCCTCGTCGATGTAGGCATTCGCTTGATCAACGCTGAGCGACTGGCCTGCAAATGTTTCGTTCATAGTGTAGCCCGTGAAGTCCGCTCTATACCAAGCGGATCCGAAGGCTGGTGGCCCTGGGACTGATACCTCGTAGGCGCCAGACATGTCGGCCGTTGCAGCAGCGACAGGCTGCCAATTCTGCTGATCTGTAGACTCTTCGATCACGACGATCATTCCGGCAACTGACGTGTATCCTTTGACTCTAGTTCCCGTAGTCAAGACCGGTGTTCCCGCGGCTGCTATCTGAGGAGGCGGCGTTATTGTGACGCTGTATCCGGCAGCCTTGAGTTCGTCAGCAGCCTTTGCTGGGTCGTAGGGATCTGGCTTGAGGTCAGGATCGTAGAATGGGCCGAATCCCGGGCCTACACATACGGCCAGCGGAGTTCCGCTTCCAGCTGCGAGCTGGTCCACTATCAGCTGCCTTGGTATCAGGTAACTGACCGCCTTTCTTATGTGTCGTGCGGCCTCTGCTGCCTGAGTTGGGTCAGCCTTCCCTGCAGGAGTATCAACGCCGGTGCCAAGTACGGGATGGCGCATGTTGAAACCCATCTCTTGCCAGCCAAGCTCTACCTGGAGGATCACGGTCATTCCCATATCCAGCAGTGTCTGCTTGTCACGTTGAAGCTGGTAGTTGTAGTCGAGCACATTGACCTCATGATTCTTGAGCGCGGCGATCGCTGCGTCCTTGCTCTCTATCCAGACCACACGATAGGTGTCTACGGTGTACATCCCTTGGGCTTCCAAATTGGCTCTATCCCAGAACTTGTCAAACTTCTTCATCGTTGCCAAGTTTCTGGTGAAGTCGAAGCTTTCCATAATGTATGGGCCAGCTCCGACTGGGCCAACTGCATGATAGGAGCCCGTGCCACCGTACTGGTTCGTGTCCCAAGTGTAAGTGTAGCCTTCCGCTGCTGCGGTGCTGAAGGGTTGCGAGTCCCACGTGTTTGGCGCGAACTTCTCGTAGATGTGCTTGGGCAGGATCCAGCCAGATGCGAAGACTTGGCTCGTGAAGGCGTACGGCTCGGGTATCGTGAACTGGAAGGCATACTTGTCCAGGGCGGTCCAAGTTCCCTTTCTCACGGGTTCATCTGGTGTGGCTCTATTGTCGACTGTCGTCGTGGTCCCGTTGAGCCAAGTGAAGTCTACAACGTTGCCAAGATACTGAACGCCGGTTCCAAGTAGTACGGATGCAGTGTCAGGCGTCAGCTGGGCCCATTGAGTAAACAACGCATCATCGGCAGTCATCTCGACGCCGCTATGGAAGAGAACCCCCGGTGTCATCTTCACAGTCCAAGTCAGCGCGTCAGGGCTGCTCGTGATGTCCGTCGCGATATTGTTGTGGAAGGTGTTGTCTCTTCCATCGATGTACTGCAATCCTGCGTCGGAGTAGCATATGGCACCGTAGATGTACAGCGCGTAGAAGCTATTGGAAGCTGCAGTCTGAAATGGATTCAAGGTGCTTCCAGGGAAGACGTTGCTGACTTCTGCAAAGGTGAGCTCATTCCCGCCACCCCAGCGTTCTACGTCTGGGAAGGTGACCTCGTTGTAGACGTTCTTGTCACCCCAGGCGGTCCAGTACGCGTCGCGAGGTATGACATCAGTTGGCGCATAGATGTAGTTGTAGGGGGCATCATGGAAGAGTATCGCTTCCCACTGCTTGGTCAGCTCGATCTGTTTCTGTGCGTCTGTACTCTTGTACAGTTCATCGAAGATAGCATTCATTGCGGGGTTGTTGTAGAGGGCGTAATTGTTGCCGGCCGGAGCCAAGAATGCAGGTCTGCCGTCGAAGTTGCTTCTGAAGTCGGGCACTGGACTGGTGAATCCCCAGCCAATGAAGCCGATATCGTACCCGCCCTTGTCAAACGTGTTCCCTTGATCCTTCGCAGGATCACCAGTAGGTCCCAAGAAGAACATTCTGTTCGCCAGCTGGTCGAAGTTCATGTAGAAGACCCTGGCGTTGATTCCCATGGATTGCATTCCGCTGGCGATTATCGTTGCATATTGTCGACGCACTGGGTTACCGGTCGACGCTATCATCGTAGCCGAGAACAAAGGTGCCTGTTGCGCTGCCACTGTAGTGAACATAATTGCCGCAGTTGTTGAGACCGTTAGGAATAGCAGTATTCCAAGAACGATTCCCTTGTTTATCTCGTGCAAAGAGCTTTTTGACATTTTTCATCGCCGGAGGTACTCCGGGCCACCTTATTTATGGTTTATCACAAAACGTCCCCGCTGAGCTATCCACCCTGATGTGTCCCGGAGTGTGTCATTTGGGCAGAGTCGGGGAAGAGTCACGTGATGGATAGAACCGAGAAGAGACGACGTTGGATAGCCCACAGAAGACTGGAAGGCTGGAAAGTCCAAGATATCGCAACAGCGCTGAGAAACAGCGAGAAGACAGTCGACCGATGGTGGAGCGTCTACAGGAAACATGGGTGGGCGGGGCTAGCTGTCAAATCCCATCGACCACACACAATCCATCGAACTCCACAAACCACAGTAGACCTCATACTCCAGCTGAGGACACGGAAATGGGGACCATGCCGCATCGAAGGCTATCTACGCAACTACAACAAACGAAACAGAGCAAGCCACACAACCATCCACAAGCTCCTCATCCACGCTGGATTGAACAATCCGATCTCCGCGCCCAGAAGAGTCTGGGGCAACCGTAGATTCCAACGCCCGCATAGCAACGATCTATGGCAGGGGCACTACAAGCTCACAGAAGACGACGAGTGGATGATCAGCTTCTTGGATGATCATTCACGCTTCATTCCAGGCTCAAGGACTCATCACAACCCAACCGCCAAGCACGCCATCACGCTTCTGGAAGAATCAATCAGCCAATACGGCAAACCTGAACAAGTCTTGACGGATCGGGGAACCCAATTCTATCCCGCACGAGGAGGCATCTCCGAGTTCACGCAGTTCTGCACTCGAAACGGCATCCAGCATATCGTCACAAGCGTGCGGAGACCATCCACAATCGGCAAGATCGAAGCATTCCATAAAGCATACGTCTACGAAGCCTGCATCTACCCAACCCATCAAGCATTCGTGAACTACTGGAACTACGAGCGTCCACATCAAGGAATAGGCTATCTATACCCAGCAGACGTATACTTCAGAGACCTCCGGGACAGATCATAGTGGATAGAACAACAAAACGTCCCCGCACCTCAAAGCGCGGCGGAGCTCATCGCCCGGTTCTCTGACTGAGCTGACAGTGTCCGAGGTCCGTTGCCGGAACAAAAATATATGGGTCAACAGCTTGCCTAGCTCGACGGAGAGGCGCGTTGGCTAGCTATGCTCGCTATATAATCAGACGTCTCCTGTTCATGATTCCGGTGTTCCTGGGTGTCTCGATCCTGACATTTGCGGTCGGGAACGCAGCAGGAGACCCAATCGCGCTCATTCGTATGGGACTTAGAAACCCAAGCCCTGCCGTTCTTGAGGCCCTGCGCCGATACTACCATCTTGACCAACCCGTGTACATGCGATTCCTGAACTGGTTGTGGGACCTTCTGCATGGCAATCTTGGAACGTCCGTCACCGGTAGATCTGTTGCTGACCAAATCGGAGGTTGGGCGCTTACTACTCTTGAACTGCAACTGATCGCCCTGTTCCTGGCCGTAGCGATTGGAGTCCCAGTCGGTGTGCTGTCTGCAAAACGCCAGTATTCGAAGACCGATTATGCTATTACGAGTATTGCTATTTTCGGATACTCAATGCCTACATTCTGGCTCGGAATCATGCTGATCATAGTCTTTTCGTTCAGGTTGGGGTGGCTTCCGAGCAGCGGAGCAGTGGGCGTGACTTTCCTTTGGGGCGGAAATCCAATCTTGGATCACTTGGCACACCTAGTACTGCCGGTGTTTGTTCTGGTCTACGTGGAACTTGCCACTTTCGTGCGTCTAGTCAGAAGCAACATGCTCGAGGTTCTGAGGCAAGACTATATTCTGGCGGCAAGGTCGAGTGGTCTATCAGAAAGAACCGTCACTTACAGATATGCTCTTAGAAACGCGATCACGCCCGTGATTACAGTTACTGCACTGACCTTCGGAAGTGCGTTGGGTGGAGCACCTGCTTTGGAGACAGCTTTCAGTTGGCCTGGGCTTGGTTATGTTTTCACACAAGCAGCGCTTAATCTGGACATTCCTCTGGTGCAAGGAATCACAATAGTGATCACGCTGATGGTGCTTGTGGCAAATCTGATCCTGGACCTGACCTATGCCCTGCTTGACCCTAGGGTGAGGGTTGATTGAAGCCAACAGATCCCAAGTCACAAGCACGAGGCGTAAAGATCGAGGAGACCTCAGAGATTCGTCGTCGCTCTGCGGCCCAGTGGGCTGTTGCTTGGAGGAGATTCAAGCGGAATAAATCTGGTCTTGCTGGAATGTTCATTGTGGGATTCTTCATCTTTGTAGCGTTGGCGGCGCCTTGGATCGCCCCCTATCCGCCGAGGAGCTACGCTTCTCTCTACGCGGGAGAAGGAGGTGCCCCCCCATCGTGGGAACATCCTTTTGGTGTCGAACCCTCAGGCATTGATGTGCTTAGCGAGGTAATCCATGGAACTAGGAATGATCTCTATGTCGGCGTTGCGGCAACAATACTAGCCGTTGTTATCGGTGTTGCCCTCGGTGCACTTGCCGGATACTTCAAGGGAGCCATTTCCGACATTACCCTTGGCATCACTCAGGTATTCTTCGTCATACCAACCCTCCTACTTATTCTCCTGTTCGCGAGAGTCTTCTCAGTGCTTGTGTTTGCCGGCTTGGGGCTGACTCTGATCGTCCTCATCCTAGGGTTCTTCGGCTGGTCCTACGTGACGTTCTTAGTCAGAGGCGAGATACTGAGAGTCAAGGAGCTCGAGTTCATCCAAGCAGAGAGAGGACTTGGAGCAAGCACCTGGAGAATCATGTTCCGTCATATCGTGCCCAATGTGCTGTCCCCGGTCATAGTCGTTGCCACTCTGAACATAGCTGGCTACATACTGACCGAAGTCGTTATCAGTTTTCTTGGCTTCGGTGACCCCAACACATCGACCTGGGGCCTCCTAATCAACGAGGGATTTACTTATGTTCGTACAGAATGGTGGGTCTCATTCTTTCCTGGGCTAGCGGTCGTACTTTGCGTGCTCGGATTCAACTTGATGGGCGACGGCCTGTCGGATGCGCTTAACCCAAGGCTGCGTGAATAGAAAGTGGAGACTAGCCTACTGGAAATCCGCGACCTCAAGACCTATTTTTTCACCGAAGCTGGTGTCGTCAAGGCCGTTGACAATGCGACCGTTGACGTGAAACCAAAAGAGACCGTCGGGCTCGTCGGTGAGTCCGGCTCGGGGAAGACGGTTACTGCGCTGTCGGCTTTGCGAATTGTTCCAACACCAGGCAGGATAGTGGCAGGGTCTATCAGATTTGAAGGAAGCGATGTGCTCGCGAAGAGCGAGGAAGAGATGCGTCAACTAAGGGGCCCAAAGATGGCGATGGTCTTTCAAGATCCGTCATCTTCGTTGAATCCGTTGTATACTGTTGAGAAGCAGCTTTCCGATATACTGATGCTTCACCGCAAGCTAACAAAGAAAGAGGCCTCTCAAAGGGCTGAGTACCTGCTCGAATTGGTGGGAATGCCTGAACCGAAGGCTCGACTCAAGTCCTACCCTCACGAGCTCAGCGGAGGAATGAAGCAGCGAGTTGCGATCGCTCGCGCGCTTTCATGTGAGCCGACGCTCCTCTTTGCTGATGAGCCTACCACAAACTTGGATGTGACAGTACAAGCACAGGTACTCGAGCTCATGAAGAAACTACAGCGAGACTTGGGCATGTCGATGGTGATGATCACCCACGATATGGGAATAATCGCGGATATGACTGAGCGCGTGACCATCATGTACGCGGGGAAAGTCATGGAGGCAGCGGATACCAACACAATGTTCCATGAACCAAAACACCCGTACACGGAAGCTTTGCTCGCGGCAGTTCCAAGAGTAGACCAAAGAAAGATACTAGAAGTAATCCCAGGCAACATTCCGAACCTGATCGAGCCCCCGTCGGGATGTGTCTTCCATCCTAGATGCAAGTATGCGAAGCAGATGTGCATTGACAACGTTCCACCACTGGAGGAAGCCGGAGCCGGCCACTTGGTGGCATGCCTGCGGTGGAAAGAAGTCCACCTCAAAGGTGTATGATTATGCCAGAGCCACTACTAGAGGTCAAATCGCTCGTCAAACATTTTGACGTTGTGCAACGTGGCATCTTAAGGCGCACGAAAACTGGTGTCGTGCACGCCGTAGATGGAATAGATTTCTACATCAACCACGGAGAAACCCTCGCACTTGTAGGAGAAAGCGGATGCGGGAAGACCACGGCGGCGAAGGTCATACTCTACCTCGAGGAACCCACGGCGGGAGATGTCAAGTTCGATGGAGTCGATCTGTTTCAAACCTTTAGAACTGGGAATAGGGCAACTCAGCTCAAACTCCGTCGAAGCATGCAAATGGTCTTTCAGAATCCCTATGCGTCACTTGACCCTAGAATGACGATCTATGATATTATCAGTGAAGCATTCCTCGTGCACAGACACGTTGCAAAGGAAAAGTGGAGAGACCGTGTGTATGAAGTGCTCTCCATGGTGAACCTCGAAGAATACCATGCCGAGAGGTATCCACATGAGTTCAGTGGCGGCCAGCGCCAGCGCATATCCATTGCCCGTGCATTGGCCGTAGAGCCCAGCTTCATCGTATGTGACGAGCCCGTCTCGTCACTGGATGTCTCGATACGTGCCCAGATCCTGAACTTGCTCTCCGACTTGCAGAAGGAGCATGGCATATCATACCTGTACATTTCACACGACCTCAGTTCAGTTCGACAAATCAGTCACAGGGTAGCGGTCATGTATCTCGGGCAAATCATAGAACACGCAGACACTGACGATCTGTTTACCAAGAAACTGCACCCCTACACACAGGCCCTCGTTGCAGCAGTCCCTATTCCGGACGTGGAGAAGAAGACGATGCGGATCATACTCCCCGGCGAAGTGCCGAGCCCTATCAATCCTCCTGAAGGATGCAGGTTCCATCCACGTTGTCCTTATGCGACTGAGCTGTGCAGGCAGAAAGAGCCCCGTCTCGAAGAATATTTGAAGGGTCATTTTGCAGCCTGTCACTATGCAACGAAGTTCATCTAGGCTGAGGGAGTAGGGCCACGTTCGGCCTGAGAAAACTCCGCGTCCTCGCCGCGGTCCTGCTATCTCTTGGCATCGGAGCGCTCATCGTCGGCATGATACTCCCTGCCTACAAATCACAGCAAACCTTCACGGCTTCAGGCCCCCACATCACATACACACGAGAGAGAAACTACTGGATTGACTTCTACCTGATCCCGCCCATAGATGAGGGAACACCAATTATGCTCTCACTCATGAGCAGCAAGCCTGGATCAACGTGGGTGTTCCTAGCACCTTTTGATCTGCAGACCGAATCAATATCGGGACCATCTGTCGTCAACGAGATGCTGGGTCCGAACGACACCGGGCTGGTAGTTTTCGGCAGGGCAACCAAATCGTCCATGTACACTCTCAGAATCTCTAGCTGGAACAGCACATACTCGGTTCGAGTCGAGTCGAGGTGGTCCCGTTTCTTTCAGTTTCGTTACGGGATAGTCGTTGGTGCAGCACTTGTTCCCGCCTCGCTGTTTCTATTTTACTATGATGGAATAGTCGAGAAGCGCGACCGAATGTTTGAGAAAGCATTGAGAGACGCCAAGGCAAAGACATAACAACTGACTTATTCTCTGCAGCAGTTCTTGATCCACGTGCTCAGAGCCGGGAAGCATGCAGTCCCTTACCGAAGGAATCTCCTGCCCTCCGGCGCCAACAGCGGAAGACGAGGAATTGGGTTCAACATGCAGCTTGGCGCCAAAAACAGTGGGAATGCCAACTGAAGCTGACGTGCGAATCATCCACACAACGAGTCGTAGACTGAGCAAACCTACGCGCTCACACCTAGCATGTGCGAACGTTCGATGTATCAACTTCTTGCAGTAGGATTCCGACATCCTTTTGGCTGGATCAGGAAGTAAGCACAATGGGGCGATGATGAGAGCTGGTATTGGAGAAGCGTGTGATCGATGAAACCAGAACCGAGCCCTATCTTTGAGCGAGGGAAGTTACAGACTCCAAGTACACTCACGACGCGAGACAGCTATTCAGCCTCGCAAGAGCCGTCGCGGGTAAGACTCCGAAAGTCCTCATCACAGACGGTCTACCCTCATACCATGACGCATACATGCGTGAGTATCGAACGAACAGACTCGACAGGACGACTCACCATATTCGGCAGATCGCTCTCACAGGGGCGCACAATAACAATAAGATGGAACGGCTCAACGGTGAGATCAGGGATCGAGAGAAAGTGATGCGTGGCCTCAAGAAAGTTGAGACACCAATCATTCCGGGCTACCAAATCTACCACAACTACCTGAGATCCCATGAGGCGTTAGATGGTAAGACTCCTGCTGACGCTTGCGGAATTGAAGTCCAAGGCGAAAACAAGTGGATAACACTAATACAGAACGCCTCAAAGAAATCCAATTAGAGTGCAAGTCACGAATATTCTTGAAGCGCTTTCAGAGTCTCGCTCATGATTCTTCAATAGACTCTGACCAATGAGAAATCCTAGCTTTCAATTCTGGGGTAAATATGAAAGCCGTAATCTGTACACCTTCCCTAAGTACCTCGATGACATATCCGCGCCCATCTTTCTTGATTAGTTTGAGAATGTCAAAGACAACATCTTGTGCATAGCCACTCCCAAATAGAATCACTATGTGCGCGGGAAATGACTCTATTCTATTCAGAACTATCTTTGCAATCGCGTTTGGAGTATCAGTCTTTTTTACAAAGACTACAAGATCGTCGATGTGGTCAAAAAAGATCATGAGGCGCTTCGTAACTTCCTCTGGTCGAGAGTACAGTTTGGTGAGGCGTGTTAGAAGCTGGATCGTTATCCCTATTTGTGTGATTTCGGCAACATGAAGGCCCGGTAGCCCATACTTGTGCTGGATTCTTCCTTTCAGTTCCATGGTGCGAGGTTGGTCCCTTGCTATCTGTCGTAGAGCGAGTCCCATCTGAACTTGGATGGACAAAGGTCCTTTCGGAACGAATTGCTTCAGAATAGAAAACTCTGATGATTGCCGTTCCTCTTTGATGAGGTCGATGTTATCAGAGTTTCTTACGAAAGCTAACTCTCGGTTTCGGAATTTTTTCGCGAAATCTAGGACTTTCCGCTCACTCCATTCTAAGAGTGCCTTTGTGGCTCCTTCAGAAACAGCCGCTAGGGGGTCATCCCCCAAGGTCCTAAACTTCCCCGTACTCTTCAATATACGAGGCTATACTGAGTGGGTTATCATCTAGTACGATAGCACTACCGGGGAAGATCGCCATATTTTCGGTCCGAACAGGCTGATCGATGTATTTGTCCAAGACTTGCTTTCCGTCCTTCGTAATGTACCCATGCTCATCTACGCCTAATCCAAGCTCCTTCAGTAGAAGCAACTTGAACTCACTGGGCATGTCTTTGACAGAGACTATTTGCATTGTACTCGGTCGCCATAGTGGTCTTTGTGTCATATATAAGACCCGCCGAAGCTTAACAGACGAAAAGACCCCACGGCAACTTGACAGAACCCTTAACACGAGCTTTGCGCCCTCATCATCTCATGCTTTCTCCTCTAAGTTTCTTCTGGTTGTTTCTTGCGGTCGCTTTCTTCGCTATGGCATGGCACACACACAAACTTCGACAGGGTGTAGTGCCAAAAGCCATTAAGGAAGCGCAGAAGGAAGCCGCCTTCGCTGGCGACGATGTTGCGAAACTGAAGCCAGTGTTCGACCACATGCTTCTGATAGAATCGGTCGCTTTCGTGCTCACTGGTATTGCCGCATTGGTCGATTTTCTGGTCACGTAGCACTCATCTCCCGACCGTTTACAAGAAGAACTATCTCCCGTAGGTTTGACAGTGCCCCTGACCGCAATGTTTATTTTGATTCCGAAGGGTGACATCGAAAGACTCTGCTACCGGTCTTCTGGAGCAAGCTAGCGGCTCGCAACCAAGAAGGTACAGGTCGTCTTGAGGAAAAGTGGATGGGCCTACGAATACGCGTTCAGAGAAGAGGGCGAGGCGGCACCGTATTCAGGGCACATATCTATCGGAGAATCGCACCTGCCTGCTACCCTCCACTGACACCTGTGGACACTGTAGGACGCGTCGATGGCACAATTGTTGATATCATGCACGACCCAGGCCGCGGGTCACCGTTAGCCTTTGTGCAGTTCTCCGACGGAAAGTCGTGTTGCCTCAACGCTCCAGAAGGGATCTTAGTCAGCCAGACAGTTTCTCGGGGCGCCGAATCACCTCCCGAGATCGGCAACATACTCCCAGTAGGCAAGATACCTGAAGGAACGATGATCTGCAGTATTGAGAGAGAACCGGGGGACGGCGGCAAGATAGCAAAAGCCTCAGGCAGCTACGCGATGGTTGTCGCACATAGATCAGGCAAAACGGAAGTACGGTTGCCTTCAGGAACCTCCGTTTCTCTGCCGGACAACTGCAGAGCCACCATCGGTGTCGTGAGCGCTGCAGGCCGCACTGAGAAGCCGTTCATGAAAGCTGGAACAAGAAGAGCTTGGTTATTGCCAAAGGGAAGATTGTGGCCTATCACGAAAGGGCAAGCCATGGTCGCCGCTTCGCACCCGCATGGTGGCGGCCGCCACAAACACGCTGGCAAGCCTACAACTGTTTCCAGGAACACACCCCCGGGGCGAAAGGTAGGGCTAATAGCGGCGCGACAGAGTGGCCGGGCAAAGAGGAGAATCCGAACGGAGTAGAGTCGAATTGACGCTGCTTGATCCGCTTGCCAATGCGCTCTCCACGATCAGTAACAACGAGCGCAGGCATAAACGTGAATGTCTAGTCTGGCCTGCGTCTAAGCTGATGGGGCAAGTGTTACGGGTAATGCAGAAGAACGGCTACCTTGGAGAGTTCGAGTATATCGATGACGGACGATCCGGCAAGTTCAGAGTTCAACTTCTCGGTCGCATCAATAGTTGTGCTGTTGTGAAGCCTCGCTACTCTGTAAAGTCCGATCGTATAGAGGAGTGGGAGAAGAGGTTCCTGCCCTCAAGGGAAGTCGGGTTGCTGATCATGAGCAGCCCAGGCGAAGTCATCTCGCAACGCGACGCAAAGGAACGCAAGGTCGGCGGCAGACTGCTTGCCTACGTATACTAGATGATCGATGAGAGTAGACCGAAAATGGCCAGAGGCTCACAATACAATCTTGCCTACCGAAGACGAAGAAGCGCAAGGACCGACTATGGAAAGAGAAGGCGACTCGTCCTGTCGGGCTTGCCTAGGT
>Ga0315281_10004029_pt1 | contig 21428 bp, 17 predicted proteins | sample YL17G07_0_MG_FD_204540 | JGI IMG/M metagenome (GOLD analysis project Ga0315281, IMG submission 204540) | Sediment microbial communities from Yellowstone Lake, YNP, Wyoming, USA - YL17G07_0 | ecosystem: Environmental > Aquatic > Freshwater > Lake > Sediment | place: USA: Wyoming | collected...
GGTATTCCAGGAGCGAAGGGAACGATTGGCCCTGTGCTTGAAGAGGGCACAAACGCCCTGCTTCGCATGAAGGATAAAGATTATAAGGGATCGGCAAAGACTGTTCCAGACTACATTATGGAATCGATCGTTTCACCCAGCGCCTATGTGGTGAAGCCGTTCCCGGACAATACCATGCCAAAAATATTTGGCCAGAAGTTGAGTGCGGGCGCTATTAAAAAGATCATCGATTATCTGTCGCAGGTGAAGGCGGGTTCGCCGCCACCGAAGATTTCGTGATCTTGGTTATTTATCTCTTTTATCGAGTAAACGGAGTTCACCGATGAAAGCATTAATGTCAGTCGCGGCACTTATAGGGGTAGCCGGAATACTCCTGCTCGCTGGAATGACAGTGGGTATCGTCCCGTCAAATACTGTACGCCTGATCGAAGGGTACATGCCGGTTCAAGTGATCGCGGAACTCACCCTGTTTGTGGCTGGATTTACAGGCCTCAGCTATATGATGGCAGCCATGGGAATGTCGTTCCCAAGGTTTTGGCAGGGGGTTCTTTTTTGGGCGTTCCTGCTTATTTATTTGAAGTTCCGCGTCTATCCGCCTATTCCGTTCAGCGTTCGCGCCATGTATGGGACGATCTCCCTTGTGGCTATCTTTATGTGGGTTTCTGCGAATGAAGAAGATTGGACAAAGTTCAAACAGCCGATTATGAACGTCTTGGATGCCAAGACCGGGGGGAAAAGGCTGTTGCGTTATGCGTATTTGATTATCCTGCCGATCTTGATCGGCGGGTTCTCATACACCTCGATGGTCCCGAAGTCAGAGGAGCCAATCGAGTTACGAACGGTGCATCCTGCCCCGCCTGCTAGTACGAAGGTGCATGGGAAGACCTACACACTTCAAACGTCGCAGAATCCCTATCGTGTCAATCCTGAAGGAAAATTCGATCAGGAGTATAGTAACGCCAATATTGTGGAACAGGGCATGGGCCGCTTGATGAAGCCGAATGCCAATCCGTGGGATAAGGATGCGCAAGGGTATCTAAAGTATGTGCGTGAGGGCGGAGAGATTTTCTATCAGAATTGCCACTTCTGTCATGGCGACAACTTAAACGGACGAGGTCTCCACGCCTTCGCGTTCAATCCGATTCCGGCAAACTTTACTGACCCAGGTACGATTGCGCAATTACAAGAAACGTTCATCTTCTGGCGCGTATCCAAGGGTGGAATCGGATTGCCGAACGAAGGGTTCCCCTGGGCCTCTGTGATGCCACCATGGGAGCAGCATTTGACCGTGGACGAAATCTGGAAAGTCGTCTTGTTCGAATACTGGCACACGGGGTATTACCCCAGGACGTGGGACTAGAGATCACTCAATTTATAGCCAACCTTGGTTGACGACATGAGGGAAGCGATGAAGAATTCGTTAAGTCTGAAGGCGGGGGCATTCCTCACGACTGCCTTTGGAATTATCCTGGCCTCCGGGATCACCGCAGGATTGACCTTTGCCGCAGATGCTGCACTTCCTGCGGGCTTTAAGAAGGGCGACTTAGCACCTGAGCCTTCCGCGGACATGATCGAAGCAGGAAAGCGGGTCTACTTCACCAAATGTGTCTGGTGTCATGGGGTCGATGGCGCTGGCGATGGACCAGGCGCCGACCGTCTCTGGCCGCGTCCACGAAATTTCAACCAGGGGACGTTCAAGATTCGGCACACGGCCAGCGGTGAGTTGCCGTTGTTCGATGCCAAGAAACCCGTTCTCGGTCAGAACGATTTGTTTGATACTGTGACGCACGGTCTGCCAGGTTCCGCCATGCCATCCTGGGAAGGCATCTTAACGGAGGAGCAACGGCTTCAAGTGTTGTCATTCGTTACCACCCAGCTGGTAAAAGATCGGAAATTCACGGACAAGCAATCAGAGAGCCAGACTGTGTTGATGTTGGGCGACCTGAAGCCGCTTCCTGCGACAGAAGAGAGTTTAAAAAAGGGAGCCGAGCTCGTTGTCGAAAGGAAGTGTGTCGAGTGTCACGGCGCTGAAGGCCGTGGCGATGGCAATGCGTTCAACTTAAAAGATGACTGGGGCTTTTCAATACAACCGGCCAATTGGCACAAGTGTTGGAATTTCAGAGGCAGCCGGCAAGACCCCTATAACGTTAAGAATATTTTCAGGACGTTTTCGACCGGAGTCAACGGGACTCCGATGCCTTCGTTCGCTGACAATACCACTGTCGATGAGCGTTGGCACATTGCAAACTTTGTGAACTCGCTCTGTGAACGCGAAGCAGATGGAACGCCCCTTTCGATCGACCCAATGGCGGACAAACCGAAGATCAACTTTGTGGTGTCTTCAGGGCTGGTCGAAGGAGAGATTTCAGCGGATCCAGAGAACGAAATGTGGCAGAAGCGAGCCAGGCGATTTGTCGCGATGGGTGGGCAGATCACTCATAAACCCAGAAACTTTGTGAATCGGATCGAGGATATTTGGGTGAAGTCTGTTTATAACGACAAACACGTCGTATTTATGTTCCAGTGGGACGACCGGACGAAGAGCGTAGCTGAAGGGAAGTTGCCCTGGGGTCCGACCCAAGTCAATATCGATATCAAGGAGCAGGATCCGAAGACCGGGGAAGAGGGTTCCATTGCCTTTCGTCAGAATAACTATACGGTCTACAACGATGCGGTCGCCATGGAAACTGCTGTGAAGTGGAAGGATCTTCCCGCACCGATTAAGCCTCGGTATCTGTTCGGCAGCAACGAACAGTTCCCTGTCGACATTGTGAAATGGGAAGCTGACGGTTCGCTCCGAGCCTTCAAAGGCACCGGATGGGATAAGGATTTTGAAGAGCGGGATAACTACGAAGAGAGCATGAAGCTTCTTTATTCTGAGTGGAAGAATGGCAGATGGACCGTGATTGTTCAGCGGCCATTGGGTAATAAGAAAGATCAGGATTACGACGAAGATACCTTCTTCGAAATGGGGCAGTACATTCCCACTGTGTTCTTTGCCTGGGACGGCCACAATGGTGATGCAGGGCGGAAGATGGCAGTCTCGGCCTTCTACTATACCTTCCTGGAGCCACCGACTCCTCGCGAAGCTTATATTTATCCGGTTGTGATTGCGTTTGGTGTAGTCCTGCTGGAAGGTTGGGTCTTGACCAGACGATCGAATAAGAAGAAGGGAAAGGCCCTCTAACGCTCGTTGAACGGAAAGAGTTTAAAGCATCAAGAGGGGGTGGGGTGACCCACCCCCTCTTCTTTTTGACCGACTGTATTGAGGAATAATGGAGACCGAAGTGACCGGCGTTCTTCTTGCCGGTGGGAAAAGCCACAGGATGGGCGAAGACAAACGGTATCTCGTCGTGGGGGAACAGACCCTCCTTGAGCGAGGACTGGCGGTGCTTCAGTCAATTTTCTGCGAGGTACTGGTTGTGATTGCGCAAGACAGCCCTCCGCTTAGCATCGATGCCCGAGTGGTGCGGGATCTGGTACCTGATTGCGGTAGTCTCGGAGGTCTATATACCGGGCTTACCCAGGCAACGACACCCTACATATTCGTGGTTGCCTGCGATATGCCATTTCTCAATCAGATGGCCATTGCTCAGTTCACGAGTCGAAGAGGAGCCGCAGATATTGTGGTGGCGAGACTTGCTGACCGGTTGCATCCGATGCATGCGTTGTATAGCAAACGATGTCTGCCGGTTGTGGAGCAGATGATCCGGGCACGACAGCTCAAGATCCAGGAGATTGTGTCGCAATCGTCCCTGCGGGTCCAATATGTCACCGAGGCGGATTTACTCACCATTGATCCCTCCGGGCGTTCCTTTCACAACGTGAATACATTGGCGGATCTTGAAGCAGCACGGTCCCTGCTGGCTCGAGTTCCTCCATTAGGATAACCGTCATGCCCGCTGTGCGAAGGACGATTGTGATGATCCATCCCGGCGGTCTTGGCGATGTGCTCTTGTCGGTCCCGGCCATGATTCGTTTGCGGACCCGCTTTCCCAATCATCGGCTGGTTCTCTGTGCAGAGGACCAGATCGCAAAACTGCTCCTCGCGTGCAGCATCGTTGATGCCTGGACATCTGTGCAGGGGCGCAACTGCGTGGATTTGTTCGCAGGCGCGGAATCGGTTATGAGTCAGGCACAGACATGGCTGGAGGATTGCGATCTTGCCATCGGCTGGACTCAGGATCTCGATGGCAAGTTGAATGAGACACTCAAGGCAGTCGGTGTCCGAGAGGTTATCATGAGATCTCCGTTCTCGACTGAGATTCGGGCGATACATCAACGTGACCGGTTTCTTGAAGCGATCAATGAAGGACCCTCTGACGATGAAGGAGATGTTCTGTTGATGGTGACAGAGCATCTCCACCATCTTGGCCGAACCTGCCTTGAAGCGGCAGGCCTTTCAAGCAGACCGTCTCTTGTCGTCATCCACCCGGGGAGTGGGAGTGTTCATAAGTGTGTGGCGTCTGAGACACTCGCGTCCGTAGTGATCGCTGTCCAGGACTCCGGGGCGACGCCGGTGGTTCTAGAAGGGCCGGCAGACCGAGAGTCGGTCGATCGTCTGCTCCGGTCATGCGTGAACCCACCGATTGTCCTGAAGGGACTCGATCTGCTCACTGTCGCCGGGGTGCTTGCTCAGGCAAGGCTCTTTGTCGGGCAAGACTCGGGAGTCACGCATATGGCGGGGTTGACGGGAGTGCGTACGGTTGCTTTATTTGGGCCGACTGATCCCGCTCGCTGGGCTCCCCGTGGCCCCCATGTGACGGTGGTGCAGGGCGCCCCATGTCTCTGCCATTCATGGGGCGATGTCAGCCGATGCAAGGAGAAACCCTGTCTCAATATGCGGCAAGACCATCTTGTGGCATATTGTCTTGCATACCTCAAGGAGGCAGCGGTTCCACAAAGAATCCCCTCCGGCTGCCTTGTCACTGACTATCCCGTATGCTAAAGTGACCAGTTCATTTTTCCTTTCATTGCTAAGGACTTAGGAGTTATTTTCTTGTCCACCGGGGTCGTTCAGGAAAAGGTCACCAGCGCGTTGATTGGAGCGCTCAATGGGGCCAAAAAGAAGGGCCAACTGAAGACGGAAGCCTGGCCTCAGGTGAGTCTGGATACTCCCAAACGGCCTGAATGGGGAGACTTAGCTTCGACACTTGCTATGTCTCTTGCGGTGTCCGAGCAACGAGCTCCCCACGACATTGCCCAAATTATCATCGACAATCTTGCTCAGCGCGAGCAGCTCTTCGACCGAGTCGAGATCGTCAGGCCGGGGTTCCTCAACCTCACGGTCAAGCCTGCCATCTGGCAAGAGGTGCTCAGAGAAATAGAAGTAGAAGGATCAGCCTATGGGCGAGCCGAGCTGGGGAAGCAGCGTCGAGTGTTGGTGGAGTATGTGAGTGCGAATCCCACCGGCCCGTTACATGTAGGACATGGGCGCGGCGCGGCGGTCGGGCAAGCGGTTGCGAATATGCTCAAGGCGGTCGGATATGACGTCGTGAGCGAGTACTATATCAACGATGCCGGTCGGCAGATGAAATTGTTGGGGGCCTCCGTCTACGCGCGATATGAGGAGTTGTCGAACCGGCCGGTCGAATTTCCGGTGGAAGGGTATCACGGAGCCTACATCACCGCCGTGGCCGAGCGAGTGAAGCAAGAACTCGGGCCTGAATTGGCCGGACGTGCTGCCATAGAGGTCGAGGAGCGCTGTCGAGCGTTTGCCAATCAAGAACTGCTGAGCCTGATTCGTGAGGATCTGAAATCCTTCGGGGTCGAGTTTGAGTCGTGGTTCAGCGAGGCCTCTCTCGTGAATTCAGGGGCGGTCCAACGGGTCTTGGATGAATTGAAGTCGCAACAGTTCTTGTTCGAGCAGGAAGGCGCCTGGTGGTTCCGGTCCTCGGCATTCGGCGACGAGAAGGATCGGGTCGTGCAGAAACAGGACGGCGAATACACTTACCTGGCGTCCGATATCGCCTACCACCAGGATAAACTGCGGCGCGGATACGATCTCCTCATCGACGTCTGGGGCGCGGATCACCATGGCTACATTCCTCGCATGCAAGCGGTTGTGCAGGCGTATGGGCATCCGAAAGATCGTCTCCAGGTCGTGCTGGTCCAGATGGTGAATTTGTTGCGTGGCGGGAAAAAAGTGGAGATGTCGAAGCGGGCCGGCGAGTTCATCACGATGCGGGAAGTCATCGATGAAGTCGGGGCCGATGCGGCCAAGTTCTTTTTTCTCATGCGCGATTCCAACTCGCATCTCGATTTTGATTTGGAATTGGCCAAGCAGCGGTCATCCGACAATCCTGTGTACTATGTGCAGTATGCCCATGCCAGGATCGCCAGCCTCTGGCGCGTCGCGGCTGCCCGGGGCATCGCCTGTCCCTTGCCGAGCGAGACAGATTTGACGATATTGACGGACCCGGATGAATTGGGATTGATTCGCAAGCTCTCTGCCTATCCCTCGATTCTGCAGGGCAGTGCCATGGCCTACGAGCCCCACCGGATGACCTATTACCTCCAGCAATTGGCCGGGCTGTTGCATACGTTTTATAACAAACACCGGATTCTGCCGCCCGCTGCGGATCGGGATCTTTTGGCGGTCGCACCGGAGGGATTGATTCCGGGCGAGGTGTTGCAGAAAGAGGGGTTGCCCCCGGAACGGACTGCGGCGAGATTGGCCCTGATGAGCGGAATCCAGCAGGTCTTGAAGAATGGGCTCAGCGTGCTCGGGATTTCCGCGCCGGAGCAGATGTAGCGGGCAAGAGGGACTGTGGATTTTTCAGTTCAGCAAGTGGATCGTGAGACAAGCGCGCGACTGGGGAGACTCAGCACAGCCCATGGCGAAATCGATACGCCGGCCTTCATGCCGGTCGGCACGTTGGGGCCGGTGAAGGGGATCGATCCAGCCGATTTAGAGCAACTCGGCTTTCGTCTCATGCTGAATAATGCCTACCATCTCTATCTGCGGCCTGGGCATAAGATCGTGGCTGAGATGGGCGGATTGCATCGCTTTACCGGGTGGCCTGGAGCCATCTTGACAGACAGCGGCGGATTTCAAATTTTTAGCCTCGCCAAATTGTGCAAGGTGACAGACGAGGGCGTGAGCTTTCAGTCGCATCTCGACGGGTCCTCGCATTTCATCACACCGGAGACCGCCATCGAGATCGAAGAAGCATTGGGGGCCGATATCATGATGGCGTTCGATCATTGCGTGGCGTTGCCGGCTGAGAAGAAGGTCGTGCACGATGCGGTGAGACGGACCACCCTCTGGGCAAAACGCTGTCAAGACAGTCGGCGTCGTCGGGATCAAGCCCTCTTTGGGATCGTGCAAGGCGGCTTGGATGCGGATCTCCGTGTGACCTCGACGCGTGAGCTCGTAGGGCTTGGCTTCGAGGGCTATGCGGTCGGGGGGCTCTCGGTGGGAGAATCGAAGGCGGAGATGTATGCCATGTTGGATGTGACCGTGCCGGAGTTGCCGGCTTCGAAGCCGCGGTATTTGATGGGCGTAGGGATGCCGGAGGATTTAATCGAAGGCGCGGCGCGCGGGATCGATCTTTTCGATTGCGTGGTGCCCTCGCGCCATGGACGGACCGGCTCGCTCTTTACGAGTTTTGGGCGAGTGGTAATCAAGCAGGCGCGGTACGTTCGGGATGAGCAGCCGATCGATCCGGCCTGCGGGTGTCCGGTCTGCGCGCGCTACTCGCGGGCCTATTTGCATCACCTCTTCCAGGTCAAAGAGATGTTGTCGTCGAGACTGAATACGATCCACAACCTCTGGTATTTCGCCGATCTGATGGGGCAGGTGCGGTCGGCGATCGCACAGGGGACGTTACGGTCGTTCAGGGACGAGTTTTATCGAGCCCGCGACCGGGCTGCATCGGACGGTTCAGCTGCAGACGCGGCTGATGTCGATGCGCATCGACAGGCTGGAGGAGACTAACAGGTTGCGGGGAAAGTCGCTCTCGAAAATGTGAAAGGTAAGACGTGAAACGTAAGACTACCGAGCGCTTCTTTACGAAACCGTTCACGTGTAACGATTCACGTCTCACGAATCGTTGGACGGGTTTTTTTGAGCACCCTGATGGGGAGTTTTGTTTTTTCCAAGTTGTCCAGGTCATTGAAGGCTTGCTGTGCGGAAAGGGTTTTCCCGCAGCCTGCTAACACTGTCGAAGAGGAGTGTGTATGGTCATGCAATCGGTCGTAATGGCTCAGCTGTTCGGTGGAGGGGGCGCGGGCGGGGGGTCCACTGCCAGTACGCTCCTGTCTCTCATTCCGTTCGCGCTGATCTTTGTCATTTTCTACTTCTTGGTCATTTTGCCGCAACAAAAACGTGCGAAACAGCAAAAGTCGCTGCTGGAGGCTCTGAAGAAGGGCGACAAGGTGGTCACGGCGTCGGGTATCTGGGGTACCGTGACGAATCTCGGGAAAGAGACGGTGACGCTGCAGATCGCCGACAGTACAAAGATTCGTATACAACGGGACCAGATTGCTCGATTACGCGGCGGTGACGATGAGGACAAGGATAAGGATTCGTAGGCCGCACAGGATAAAGGGGTATCAGACGACATGAAAAAAGTGGGTGGGCGGTTAACATTGTTGGCGTTGGTAGTGGTGCTGTCGGTGATCTTCTTTGTCCCGTCCTATCAGCCGTTCTATCAAGCGTTGCCGGATTGGCTGAAGAAGGTGATGCCGAACAAAGGCATTACTCTGGGCTTGGACCTCCAAGGCGGGATTCACCTCGTCATGGAAGTGGATGAAGATCGCGCGGTCGAGATCGCGGTCGATCGATCGGTCGTGTCCCTTCAAGATGCGTTGGTCGAGAAGAAAATTCCCGTGGAGTCCGTGGCGCGGACAGGACCGGTTCAGGTCACGATTCAATTCCAAAACGCCGAACTCAAGGCGCAGATCCAGAAGGTAATCGATGATTATCCGACCTTCAGCGAAATGGAGTCTGCCGGATCAGCCAATCGGCTGGTGTGGGAGTTGCGGGAGGCCGAGGCCAAACGGATCAAGGATTCCGCAATCAACCAGGCATTGGAAACGATTCGGAACCGCATCGACCAGTTTGGCGTGGCAGAACCGATCGTGCAGCGGCAGGGGTTGAAGCAGATCGTCGTGCAGTTGCCAGGCGTCAAAGAGCCCAAGCGCGCCAGGGATTTGATCAAAGAGACGGCGTTGCTCGAATTTAAGATGCTCGACGAGGACAACCAGGCGAGGCTCGATTTGCCTGCCCGTATTCCGAAAGATAAAGAGGAGGAGGTGCTGAAACAGGCGGAGGCGAAGCTGCCCGCAGGGGATCAGATCCTCTTCGAGCGGGGAGTCGATAAAGACACCGGCCGCGAATATCGCATTCCCTATCTCGTGAAAAAACGGGTCATGTTGACCGGCGATGTGTTGAGCGATGCACGGGTCTCGATCGGTCAATTCAACGATCCCTACGTGTCGATCACATTCGACGGGAAGGGCGGCCGGGAGTTCGAACGGATTACGGGCGACAACATCAAGAAGCGCATGGCTGTCGTGCTCGACAACACGATTTATTCGGCGCCGGTGATTCAGGACCGCATCACCGGGGGGCGCGCGCAAATCACCGGGACGTTTTCGATGCAAGAGGCGAACGACTTGGCCATCGTGCTTCGGGCCGGCGCCTTACCGGCTCCGCTCAAGATCATTCAAGACCTCACGGTCGGACCCTCGCTGGGGAAGGATTCGATTGAGAAAGGCGTGCAGGCCACGCTGTTTGCCGGCGCCATGGTGGTGGTGTTCATGATCGTGTATTACAGGATGTCCGGGGTGATTGCGGACTTTGCGCTGATGCTCAATCTGTTGTGTTTGATCGGAGCCCTTTCTGCCCTGAACGCAACCCTGACCTTGCCGGGGATCGCCGGAATCGTACTCACCATCGGGATGGGCGTCGATTCGAACGTCCTGATCTTCGAGCGTATTCGAGAAGAGCTGCGATCGGGGAAAGCGGTTCGGCTGGCGGTGGACGGAGGATATGACAAGGCGCTGCTGACGATTGTCGACTCTCACGTGACCACGCTGATCACGGGGGTGGCGCTCTTTCTCTTCGGTACGGGGCCGATCAAAGGATTTGCCGTGACCTTGTGTCTCGGAATCGGAATCAATCTGTTTACCGCCCTGATCGGCACAAAGGTCATCTTCGACCTCTTGAATCAACGACACAAAGTGGAACAGTTAAGCATCTAGTTCGAAGGAGCCGGCATGTTGGAGATCCTTGGAAAAACGACGATCGATTTTATGGGGAAGCGCCGCTGGGCCTTTCTGTTTTCCGGCATCATGGTGGTGCTGGGAATCATAGCGCTCATTCAAATTGCCAGGGGATCGGCGAACCTCGGCATCGATTTCTCGGGCGGGACCGCGGTGCAATTGAAGTTCGAGCAAGCGATTCGGATCGACGAAGCGAGGAAAATCTTGGAGGCGAACGGCCTGGGCAACGCCGAGCTGCAAGAATTCGGTCAGGAGAACAAACTCCTGATCCGTCTGAAGGCTTCGACGACCATCGAGGAGAAGGTCGCCGATCGGGTCGTGGCGATCTTTACAAAGGAATTTTCCTCGAACCATTTCGTGGTCGATTCCAGCACGGAAATCGGGCCGACTATCGGGAAGAAACTTCAAGAGGATGCCCTCATTGCGATCCTCATTTCCTTCGCCGGGATCATTTTTTATGTGGCGGCGCGGTTCGAATTTCGCTTCGGCATCGCCGCGGCCTTGGCGACCTTCCATGACGTGTTGGCGGTGTTGGGCGCCTTTTATATCCTGGACAAGGAAATTACCTTGCTCGTCGTGACGGCACTGCTGACATTAGCAGGCTATTCGATGACGGATACGGTCGTCGTGTTCGACCGTATCAGGGAAAATCTCAGGATGCGGCGGCGGGAGAGCGAGGAGACGATCATCAACAATGCGGTCAACCAAGTCTTGAGCCGCACGATCGTCACCAGTTTGACCGTCGTGTTGGTGCTGATTCCTCTGACGCTAGCCGGCGGCGAGGTCTTACACGACTTCTCTCTCGCCCTGTTGTGGGGCGTGATCTTCGGGACCTATTCGTCCATCTTCGTCGCAAGTCCGCTGCTGTTGCTCTGGCCTGGAGGGTCCGGGCGGCTATTGAAGCGGAGTTAGCAGGATGGTGAAATAGCCACTCGCGAAATGTGAGCGAGACAAGCGAGACGTGCGCGACAGGCGCGTCAAGAAGTTCGAAATTCCTGGTTCGAAGTTCCGAAAACCTCGAACGTAGGACCTCGAACCGTCGGTCGTTTCACCCGTTCCGCTTTTCCCGCAAGTCTCGCGCCAATAGCGAGATGGGGCACACCCATGACATTCTGGAGTCGGTCTCACAGCCTCCAACGCAAGATCATCGCGGCGATCGTGCTGGTCGGACTTCTTCCCCTGACCCTTCTGCTTGCGCTCACCTACGTCGAGGAGCGGCGCGCGCTTCGAGAAATGACCGGCGCCAACTTCAAGGAAGTCGCCGTGGAAGCGGCTCGCCGCATCGAAATGCAGGTCAGCCGTGGGATGAACGAGGCTCAGCAGCTCTCCACGGCCCCCTTTCTCCACGCCGCCGTGACCGAAGCCAACCGTACATACGAGGGAAAGGATGCCAACAGTATCCAGGGCATGATCAAGGATTGGCAGCAGCGGTGGCGTCAGCGGGGTAAGCAAAGCGAGTTTCCCCTCTTCATCAATCGCATCGTTACGAACTACCTCATCCGGTGGCACGATATCAGAAAATCGGACTACGTCGGGATACTGGTGACCGATCAGCAGGGGGCGCTGGTGGTCAGTTCCATTCCACAGGTGGAGTACTTTTACGGGAAGACGCCATGGTGGCAAGCCGTGGTGAAAGGGGGAAATCACAAGGGCTATGTGAGCGAAATCGCCTTTGATCCCGCGTTCGGGACTCATGTGGTCGTGGTCGCGGCACCCATTCTTGACGATACAAAGGAGACGGTGATTGGGACGGTCACCATCCTGTTACGTCGAGACACAATCTTCCATGCCATTGCCGAGGTGGCTATCGGGGCGACCGGTCACGCGATGTTATTCAGTTCCGACGGTGTCCCTATGATCTGTCCGGTTCTGGCCCCGGAAGCGCATACGGTACGGCCCGAATTGATCGGTGCTCTTGGCAGCCGGGAAGCCGGTTGGACCGTTGCCGCAGACGATTCGCATGGGGGCCGGAATGCCTTGATCGGATTCGCTCCGGTCCGATTCGGCGAGAGCTTGGCTCCGGGGAGCCTCGGAGGACATCAGTGGATCACTGTAGTGAGGCAGGATCCCCAGGAGACCTATGCGCCGCTCGCCGAACTCGTGGCGAAAGTGTTGCTCTATGGGTTGCTCGTGCTCGCCGTGCTGTGGGGGACAGGGGTGGTCGTCGCGCGCCGGATCGCCCGTCCCATTCAGTTGTTACATGACGGGGTGCGTGAAATCGGAAGCGGGCGATTGGACCAGCGACTGGAGCTGAAGACCGGCGATGAAATCGAAGGGCTCGCCGATGCGTTCAACCAGATGGCGGCGAATCTACAACGGTCATTTGCGCAGATCGAACAACGCGTCGTGGATGTGCGTCGCCTGGAAGAAAAGTACCGCGATCTGATCGAGCATTCTCCTGAGATGATCTATCAATTGAACCGGAGCGGACGATTCGTCCATGTGAACAAGACGGGGCTTGAGAAGCTGAAGTACACCCTCAATGAGATGCTGGCGATGCGGCTCTGGGACCTCGTGCCGAGGGGCCAGGAGCCGCTCGTCCTGCAATACCTGGAGCGTTTGGTGGCGCAAGGCCGCAGTTCGATGGAGACGGTGTTTCTGGCCAAAGACGGTCACCCGATCGATGTGGAAATCCATGCCACGGCGCTGATCGATCAAGAGCGGGGCGGGTTGGTGCACTCGCGCGCGTTTGTGCGCGACGTAACCGAACGTCACCGGCTTGAACGACATTTGCAAGAATACACGACGAAGCTCGAACAGGCCGTGTCGGAGCGGACGCAACAGCTCGTGGCCTCGCAGGCGCGGTACAAAGCGCTCTTCGACTTGGTGGCAGACTCGGTATTTATGGTGGATCCGAACGGTATCATCGTTGCCGTCAACAAACGTGAGGAGCAAGCGCTGGGGTACGCGGAAGCACACGTGGTCGGCCGCAGTCTGCTCGAAGTGGTGCTCCCCGGTTATCACGATTCGTTGCGGGGATGGCTGAGCGACGTCATTTCTGGGCAGCGGAAAGTGTCCACCCAGGAAATCATGGTGCGCCATGCCGGCGGGCTGGACACTCCGGCCGAAATGGATTTGATCCGTGTCGGAGTAGCCGATCAACTGTTGGTGATGGTGCAGTTGCGGGATATTACCGATCGGAAACGGCTCGAACGGCAGCTGGACACGTACCGGGAAGAGCTGGAGGATAAGGTACGAGAGCGCACGCGGGAAATTGAAGAGACCACGCAGTATCTCGAAAATCTGCTCGAGAACGCCAACGATGTGATTTACACCCTCGATACCGAACAACGGTTCACCTACGTCAACAGCAAGATCGAGGCATGGGGCTACCGGAAAGACGATCTGATCGGGCGCCCGTATCTCGCCCTTCTCTCCAAGCGCCATCGCGGGAAGCGCCTCAAAAGCACCTTAGATATCGGCGCGAAGCAGGTCTATGAGGTCGAAGTGGTGACTCGCACGGGAGAGCCGAGGGCTGTGATGGTGAGTGTCTCCCCACTGCATGGGGTCGAAGGCGCGATCCTGGGCGTGCTGGGCATCGCGCGCGACATGACGGAGACCAAAAAGTTGGAGCAGCAGATCAGGAACTCGGAGAAACTGGCCTCGGTCGGAAAGCTTGCCGCAGGGGTCGCTCACGAAATCAACAATCCCCTGGGGGGCATCCTCAACTGTCTCTACAACTTGCGGAAGGGGACATTGTCGTCGAGCCGGCAAGAGGAATATTGGGCGTCGATGGAAGACGGCGTACGGCGCGTGCAGAAAATTGTTCGGCAGCTCCTCGATTTCTCTCAACAGCATGAGCCCGCATTCGCCCTGACGGACATCAACCACGTCGTGGACCGGGTGTTGGTCTTGACGACGCATCTCTTCGCCCCGAACCGAATCGTGTTGAAAACAGAATTCGGTCAGGGGTTGCCGAATGTCATGGTCGATCGGCACATGATCGAGCAGGTACTGATGAATCTGGTGTTGAATGCGGTGCAAGCGATGAAAGACGGAGGGGTCTTGACGATCCAAACATCCGTGGTTGAAGGAATCTGTTTGATCGAAGTCCGCGATACGGGATCGGGCATTTCGCCGACGGTCCTGCCGAGGATCTTCGATCCCTTCTTTACGACCAAGAGCGAAGGCGAAGGAACCGGCCTCGGCCTGTCGGTCAGCCTGGGCATCGTCGAGCGCCACGGTGGAAAGATCCTGGTGGACAGCGAGGTCGGGAAGGGAACGACCTTTACCCTCTGTCTGCCCGTTTCACGGGAGCGTTCGTTGATGGAGCAGGTATCATGAAAGGGCTCAAGATCCTACTCGTCGACGACGAGCCGCTGATGCGGCTGTCGATGGTCGATGCGTTGGAGGCGGTCGGCTATGATATCGAAGCCGCGGCAACCGGGACGGAGGGGATCGAAGCCATCCGCCAACGGCCATTCGATCTGGTGATCACCGATCTGAGGCTGCCCGGCGCGGATGGGCTGAGGGTGCTCGCAGCGGCCAAAGAGCAGTCGCCCCATATGGAGGTCGTGGTGATTACCGCCCACGGATCGGTGGAAACGGCGGTCGGCGCGATGAAACTCGGAGCCTTCGACTACATCACGAAACCGTTCCAGATGGATGAATTGCTGTTGATCGTCGAGCGGGTGGGCCGCGTCGTGGCCCTGCGGCGAGAAAATCAAGATCTCAAAGCGGCGTTGGAAGATAAGTTCAGTTTTGGGGGTATTCTCGGCGCGAACACCCAAATGCGAGCCGTGCTCGAGAAGATCAAGCTGGTGGCGGGAACAGATTCGACGACGTTGATTCTGGGAGAGAGCGGCACCGGCAAGGAGCTGGTCGCCAATGCTCTCCATCAAAACAGCCCACGCGCCAACTATCCCTTGATCAAAGTCAGCTGTGCGGCGCTTCCGGAAACCTTATTGGAAGCGGAACTCTTTGGCCATGAGAAGGGGGCGTTTACGGGGGCGTTGCGGCAGCGGCGCGGGCGGTTCGAGTTGGCGCATCGAGGCACGCTGTTTCTCGATGAGATCGGGGAAATCTCGCCGGTCATCCAGGTGAAACTCTTGCGGGTGCTTCAGGAAAGACAGTTTGAGCGCGTCGGAGGAAACGACACGATTCACGTCGATGTGCGGCTGGTCTGCGCCACGCAGAAAGACCTTCGAAAGGAAGTGGCTCAAGGGCGGTTTCGAGAGGACCTGTTCTATCGCCTCAATGTCGTGCCCGTCGTGATTCCGCCGTTGCGTCAACGGCAGGAAGACATCATGATCATTGCCGAGCACATGCTGAAGACCTGCGCCGTCAAGATGAATAAAACATTGAAAGGGTTTTCTCCCGCGGCTCGCGAGCTCTTACTGCGCTATTCATTCCCAGGGAACGTGCGGGAACTGGAGAACATGGTCGAGCGCGCCGTGGCGCTGGGGCGGGATCGTGAGGCGGTCCAACCGCAAGATCTGTGCGGGTTCCAATCCTGTCCGTTTACGGGCGGGTTGCCACAAGAATCTTGCGGATTCTGTAGTGAAGGGCTGACCGGGCAAAAGCGAGAGCAACGTCCGCTGACCTCGCTTGCGACGGCGAGGGAACAGTTCGAGAAAGATTATATCCTGTCGGTGTTGGAGCGAGTGGACGGCAGCCGCACAACCGGCGCGAAGATTCTCGGTCTCTCGCGTAAAGCCCTGTGGGAGAAGTGCAAGCGGTACGGGATTCCGTCGGCGAGAGAAGAGTCGGGGGATGAGGGCTGATGATCTTCTGTGCTCGCGCAACGCGCGGCTTAAGAAAGCCCTCGTTGGACGCGCGCAGTAGAAGATCAATCAGCCCCCATCCCTGAGGAGAGAAAGAGTGAACTTGGAAGGGTGGAATAGGAGCGGCCAGGTGCCCTTCTTGCTCGCAGAACGCGCACGGTGAAACGGTGCTCGTTCGATGCGCGCAGTCAAGGGCAGCCTAGGCCGCTCCCTCCAATACTGGGATAGAGGGATAGAGGAAAAAGAAAGGGGCCTGGCCATTCTCTGTGCTCGCGCAACGCGCGGTCGCGGACTACCCTCGTTGGACGCGCGCACGGTGGGAAACCGCCAGGCCATCCCTCCAACTACTGGAGGAAGGGGATGAATCGAGGATTTGGTGGACAGCCTCTCACAGGCATGGACCAGCCGACGATGAAAACGTAGAACATCCCTCTTTCTTCGTTCCGCGGGTGCTAGCGGATTGAAGGATATTTCTGAGGAGGTGGGCCAATGCTAATGCCATCGAACCGGAACAAAGCTGGCACGATACCTTGCTGCCCGAAAACTGTGAATGGCTTGCCCCAGTGAAAAGTATGGGCTTCTTCCCAAGTACCAGGCAACCGTGTCTTCTGATACATACCTGAACCAGTGTAGACGATAATCCAGCTTGGTGCCGTAACAACTATCTCCCCGAACCAAAAGAAGTGATCCCAGAGCGGCACGATCATACCGTCCGACTTAGGCACGCCAAGATATAGGCCAAAGCCCGCGAGATTCACCGTCTGAGTCGGTCGGATAACAATGCGCTCTTGATTCGGGCTACCAGGATCTGCAACCCCGATAATCATCAGTTCATGAATAGTTTCTAAAATCATTCGTTACCTTCACCGCGTCGGCTCCGGAAGAACCATCCCAGGACCAGCAGAACGACGCCTAGAATCGTGGCGGGTAATCCCCAATCCGCTTTTGGAGTTAGGATCAGACCTGGGACACCGATGCCAGTTACAATACCGCCCAATGTAATAAATATTTGCCGAAAAAGACCAAGTGTTCTTGCCGCATCACGCTGGGCTCGGAATACCGAAGATTTCTCCTTCTCATCATGATAGAGCGTTCTGAAGCGGTCTAACTCCTTCTGAGCTTCGTTGCGTTCCAGACGAAGTTGCTCAGTCGCTCTTTCCTGGCTCTTCGCAAGCCCTTGCAACAGAGTCATCCCTGCTTGCCCACGAACTTCGCGGATTTCTTGAAGAGTGTCTGAGAACTGATATGCGGTGAGTCCGGTACCCGAGGTAACTGGCACTAATGTTTGAGATTGCTCCTGGGTAGGATGATGCTGATTCGGCTGAACACCTGTCTCCTCTGGCTCAGGAGGCAAAGTTGCTGGCGTTTCTTCCATTATCTTTCTCTATACGATACGGTAGCCTAAGCAATGCCACACTAAGTCTTACTTAGGTCTGCAGTCAACCAGGGCCAGCTCATCCCAGAATAGTTTGTTTTTGGAACGGTGAGAGGATGCGTCAAAGGACTAGAAAAATCGACTTTCCCGTTCTCTACCCATGGAGAGATTCTTAAACACTGCGGGGCACAGATTGAGGTGAGGGTCAGGCCTGAGTTTTGAGTTATTAAGGATAGGCTTCGCTTGCGCGTAGCTTTCTCACCCGCTCACGCATTGGGACGCCAAGACGTGTTGTTAGCCAGGGCGAGGGCCATCCATTTCCTTATGCCTCTCTTAAAGGGAGTGGCCGAGGCTGCCCTTTACTGTGCGCATGGAACGAGCACTTTCTGAATGTGCGCGTTCTGCGAGCAAGAAGGGCACCTGGCCATCCCTCTCGATCCTCTGAGCTTCAGCGACGCCTACACAATGTCCGGGCAGCGATAAGGCTGCACGATAGATGCGGCTGAATCTGTGTGGAGGAGTGGTAGGCGAGAAAAGTTCCGAAAGGGCCGTTCCGGGAGGTGCTGGAGCGGAGGGGCATGCCACCCCGTTTCCGGTGCAGCTTTTTTCAGGATACGGACGATGAGGCGAGTAGGCTTACTCAGCTGGCTCCGCGCCGCCTTCCCACAGCTTCACCGTCCGGTCCCACGAGGCGCTGGCTAGTCTCATTCCATCCGGTGACAGGGTAATGCCACGAACGGCTGCGGTATGGGCTTTGATAGTCCTGAAGCAGCGGCCGTTCGACAGGTCCCAAAACCGAATCGTTGCGTCATCGCCGGCGCTGATGAGCACCTTGCTGTCCGCTGTGACGGCGAGCGCCCGCACCCAGCCGGTATGACCTTTCAGTGTTCGTTGTTCCGCCAGCTGTGGCATGTCGAACAGCTTGATCGTCTGGTCGCGGCTCCCGGTGATGAGCAGTTTGGCATCTGGGGTAAAGGCCATGGCGCCGATCCAATAGTCCATTGCTTTCTGAAAACCACCATCGTCGTCGACGAAGTACCCACGTGTTTCACTGGTGTCTTCCTCGGTCTCCTTCCAGTGGCCGTTGTGCAGGATTTTTTCCTCTCCGCTGGGTAAGACCTCCCACAGTTTGATCTTGCCGATGTCCATTCCACTGGCGAGGTGCATCCCATCCGGCGAAAAGGCGACGCAGACAGACCAGTTATGGTCGTACTGGTCTTTGCCGAGGAGGGTCATAAGCTCGGTGCCGGTGGTGACTTCCCAGATCTTGATGTCTTTATTGTGGCTGCCGCGGGCCAGCATGAGGCCGTCGGGCGAGAGGGAGAGGCTGACGACATTGTGGTCATAGCGTGTGAAGAGGAGCTTCTTCGATTCGCCGGTTTTCGGATTCCAGAGCCGGATGGTCCGGTCCTCGCTGGCAGTGGCCAGGGTCTGGCCGTCCGGCGTGAAGACGACGGATCGGATATCCGCCGTATGTCCCCTGAGTGAGCGCAGGAGGCGTCCAGTTTCAATATCCCATAGACGGACGAGCCGATCGGCTCCCCCGCTGGCGAGGGTCAACCCGTCCGGTGCGAACGCTACAGACCAGACGCCGTGCGAATGGCCGCGAAATGTGGTCAGCTCCCGTGCCCCCGTCTTCCAGTATTCGAGGAAATCGACTGGTGCGGTGCCCGTTCCTGATGGTGATGGCATGAGCGGGGAGGGAGCGGGGGCAAGTTGGGAAGCAGTTTGATCTGCCATGTTCAATAATCCTTACGATGGGAATTCGGTAAAGCGCTTACGGAACCGGCTCGATTGCAAACCGTCGATTCGTGCCAGTATAATTCGTGTCGGCATGGGATGATCGTAAGAGAAGCTCCGTCATCAAGTCAAGCCGGCTGCTGGGGCTGTCGCGCGGCCAGACCGGATAGGACGATCGAGAACGCGTATGGAACTTCGTTTTCAGCCCGCATTGCTGCAAGAGGTCATTGACTCGTTCGTCGAAAAGACGGAACGGGAAGGCGACCCTACTTACTATAAAGAGTTCCATGAACTCGCCGATCCGATCTACGAGAAGTTTACGCTCGACGATCGTGAGAGTGAATTCAAGAAACTCTACCAGTATATGTTCGGGACCTGGGGATTCTCCGATATCATCCGAGATGCCTTCAACGAATATCCGTTGCTCAAAGAACGAGTCGGCATTGTGCTCGTGAAGGGTGTGCTCAAAGAGGATCAGGAAGGCGTGGATATTCTCAGGAAGTGGGGATCCGTCGAGCACGAGATGGCTCGGGAGTTCGAAGAAAAAGGGTTGAAAGGCGTCGGAATTAAGCTCATCCCACGTCGATTCTACGATCCTGCGCTGACACGCTATTGCCGCCATGAGTTGTTGCATATCTCGGACATGCTGGATCCGGTCTTTGGGTACGATCCGGACACCAAGGTCGGGCAAAATCCCGGCGAGGAAACCCTCATTCTCCAACGCTATCGAGTCTTGTGGAGTCTCACCGTGGACAGCCGGCTGACCGCAGCCGGCAAAGAACCGATGCTGAGGAAGGAAGACCGGTTTAAAGAGTTTCGCTCTTGGTATCGCAAGATTCCCGCGCCACAATTGAAATCGGTATTCGAGGGATTGTGGCAGACGAGCTTCTTTACCCACTCGGAACTGATCGAAATGGCGTCGGACACTTTGCGCGTAATGGACCGTGCCGTGGATGTCGAAGGGGGGGAGGTTCCGGAAACAGAAAATAAAGTTATGTTGATGCCGGGATTTCCCTGTCCTCTGTGCCGGTTCCCGACCTATTCATGGGTCGAGGATATGGGCAACAAGCTCGAATCCTATGTGCTCGATTTTATCCGCGAGAATCATCCTGGCTGGGATATCGAATTCGGGGCCTGCGATCGCTGTGTCGAGGTCTACAAGCTGCGTGCCGACGGCGTCATGTAACGGTGTATGATTGTGGCCACCGATCCAACATATGGACGTCGCGACTTTCTCAAAGACTCTGTCGTATCCGTTGCCAAAGCGGCACAAGAGTTTGCTAAACACAAAAATGTCGCGCCGGAACCGCCGGCTCCACAACCGGGACGGACTGATTGGTTGCGTCCTCCCGGCGCCGCCGACGAGGCGTTGTTTTTAGAGCGATGCACACAATGCGGCGACTGCGCCAAGGTCTGTCCGTACGGGTCGATTACGTTTCTTCCGCAGAATGGGACACCGGTGATTTTTGCGGATCAAATGCCGTGCTATCTCTGCGAGGATGTGCCCTGTATTTCAGCCTGTGCCACGGAGGCGTTACTTCCTGTCGAAGGACGCGAGCAGATCCGAATGGGCCTCGCAGCTGTTTCGCACCGAGTCTGCACGGCAGGGCAGGGGTGCCATGCCTGCGCATCGAAATGTCCTACGGATGCCCTATCGATGGATTTTGACCGGCAGCGGCTTGTGGTGACGGTTGAGCGTTGCGTCGGGTGTGGGCTGTGCGAACAAGTGTGCCGGACAGTGAACGATCGCGTGGCTATTCGAGTCACACCGGCTAGACTATTGGCGCAGTCGCTCTCATGTTCACAAGAACAGGTCTGAATGCAAGCGAGAATATTAGCGAAAGGTGGCGCGGCTCACAAGGGGGGAGTTATGAAAAATCATCGGCTTAGAGTATCCCTTGCGAATAAGAAAATCGTGCTTGACAACCCCTTTGCCTATACCTACCATACGGCAGTTTTGTGCCAAAGGTTTGACCTCAAACGCCCGGAGAATTCTCGTGAGCAACAGGGGCAGCCGAGGAGCCGATTCTCATGATGAGTAAACAGCCGGTGCAAGTAAATTCTCAGGCCGTAGCCGGGGTCATTCCGGGTACACCGGCCATTAAGGATTCACCCGCAGTCGAACGCGCGCTTAGCCGCAGTAAGCTCTATCTCCTTGTGTCGTGGAGCCAACTCTATCCGGAAGACGACGAGTTTCTCGATTACGTGCAATGCGGGGAGTTCGTCGAGGATGGGCGAGCGGCGCTCGACGCGTTGGATCAGGCGCTCGACGGCATCGGCGGTGAGCGGGCCAAGCTCAAGCTGGTGTTGCTGCGCAAGCAGTTCGATCAGATCGAGAAAGTGGTTGCGTCGGAATGCGT
>Ga0315281_10004030_pt1 | contig 21421 bp, 17 predicted proteins | sample YL17G07_0_MG_FD_204540 | JGI IMG/M metagenome (GOLD analysis project Ga0315281, IMG submission 204540) | Sediment microbial communities from Yellowstone Lake, YNP, Wyoming, USA - YL17G07_0 | ecosystem: Environmental > Aquatic > Freshwater > Lake > Sediment | place: USA: Wyoming | collected...
CCTTGCCTCTTGAGGGTAGATGGGCTTGGGATTCTCGGCATATTTGGGCTGAACAAAGAGGATTTCTCCATCGGAAAGAGACGGATTTTTCATGGCAATTTTTGGTTGTCCGGAGGAGCCTTTTGAAAGAAAAGGATTTCCATAAGATTCTATAATTACTTTTTCTTCTTTCTTATCTCCCATTTCCCATTTCTCATTTTCGAGAGTGAGCGCTGAAGGATTACTGGCTGGAATTACTTTCGCCTCAGTCTGGACAGGAAGAGATTCAGGTTTCTGTTCCTTCTTAATAAGGAGTTCTTCTTTTTTCTCCTTTCGAATCAATACCCTCTCTTCGTTTCTCGTGTTTCTTGCCTCCTGATTTACATTTTGGGGGTGCGCTTTCGTTTCAGAGATCAAGGGGAGTAATGAGACTTCAATGTTCGGTTTTGGGAGTCCATTGATTCTAAAATCTGGAAATAAGAGGGACGAAATAGAAAAAAAGAGGAGATGAAATCCCAACGAAATAGATAAAAAGATTTTCAGGGTCAGCGTTCCATTCATATCCTAACTACCTATTTCTGGAGATCCTGCCTGCCCTCCCTGCCAGCAGCCTGCTAAATAAAAAACCCAGCCTTCGAATGAAAGACTGGGTTTTTTTCTACCTCACCCTTCACAGTCCTCCATCGAAGACTCATTGTGAAGCGCATTCAGGCAGGTTTTCTGGCTTACGGATCGTCCTAATCCTTGCCCCTTCCCATCCTTTGACCCTTCGACAAGCTCAGGGCTTCGGATAGTGGATCTGGCAAGTTTCGTACCCGATTACAGCGGCGTGGCCGTCCCCGACTCTCACGGGGTTCCCTTTTCGGCTTCAAGCCACCTGAACACGGATCAATTTTTAATTATCTATTATCACAATTTCTAAGGGGATGTCAAATGATAAACACTGATAAACAGGAGAGCTCTGAAAAACTACTAATACAAACGCATTATGTCTTTTGTAGGGCAACCCTTCAGGGTTGCTTTAGACAAGGCTAAAGCCTTGCCCTACATGTCAAATGATTTTATGCGTTTGTATTAGATACTCTCTTGAGATTTCTGGACTTTTTCAGAAATCTTAAGAGATCGCAGAATTAATCTCCAGAAAAGAGTGCTTGAAAGACGTACCACGCAATCTGAGGATTTTCTTTAAATCGTCGAATCGAATAAGCATACCATTGCTGCCCAAAAGGAACATAAACACGCAGCCTATGCCCATCCGCGACGATTTTATCGCGAAGCTTAATCTTCACACCGTAAAGCATCTGAAATTCATAGTCGGATTTTTGGAGGTTCATCCCTTGAATATATTGATAGGCACCGTCGATCAGAAAATCGTCATGGGTGGCAATGCCGACATAGCACTTTCCGTCGAGAAGCATTTTTAAAAGTTTCAGGAAATTTAGGCGGATTTCTTCTTTGCCTTGAAAGGCGATGTTCCCTGGTTCGATATAAGCTCCCTTACAAAGTCTGACATTTGCCTTCATGGAAATCAGTTTCTGAATGTCTTCTTCACTTCGCCGCATATTGGCCTGGATGACCACCCCCACGTTCTCACACCCCCCGGAGCGAAGCCTTTCATATAGTTTCAATGTATCGCTCGTCGTTGATGAATCTTCCATATCGATCCGCACAAAATTGTTGTAACCGGAGGCGACCTCAAGCAAATGCATAACATTTGAATGGCAGAATTCATCATCTATCTTCAGTCCAAATTGAGTGAGTTTAATTGAGAGATTTGCAACCAGGTGATTTTCATGGATCGAATGAAGAACTTCTTCGCACTCCCTGACAGCCTCCAGAGATTCTTCACGTGTCGAAACATTCTCGCCGAGGACATCCATCGTTCCCATCATATGCTTCGAATTGATCACCTTTTCAACACGGACGGCATCATCGAGTTCTTCGCCAGCGATGTAGCGCATAGCAAACGGCTTCACCACAGGTCTTGGGAGAAGCTGAATGGCAGATAAGATAAGTTGATTCGCCAGGTTCATTTGGAAACAAGTCTTACTTTGGAATATTTCTTTTTAAAATCTTCAGAGCCTCTCTTTTCACTTTCATATCAGAGTCATTGATCGAAGCTTCGATTTCCTCTCTCAATTCGGACAGACTCCCCCCGCCCTCCTCAGCCAGTCTTTTCAAAGCTAATTCTCGAATGCGGTGATCTTTATCTTTGAAACACTTTCTGTAAACCTCAAGATGCTCTCGAACTTCGGTAGCTGGTCTTAAACAAACCAAGGCATCAAAACGGAGGTCCGGATCTTCATGTTCCAGATACTTGAGATAGATACTTGTCACCTCTTCTTGTTTTGAGTAAAAACGCCATAGGTTAAAAAGGATGCATCTCTTCTGTTCTAAAGGACCTTTTTCCAAACGTTCCAATAGCAAGTTTAAGATCCTATCGTCTCGAAGATTGCATAGTGCATTGACAGCTGTCTGCTGGACTCGAATATCGCTATCATAAAGCCGCTCAATCAGGGGAATAGCTGCTTGGAAATTTCCTTCCCAGCCCACTGCAAAGGTTGCGTGCAGTCTCAGTTCAGCATCTGGGCTTTCCATGTCTTTTAACAAACGGTCAACAAAGGGTTGGGAATTTTTCAAAAAAGGACCAATCACACTCAGTTGAATCGCTGCATGATTCCTGATTTCTTCATTTTCCGATTTATCTGAAAGAATTTCGTAGAGAGGCCAAGCGACTTCTTCTTTGGCAAAGGTTCCAAGTAATATTATGATCTCAGATTTCAAATCCTTATCAGCATACTTGATGGCCTTAAGAAGTAAGGGGATGGCCCGATCACTTTCCTGGGAAAATAATTCCAAGGAATCCACATGCTTTCTCGCCTTTTCAAGAATCCGCTCTCTGGGTTCAAATTCGATAATGTGATTCTTTTTCATATCTAATTTCTTTTCGTTTCACATTAACTGAACCTTACTTGAAGACGTTTCCCCAATGCCAAAGCTGCCCGTTTTAATGTGGAGAGTTTAATGTCCTCTGCGTGATTCTCGATCCTTGAAATGGCAGTCTTTTTGGTTTTAAGCCGACGGGCCAGTTCTTCCTGAGTCAATCCTGCTGACTCGCGTGCCTGACGAAGCATGACCCCGATCTTGAACTGTTCATATCCTTCTTCAAATCCCTTGGCAAATTCTTTGTCTCTCTTTTTCCTTTCTTTGATATACTTTCTTAATTTACTCGTTAGTTATGTTTTCCCTCGCAAAACCCTCTTGCCAAATCTCGTCAAATTTTTCGGAATGAAGGATGTTATCTCAAAAATTGAAATTTAATAAAGTCGATAAGCTTAAAACAATCATGCCAGATTTTCACACCGAGTCGATGCACATATTCTTCACAACTGCTCGACATTTGAACGCCTGAAATAAAATTCGGCCTTGGCTAAAGACATACGGTAAGTTTGACAGCGGAATTTCTATTTGGAAAGCATCTATTTTGATAGACCAAACCTTATCATCTATACGAATGTCGAAGCCGAAATATTGTTGCCTGGAAAGGTCAAAAGGTGACAAAGACCCTATCTTGTGTTCTTCCTTGCCATCTCCGCCTTCTCCAGGACTCGTTCGCCAAACAGTTCCATCGGAACAGATCCAAACGAGATGTCCATGCGTTGCCAAGTAACCCTGGCTCCGCAAACATACACCTATCCAGCAAGGTTCAACTCTATAATCGAACCGGATTTCAGCTCTCACCCTTATTTTGGAAGCCCGTAATCCGACTGGGCTTAGCCATGAATACGGGAAATAAAAAGGAGATCCAAATTCAAGTCCTCCAACTGTTAAACGCCTGTGACTTGGGCCAGGGGACCAAATTGCAGATGTATCTCGGCTACTTTCAAAACTGAACTCAAAAGGCAATGTTATCGGAGTGGTCGGTTCATCACGAAATGGCAAGCGAGTAAAACATTGTATTATATCTCTTTGTAGGTAGTTTTTGAGCTTATCCATCCAGCCTTGGGTTCTTGAGTCATATATTATTTGACGAGCTGGTTGGAGATCAAAGGCAAATTTCTGATTATCGCTCTCGTCTCGTATGATAATGACGGTTTCAATGGGCCTCCATGCCGCTGCCACTCCGAGTTCGTATAGCACGTTGGGATTGTAACCAGTTACATCTGCTACTAAAACATCAGCTTGTTTTATATGCCCCCAAATGTCCGGATGAATGGCACGAGCCCCTCCAATATCACCAGCATAAATGGGCTCAATGTCATGATTGAGGAGTCCTTTAAGTGGTCCGATTGCTTGATGAACCATGAACATAACAATTTCAGAGTGTTCAAACGGACACAAAACAAAACACCTGAATTTATTAAATTGCCCTGGGGGGCTTGTATCAGGGGTTTTTCCGGTGTCGTAGGGCCATATAGAATCTGAGAGCGGTGGAATATCTTGTATTAGCTTCATAATTATTTCTCCTTGGGCTATGACATGTAGGAATAAGGAGGGAAATTTTCTTCTCCATCAATTTCCTTCCAAATCCAGCTCCTTATGTTATTCCCTTCCGCTCAATGTTTGTAACGACAATCATTTCGCTTACCAGTCATCACACTTCACGTGCAATATCTCTTTAAACGCTCGCATTGAACAATTTAAATTGTTATATTGTCCACATTTTTATCAAAAATGGAAGGGCGGGTCAAATGAAATTCAGGATTCTGTTATGTCAATAATTTTGAACTGTTGAGAAGAGGAAGAATATGATATCATTATCTTGAATGAGATGGTTTAAAGACGTTCATGGCCGCCAAATTCGATTAACAGATGAACGAGAGGAGCATATCGAGGCTGATCATCCAGAAATGTCTGGTCAAATTGGCAAATTACGGGAAGCTTTATGGAATCCGGATAAGGTTTTCCGGTCTTTTACAGACCCAGCGGTTGAGTTATTTTATAAATATTACAATGTCACACCTGTTACAGAGAAATATTTATGTGTTGTTATCAAGGTTTTGGTTAATGATTTGTTCATTATAACAACCTATTTCACGGACACCGTAAAGAGAGGTGAGATATTATGGGAAAAGAAATAAAGATTTGGTATGACAAAGAAGGAGATTATCTTGAAGTCATTTTTGAAAGAAAAGCCGGTCACTTCAGGGAAACAGAAAATGATGCGGTGATGGAAAAAGTTGATGAGGAAGGGAACATCATTGGGTTTTCTATCTTAAAAGTGAGTGCTCTTAAAGAAAAACCTCTTTCGTTCAGCCTCAGAAGTCAAATCCCCTAACCAATGTCTTTTCTCCTTCTGTAATCCCTCTACCTCTCTTAATAAAGAGGGAATCTATTCTCCTCAAAATTGACAAGCGAGAAAAATTATAGTATTTTTAACCACATAAATGGGCTAAATGATAAGGGGGATTCCCCCTAATTTTTTATTGTAAGTCCATTTCATAATATTTATAAAATTGATAATCCCCCCTTGCCCCCCTTAGAAAAAGGGGGACGGGGGGATTTGAATGGATGGTGTTAGATTGAAAGAATTTCTTTCCATCGTTTCAAGACCTGTCAGGTACCTTGGCCAGGAGATCCATTCGATTAAAAAAGACCCTGCCGAGGTCAAATTAAAATTCTGTCTTGCCTTTCCAGATGTCTATGAAGTCGGGATGTCTCATCTGGGGATCCAGATCCTTTATCACATTTTAAATGCAAAGAAAGGGATCGCCTGCGAAAGGGCCTTTGCTCCCTGGGTGGATATGGAGAAGGTCTTAAGGGAAAAAAAGATTCCTCTTTCCTCCCTCGAATCCTCCACTCCCCTCAATCAATTCGATATCTTGGGTTTCTCCCTCCAGTATGAGCTCTGCTTCACCAATGTCCTCAATATGCTCGACCTCTCCAATATTCCTTTCCTCTCAAAAGACCGAGATGATAGGTTCCCACTCATCATCGCTGGAGGTCCTTTAACCTTCAATCCAGCACCCGTCGCTGATTTTTTTGATGCCATGGTCATCGGAGATGGTGAAGAAGTGATTCTTGAGTTCTGCGATCTCGCGCTCCAATGGAAAGAAGCCAGGGCAAAGAAGGAGGATCTTTTAAAATCCCTCTCTCAACTGGAGGGAGTCTATGTCCCCAGTTTACATACAGAGGGTAAAAAGATTCGTAAAAGAGTGGTTTCTGACCTCAACCAAACCTTCTTTCCATCCTGTCCGATCGTCCCTTACATGAAAGTGGTTCATGACCGCCTCAATATTGAGATCGCAAGGGGTTGCAAAAGGGGATGCCGTTTCTGTGAAGCAGGGTTTATCCATCGGCCTTACCGTGAGAGAAGTCCAGAGGTGATTCATGAGATTCTCAATACCTCCCTTAAGGGAACGGGTTATGAAGAGCTCTCTTTACTCTCACTTAGTGCTGGAGACTACTCTTCCATCGGACCTCTTCTCTCTGATCTGATGGACCGATTTGAATCGAAGAAAGTGGCTGTCTCTTTTCCCTCATTAAGGATTGAGAGTGTGGTAGGACATCTCGCAGAGGAAGTAAAACGGGTCAGAAAAACCGGATTTACGATCGCACCCGAGGCTGGAACAGAACGTCTTCGAAGGGTGATCAATAAAGAGTTGGATGAAAGGGTCTTTTTCCAAGGTCTATCGGACCTCTTTTCAAAAGGGTGGAAGAACATCAAACTCTATTTCATGATGGGACTTCCAACAGAAAAGGAGGAGGACTTAATAGGAATCATTGAGCTGACCAAAAAGATTGCTTCCTTACGAGAGAAGCAGAAAATCCATCCTAATATCAATATCAGTGTTTCTACTTTCGTGCCCAAACCCCACACTCCTTTCCAATGGGAGTCCCAAATCCCTTTAGAGGAGATGAAGGAGAAACTCCATTTGATGAGGGATGGGATAAAGAGAAACCATCTCCGTTTTAAGTGGCAAGATCCCCATCTCAGTTTTTTAGAGGGAATTTTTTCGATGGGGGATCGAAATCTTTCCCGGGTTTTAGTGGAATCCTTTCGGCTGGGATGCCGCTTCGATGGCTGGAGCGATCAATTCCGTTACCCCCTCTGGAAAGAAGCCTTTGAGAAGACAGGACTGGAGATGGATTCCCACACCCGGAAGAGAAAATTTGAGGATATCCTTCCATGGTCTTTAGTCGAAACAGGGATGGATGAACAATTTCTTTGGGAGGAATATCAGAGAGGCCTCGAAGAAAAAATCAGCCCCCCCTGTGTGAAAGAGAACTGTCATCGGTGCGGGATTTGCGACGGGAAGACCATCACTGTGAGAGAAAGTGATCCGGCAGAAATAAAAGCTCTGGAAAGAAGGGCAAAAAAAGACATCCGAAGGAAAGGGATCAAGAAAAAGATTCGACTGAAATTCAGAAAGGTGGGAGAGATACGATTTCTGAGCCATTTAGAACTTGCCCACCTCTTCTATCGGGCTTCAAAGAGGGCCGACCTTCCCCTCTGCTTTTCTGAGGGATTTCACCCGATGCCCAGAATCATCTTTGCCACAGCCCTTCCAGTAGGAATGGAAAGTTTGACGGAGATTGTGGATATGGAGTGTGAAGGGAAAATCACTCCCCTTGAAGTCATGGAGAGACTCAATCAGACCCTGCCATCAGGAATTGAGATCATGGATGCCGAGGAGGTCCCGATCTTTTTTCATCTATCCTCGTTACCCCATCCGTCGGTTTACTGGATTCCATTGGATCATCTTCTTTCAAAAGAAGAAGCCGTCCCAAAGGTCAAAAAGGCTTTGGATAAAAAAGAGTTCTTCATTCATCAGGAGAGAGATGGAAAGAAAAGGAGTGTGGATATTCGACCCCTGATTGAAAAGATGGAGATCAAGGAGCAAAAGGAGAGATCAGAAGAAGCCTCCCGATGGGGAGTGGAACTGGTACTCCGAAGGGCAATGGGAAGAACGGCAAAACCGGTCGAGATTGTTGGAGCCATATTGGGTTTGGAAGGGGAACCTCTTGCCCAATGCAAAGTCATCAAGTTGGAATGATGGAATTTTGGGAAACTGGAATATTGGCATCTATGCGTTGTGAATGTTTGGGGAATGCTCTTCTCTTGAAAACCATCATTCCACCCTTCCACTATTCCAGTATTCCAATTCCATGTTTTTACTTCTTAGGAGTAGGTTATGGCGAATGAACTCATCATTAACGTGACGCAACAAGAGACAAGGGTCGCCCTTTTGGAGGATCGGGCTCTTGCCGAACTTTATATCGAGCGCACCAAAGACCGGGGAATCATGGGGAATATCTATAAGGGGAAAGTGGTGAAGGTTTTGCCTGGGATGCAAGCTGCTTTTGTCGATATCGGATTGGAAAAAGCCGCTTTCCTTTATGTCTCGGACGTCCATGGTGGGATCGAAGATTATGAGGAGATGGGTTTCCATGGGGAAGAGATGCCTATCTATTTCAGCAGCCCTTCCTCACAGATCGAAGACCTCCTCTCCGAAGGTCAGGAGATATTGGTTCAGGTTTCCAAAGAGCCTCTCGGCACGAAAGGAACCCGAATCACCTCTCACACTTCATTGCCCGGCAGGTATCTTGTCTACATGCCCCTGGTGGATCATATCGGCGTTTCAAGAAGGATCAAGGATGAAAAGGAACGAAGGAGGTTGAGAGAGATCGTCCAATCGATGAAACCCCCTGCCGGTGGTTTCATCGTGCGGACAGCCAGTGAAGGGGCAGAGGCGGACGAAATTCGAACCGACATGGAATTCCTCCTCCATCTCTGGAATAACATTCAGAAGAAGAGAGAAAATTCAGCGGCCCCGTCACTGATCCACAGTGACCTGACCATGGTTCTTCGGGTCATCCGGGATATCCTCTCCCCACAGGTCAATCGAATCATCATCGACTCTAAAGAAGAATATGATAACATTCTCTCCTTCATCAATACCTATATGCCAAAACAAAAATATGAGATGATCCTCTATGAGAAGAAAGAGCCGATCTTTGATGCTTATGGGATTGAGATGGAGATTGACAAAATCCTGGGCAGTAAGATTTGGCTCAAATCCGGAGGGTATATCGTCATTGATATGAGCGAAGCCCTGGTGGCCATTGATGTGAATACAGGAAGGTATGTGGGCAAGAGAAACTTAGCGGATACGATCCTTAAAACCAACCTGGAAGCATCGAAGGAGATCGCCTACCAATTGAGATTACGGAATATCGGAGGGATCATCATCATTGACTTTATCGATATGGAAAGAGAGGGTGATCGGGAAAAGGTTTATCAGGCTTTGGAAGAAGTCTTGAAGAAAGATCGACAGAAGACCAATATCTTTAAGATCTCAGAATTGGGCCTGGTGGAGATGACCCGGAAGCGAACCCGGGAGAACATCTCTCGGATCCTGGGTGAGCCTTGTCCCTATTGTGAGGGAGCGGGACTGATTAAATCGAAGACGACGGTCTGTTATGACATCTTCCGGGAGATCGAAAGAACTTCTACTGAACTGGGGGGGCATAACATCGTAGTGGAAGCCAATCCGGAGATTACCGACCTTCTTTATGAAGAGGAGAGGGCCGGCGTGGAGGAATTGGAGAAAAAACTGAGGAAAAAGATCGTCATTAAGGGCAAGGCCGGATTCCACCAGGAGCAATTCAGCATCATTGAAATATGAGAAAAGAGACTTCTGAAAAATTCCAGAAATCTCTGATTCCACCGATTAGGAACCGATTACACAGATATGAAATTCAGTGAAACATCATGAAAATCCGTGTAATCCTCTTTTAAAATCTGTGTTATTAAGAGAGCGTGAAGGTTTTTCTTAGAGCTCTCAAAAATTTGACAATAAGCTAAAAATCAATTAATATTCATCAATTATTTTAATTCGGAGGCGTCTGATGTATGCAGTGGTGAAAATCGGTGGAAAGGAATACCGGGTCTCCAAGGGAGACCTCATCCGGGTAGAGAAATTGGAGGAAAAAGTAGGAGATCAAGTGGAATTGAAAGATGTCTTGATGGTCTCCAAAGAAGGTGAGACACAGCTTGGAACCCCCCATCTGACTAACGTCGTCATCAAAGGGGAAATCATCCAGGAGATAAAAGGGAAAAAGGTCCTGACTTACAAGATGAAAAGGAGAAAGAATTATCGGCGATTCAAAGGACATCGCCAAACTTATACGTATCTGAAGGTCAACGATATTTCGTTGTCATAATGAAAATTTGACCCTATGACGTAGCGTCGGCATTTACTGCCGACGCCAAATGGGTGTTTTGATCCGCCCCCGATAAACGGGGGCGCTACAGGATCACAAGGGGTTGGAGGTAGGGTATGGCACACAAGAAAGCAGGAGGAAGTTCTCGAAACGGCAGGGATAGTGCAGGACAGCGATTGGGCGTCAAACGATTCGGTGGGCAATCGGTCCAGGCAGGAAGCATCTTGGTCCGTCAGAGAGGGACCCGGATTCATCCTGGAGAAAATGTAGGGGTGGGAAAGGATTACACCCTTTTTGCCAGAGTTGATGGGATCGTCAAATATGAGAAGAGAGGAAGAGATAAAAAACAGGTGAGTGTCTACGCCCAGAATCTTTAACCCTGCTCCACAAAGGGTGCAGGGCTGAAGCCCTGAACCCTGCGCGGTGTAGGGGGTTCCCTCCATTTGGCCTGTAATCAGTGAATATGAAATTTGTGGATGAGGCAAAAATCCATGTGAAAGCGGGCGATGGTGGAAATGGTTGTATCAGTTTTCGGAGAGAACGTTTTATCCCCAGAGGAGGTCCGAACGGCGGTGATGGAGGAAAAGGCGGGGACGTGATCCTTCAGGCCGATGCTCAACTTACTACCCTTCTCGATCTAACCTACCCAAAACAACTTCGCGCCCAAAAGGGAAGTCACGGTAAAGGAAAAGATCAAACCGGAAAGAATGGAGAGGATCTCATCATCCGAGTTCCGGTCGGCACGCTTGTTCGAGATGATCAGACGGGGGAAGTGCTGCAAGACCTTCTCTTTGATGGCCAGCGATTCGTGGCGGCAGAAGGAGGTCGGGGCGGTCGAGGAAATGCCCGGTTTGCCACGGCCACGCTGCGTGCTCCCCGCCGAGCCGAAAAGGGTGAAAAAGGACAGGAGCGTAATCTTCGACTCGATTTGAAGCTTCTCGCCGATGTAGGACTGATCGGTTATCCCAATGTCGGAAAATCAACTCTCCTCTCCAGAATCTCATCTGCCAGACCGAAAATTGCAGACTATCCCTTCACCACCCTCGTTCCCAATCTGGGTGTGGTGAATCGAGAAGATCACCGATCCTTTGTCGTGGCGGACATTCCAGGATTGATCGAAGGTGCCTCGAAAGGAGCCGGGCTCGGATTGACCTTTCTTCGACATGTGGAGCGGACACGCCTTCTCATTCACCTTTTGAATATCTCGGAGGGGCCTTCTCGCGATCCGGTGAAGGACTTTCATACCCTCCATGACGAATTGAAGGCCTACGACCCTTCGCTTCAGAAAAAAACTGAGCTTGTTGCTCTTAACAAAATAGATCTCCCACCAGTGCGGGAGAGGGCAATGGATATTGAAAATCAATTTGAGAAGATGGGACATCGACTTTATTTAATCTCCGGCCAAACAGGAGAAGGCGTAGAAGAACTGATGGAGGCGATGTCTCGAGCACTCGAATCCATTTCGGATAAGAGTCATGAGCAATAAGGATATTCGTAGAAAGATACTGGGAAAGGTAAAACGAATTGTTGTGAAGGTGGGCTCCAGTATTTTGGCCTCTGTCGAGAAAGGGCTCCATTATGAGGCCTTCTCCCATTTGGCCAAAGAGATTTCGGACCTCAAACGCCAAGGCTATGAGATCGTTTTAGTCTCCTCGGGCGCCATTGCAGCAGGCATGGAGAAATTGGGCTACAAGACCCGTCCCCAAGCCATCACACAGAAACAGGCCACAGCCGCCGTGGGTCAGACCCGGTTGATGAATATCTATGAAAACTACTTCTCGCGTTTTCAGCAGATGGTCGCACAGGTTCTTCTGACTCACGACGATTTGAGCCACCGACGGAGGTTCCTCAATGCCCGCAATACCCTGTTGACCCTTCTCGAACTCGGGATCATCCCCATCATCAATGAAAACGATACCGTGGTGGTGGATGAGATCAAATTTGGAGATAATGACAACCTTTCTGCTCTGATTACCAACCTGATCGGCGCGGATCTTCTCATTATCCTGACAGACATTGAGGGTCTTTGCGATTCGGACCCCAGGGTGAACCCCCATGCCCGATGTATTCCTCTGGTGGAGGACATTGATGTGGATATGGAGGGGATCATCAGGGAGACGAAAAGCGAGATGAGCGTAGGAGGAATGATCAGTAAGATCCAGGCTGCCCGAAAAGCCTCCCGCTTCGGAATTCCCACGGTGGTGGCACGCGGATCCAGGGAAGGAGTCCTCCATCAGATCTTAAAGGGAAAGGAGATCGGGACGCTGATTCTCCCGAAAGGGGAAGCCTTGAGTAGTCGGAAACATTGGATTGCTTTTAACCCGAAACCAAAAGGTGATGTCATCGTGGACGACGGGGCGAAGAAGGCCATCGTCCAGAAAGGAAAGAGCCTGCTCCCGTCCGGTGTCGTGAAAATCAGGGGGAGCTTCGATCGAGGGGACCTGGTCACCTGTCTGGGACCTCGTGGAAAAGAATTCGCCAGGGGATTGGTTAACTACAGCGCCCCAGAACTTGAAAAAATCAGAGGTCTTCGAAGCAATCAGATCGAATCGACCTTGGGCTATAAATATTCTGATGAAGTCATTCATCGGGATGACTTGGTCGTTTTATGAAAAAGAATGTGGATTTCAAAGCAGAGGTAAGAGAGATGGCCAGAAAGGCTAAGGAGGCCTCTTATCGACTGGCCCAACTCTCCACGGTCACCAAAAATAAGGCTTTGCTCGAGATGGCAGAGGATCTGGAGCGGAATCAGGAACGGTTGATTAAAGAAAATCGAAAAGATCTCGCCGCTGGGGAGGAGGCCTCTCTCTCTTCTTCATTGATCGACCGTTTAAGATTGACTCCTGCAGTCATCCGTGGGATAGCAGAGGGGCTTCGGGAAGTGGCTCGCCTTCCCGATCCGGTGGGCGAAGTGATCAAGATGTGGAAAAGACCCAATGGCTTGATGGTTGGAAGGATGAGGATCCCCATTGGTGTCATTGGAATCATTTATGAATCGAGGCCCAATGTGACCGCCGACGCTTCAGGGCTCTGCCTCAAATCGGGGAACCCTGTCATCCTGAGGGGTGGTTCAGAAGCCTTTCACTCCAATCAGGCCATCGGACAAATTCTTCGAAAAGTCCTCGTCAAGATGGGACTCCCCCAGGAGGCTATCCAGATCTTTCCTCATACCGAGAGAGAGGCGATCCGAGAGATGCTCCAGTTGGAGGACGAGATCGATCTCATCATCCCCAGGGGAGGAGAAGAGCTCATTCGATTCGTGGCAAATCATTCAAGGATTCCTGTCATCAAACATTATAAAGGAGTCTGCCATATCTTCATGGATGAGACCGCTGATCTGGAGATGGCCACCCGGATCTGCCTCAATGCGAAAGTCCAGAGACCCGGGGTGTGCAATGCCATGGAGACCCTGTTGGTTCATGAAAAGGTGGCAGGTCAATTCCTTCCAAAGATCGCAAGAGTCCTCCAGAAAGAAGGGGTAGAACTGAGGGGATGCCCTCGGACAAAAAAAGTTCTTTCTCGCATTAAAGAGGCTCGGGAAGAAGATTGGTTTCAAGAATATTTAGACCTCATTCTCTCGATCAAGGTGGTGAAGGGAATCGAAGAAGCCATCGATCACATTGCGAGGTATGGCTCGCTCCACACAGAAGCCATCATCACTTCTGATTATCAGAATGCACAGAGGTTTTTAAGAGAAGTCAACTCCTCCTGTGTCCTGATCAACGCCTCGACAAGATTCAATGATGGGTTCGAGTTGGGATTGGGCGCAGAGATCGGAATCAGCACCTCCAAACTCCATGCCTTTGGCCCCATGGGGTTGGAGGAATTGACCACGACCAAATTTATTGTTTATGGGGAAGGACAGATCCGAGGCTGAATTCCGAATGTCAAAATCCAAATGTCAAATGAGTTTCAAAGTTCAAAATCCCGTAACTCAGCCCTTTCAGGGCTGACCATAATCAAGGCTAAAGCCTTGAGTTGCAGTATTTGGGCTTTGGATTTGATTTGACATTTGAACTTTGGCATTTGACATTGTAATTTGGTACTTTTCACAGGGAGAGTTGAGAAATTAAAAAAGAATCCACAGGCAAAAGGATTGGGTTATTCGGCGGGACCTTCAACCCCGTCCATCTGGGTCACCTCCGGGGGGGGGAAGAAATTCGAGAGGCTTTCAACCTCGAGGAGGTCCTCTTCATCCCTTCCTCCATTCCACCCCATAAGATGACAGAGAAGGTCATCGAGGCAAAGCATCGGCTCGAAATGGTGAGGGTGGCCACCTCAAACAACCCCCATTTTTCTACCAGCGACATTGAACTCTCAAGACCTGGAAAATCTTACTCCATCGACACCATCCGATATTTTCGGGAGAGCCACCAGGATGCCCTTTTCTTCATCCTGGGTGGGGATGCTTTTGTGGAGATCGAGACATGGAGGGAATTTCAAAATCTCTTTTCTCATTGCCACTTTATTGTGATGACCCGACCGGGATCTCAAAAAAATACATTATCCTCCCAACTCCCAAAGACCTTGATCCCAAGTTTTCGATATGACCCTGAAGAGAAGGTCTGGATCCACCTCTCGGGCCACCGGCTCTATTTCAAAGAAATTTCGTTCCTCGATATCTCTTCTACAAAGGTCCGGGAGCTGATCGAAAAGGGGGAGTCGGCGAGGTATCTGATCCCGACCGAAGTAGAGGTTTATATTCAACAAAACGGGCTCTATAGGAAGAGTTGATGATTCGAGGAATCGGCTTTTGTGGGCTAAGGATTCCCTTGAAAATAATATCTATTTTCGTTATTTTTTTATTGTCATCGTCATTTTTTCTGGTATAATGTTTAACTCAAAATTATCCCCTAGGAGGGTATGGTCACCGATTCGAAAACAAAATCTTTGCTCTGCTTGAAGGCAGCTCTTGAAAAGAAGGCCTTAAACCCGGTTCTTATTGAGTTGAAAGGGACGACCTCCTTCACCGATTATTTTCTCCTCTGCAGCGGCAAGTCCGATCGCCAAGTCCAGGCCATTGCCCAAGGGATTGAGGAGGCTCTCAAAAAGAATGGGATTCGACCTCTGGGTCAGGAGGGGATGACCGGAGGGAGATGGGTTTTGATCGATTATGAGGATGTGGTCGTCCATATCTTTCTGGAACCTGTGAGAAAATTCTACGATTTGGAAGGGCTTTGGATCGACGCCCCGCGAATGGATCTCCAAAAAGGAGGAAATATTGGCTAAGGGAAAAGTTAAAGTTAAGGCACAAGTGAAAAGACAAGAGGATCAGAAAAAAGAACTGGATAAAAAGACGATCACCAAGTTTAAAAAAAATCTTCTCAAGGAACGGGAGCAGATCGTCGGTGAGGTCAAACAGATCGTTGAATCTTCAAAGGAAATGGGGCAAGATGGCATTCAGGACATCGGGGATGAGGCCGCCAATATTTATAACAAACAAGTCTTGCTCAGCTTAAATGAGAATGAGCGAATGAGGCTCCAAGAGGTGGATGAAGCTTTAGATCGTATTGAGAATGGGACCTATGGGATATGCGAGGAATGTGGAGGTCCTATAAGTTTAAAACGACTCGAGGTTCGACCGGTGGCGAAATATTGTGTTCCTTGCTTAACCAAACTGGAGAAGGGAAAGTTATAGAAAAATGTTGGTTAAACTTTTGTTAAGCTTCCTTTTTATTGTGATAGGTTTTTTCCTCTGGCTTTCATACCTTAACCCCTTGGATGTGGAATTTCATTTTTTTGGTAAGACTTTTGAAACGGAACTTTCCATCCTCATGATCTCCTCTTTTGTATTGGGTGCGATGTTGGTCTTCATCGGCACACTGACCCGAGATGCCAAACGGGCCGTCGAAGGCTATCTGAAATCTCGCCAAAAAAGGCAAGAGGAATCCCTCAAGGAGGAATTGAATAAGGGGATGGATGTTTTCCTTCGGGGGGATCTGGCAAAGGCCAAAACCCACTTCATGGAGGTATTAAAGAGGGACCCCACCCAGATCGATCTCTATCTCCGGCTTTCGGAGATCGCCCTCCAAGAGGGCAAGGATCAGGATGCCCTTCATTGGTTGGGAAGAGCAGAGTTGATTGATATGAAGAATATAAACATCCTTCTCCGTCAGGCAGGGGTGTACCAGCGCATGAAGCGATTCGATGAAGCCATCCGGGTCCTGAACCGCGCCATCGGTTTGGATGAGACGAATCTCAAAGCACTGAAAACTTTGAGGCAGATCTATCTGGATAGCAGAAGGTGGGAGGAGGCAATCCGAATCCAAAGGTCACTTCTCAAATCCACCAAGGGGAAACAGGCAGAGGAGGAGGAGACCCTTTTCTATTTGGGATTGAAATTTGAGCGCGCCAGAGATCTTTTAAGCCGTGGGGGGGAACAAAATCTGGAGAATGCCCTGAAAGAGGCCAAAGAGATTATTCGAGAACGGAAGACCTTTCAGCCCGGATTTGTATTGCTGGGTGATATCTACCTCCAAATGGGAAAATGGGGCACGGCCGGGAATGTTTGGGGGAAGAGCTTCACCCGATTCAAATCCATTGTCTTCATCCTTCGCTTGGAAGAGCTTTATCTCAGCCGAGAAGATCCGAGCACTCTCCTCCGCATCTATCAAAGGGTACTCAAGCACAATCCTGAAAATTGGGTGCTCGCCTTCTTCTACGCCAAGCTATGTTTGAGATTGGAAATGTTGGATGAAGCTCTTGAAGAGATCAACGAAATCAGTTTAAGGGTAAAGGATCTTCCAGCCCTTCACAGGCTTCTCGCAGAAATCTACCTCCACAAAAAAGACTTTGGTCGTGCAGCCCAGGAGTTTGAAAAGACTTTCGAATTGAGCGGGACTTCCTACCTTTCCTTCTTTTGCACCACCTGCGAAAGGGAATCGAAGGAATGGATTGCCTACTGCCCTCAATGTCATCAGTGGAGCACCTATACGATCAAGGAAGCTGAGAAAGCGATCCCCTTACCTTCTCCTTCTTTTCCTGAAAGGGTTCACCTCCCATTGTAATTTTCTACATTCCATTCAACCATGATGTCTGTTCTGCCTATCGCAGACCGGCATCAACTGGAATGAATCATGGAATTTCAATCAACCCTCTTCCAGTTTTTTCTTCCCCCGCAATGTCCCTGTTGCGAAAAATTCTTGGAAGAGGATCAACAAGGATTCTGTTCGAATTGTCTTTCGGAGATCCGCTGGATCGAACCTCCCTTTTGCTCCATTTGTGGAATCCCCTTTATCTCTAAAGAGGTCGAAAGCCATCCTTGTGGTGCTTGTGTGACCCACAGAAAATATTTTACAATGGCAAGGGCTTTGGGAGCCTACGAAGGGTCTCTCCAGGAGGCAATCCATCGTTGGAAATATGAGGGGAAGACTCACCTCTCCTTTTTTTTTGCGGAATGGATGGCAGAGGGGTTGAATCGTTATTGGGAACCTGACTCTCTCGATCTTTTGATTCCCGTCCCGCTCCATACCCATCGATTAAGGGAAAGAGGGTTCAATCAAGCCCTCCTCCTCGTAAAGGAGTTAAGCCGTCGGACAGGAATTTCTTACCGGAAAACGATCCTTCAAAAGAAGAAACCCACCATTCCTCAAGTGAATCTCAGCGGTACAGAAAGGGAAAAGGGGTTAAGGGAGGCTTTCCATGTGGTCGGGAAAGAGGAGCTGGAGGGGAAATCAGTTCTTTTAGTCGATGATGTTTACACCACTGGAGCGACGGTCAACGAATGCTCAAAGGTGTTACTGAGAGGGGGAGCCAAAAGGGTAGATGTGCTCTCTTTGGCCCACGCTATCAAAACATCATAAATTTTTTAGGTGCGGTGGGGAATTTTAAATTCGAAGCACGAAATCCGAAATTCGGAATTTTACCATTGAAATGGCATGAAAGGGAGTTAAGAAAAGTAAATGCGACGTTGCAAAAAATGGTCTCTTCTCTGGATATTGATTCCGATCCTTGTCGTCGGAGCCTTCATTTTTTTATCGATCAATTATCTCCTCGACCCTAATATTTATCGGAATATCCTTCAGAAGTCCTTGACGACCGCCCTGGACAGGGAGGTCTCCATTGGGAAGGCAAAAATATATTTGTGGGGCGGAGTGGGAATTGCCTTTGAAGATTTCCGAATAAAAGATCGCTCTCTGGCTTTTGATCTCCTCCAGTCCAAAAGACTGATCTTAAGGGTCAAGCTTTTTCCTCTTCTCAAAAGGGAAATCAAATGGAAACGGATTGTTGTCGATCGGCCTATTTTGCATCTCATCAGGGATAAAAACGGTCAATTCAATATTTTCTTCGACGGTTCTTTGACCGGTGAAAAGCTGAAGGAAACCCAGAAGAAGATTTTGGAGGCGCTCACCTCCCTTTTCGGAGGCTCTTTAGCCCTCCGAGAGGGAGAGATTTTCTTCTCAGACGAGAGCCTCAGCGATTCCCCCTTGAAAACAGAGATACGATCCTTCAATCTCGAACTCTCGAAGGTTTCCTATCGTAAAGCCTTTCCGTTTCGAGTCAGTGGGAGGATCATTCATTCCAAAAAAGACGGTCCGTTTTCCATCAATGGAACCATTCAGAATATTCCTGAGGATCTGGATTTTTCAAAGGGAAGAGTGGAAGCGGAGGTGAAGATCAAAGGGATCGAGACGTATCATTTCTGGCCTTATCTTAAAACGCTGCTTCCCATGAAAACGATTTCAGGGATCCTCGACCTGAATGCCAATTATCAAGGAGACTTCCAGGGGATCTTTAAGACCTCTGCAAAAATCAAATTTAAAGAACTCCTTTTTGACTATCCTCAAGTTTTTTCATCTGTTCTAAAACCGAAATGGGTGAACATCGATTTCGATGTGGACTATGATTTAAAAGATCTCAGGATCCCCCGGTTTTCTATCGAATTGCCGGAGTTATGGGTTAAGGCGAAGGCAAGGATTTATGACATTGGGTCAAAAGAAATGGGCATGGAGGCCGAAGCGCAAAGCAGCCCCTTCGATGTGGCAGAGGGAAAGAAACTTATCCCCTTCCGGATCATCACTCCAGACGTTTCGGAACACCTTTTCCGGGCAGAAGGAAAGGGTTCCTTCCAGATCGTTTCCATCAGACTTGCAGGAAAGATGCCAGAGATTGATCACTGCGATCAACCGGCGAATGCCCATGTCCTCTCCATCGAGGGAAAACTCGATGGAGCTTGGCTGAAACTTCCCTGGAACTTCCCATCTTTTGAAGACCTCAAAGGTCGGCTTCTCTTTCAAAAAGGTCATCTTTATCTCAAAGAGGTCGAAGGAAAAATCTATCATTCGACCCTGGAGAAAGTCAACGGGACATTCTATGAGCTTCTGCATGATTCGACGCTCCAAATCGAGTGTCAAGGCAAATTCGATTTGATGGATCTCCCCTCTCTCGCAAAGACCGAAGGGATCCCGGAAGAATTCAGCCGTGCCATTTCGTCCATCCACATTCTTTCAGGAAAGGCACAATATTCCCTCTCTGCCAAAGGACTCCTGAAGCCTCCCATCCGTTTCCAGCACCATGAGATCTTTCATCTTTCAAAAACCCGGTTCACTCATCAACAAATCCCATTCCCGATCCAAATGGGAGAGGGACGAGTAGAACTTTCCAACAAAGATCTCCAATGGTCAGAGACAAAGGTGGAGTTTGGTAATTCCTCTCTGATGACGAATGGTTTCTGGAAACACGGAGAGAAAGATCATCCTCTCGAGATCAAGGCCAAGGGAAGAATGGATCTCAAAAATCTTTTTGCTCTCTTTCAAACTCCTCTCTTCTCTGAAGAAGTACGATCAAAAACAAATAGCTTCGAAGCCCTTTCAGGAACAAGCCAAATCTCATTCAAGGGGAAAACCCTTCCAGGAACTTCCCCTTTCTCCTATGAAGGGGAGTTTATCCCTAAAGAGGCTTTACTCCTGCAAAAAGGGAATCCTATCCCCCTCGTTTTAAAAGACGGAAGTTTATCTTTTTCCAACTTGGGGATTGGTTTTTCAAAGGCGAAGATCCAAACGGGTAGTTCCTCTCTGATGTTGGACGGATTTGTCAGAGAGGGAAATGTGAATCTCTCTACACGGGGTTCGATTGATCTAAAGCAACTATTCTCGTTGATGAAGTCACCCCTCTTTCCAGATCAGATCCGTTCGCAGCTGGAAGGGATTCAAGAACTCAACGGAGGGGCAGAGGTTCGTCTGAAATGGCTGGGGAAGATGGAAACATGGATCAGCGCCTTAAAGGAAGGGGAGATCCGATTGAAAGGGATTAACCTTCAACATCGAGAGATTCCTGTTCCTCTCTCCCATATCGAGGGTTCCTTTTGGGTCACCCCTGAGCAAATTCGATTCGATGAGTTGAAGGGAAAGGTGGGAGATTCTCCTCTCACCGTTTCCGGCACTCTCTCCCGGGGCTCGCCTTCTTCTCCTATCTCTTCCCAAAAGGTTGGAAAAGGCTCCGGCTTGACGGAATCTGGCAGAAGACTCTCCTTCCAGATCTCTTCTCCCCAACTGGATCTCGATCAGCTCTTTCCGAAGAGAGAAGGCCCCTCACATGTCTCTTTTGAAAAGATAGGGGATTGGCTTTCAAATTGGTCGATTGATGGCAAAGTGCAGATCGACAAGGGGGAATATCGAAGCCTTCATGTTCAAGATCTAAAGGGAGAGATGAAGACGGTTGATGGAACATTGCTCATCCATCCCTTTCAATTCAAATCAGATGGAGGGGATTTCTGGGGCGAGGGATGGATAAAACCTACGGAAAAGGGGATAAGATTTGAGATCAAACCCCGTCTCTCGAATATGGAAGCCAAGGCCTTTATCCGAACCCTCTTCCAAAAAGGGGAGGAGGAAAGGGTCATGATCACCGGAAGGGTTCACGTTGATAAAGTGGAGTTAAGAGGTGAAGGAGAGGATTTCCAAAAAATAAAGGAGTCTCTCAATGGGAATTCGAGGTTTGAAATCGAGAATGGAGTGATCGAAAGATTTAACATCCTTTCTAAAATCTTCTCCATCCTCAATGTCTCCCAGTTGTTCAAGGGAAGGCTTCCGGATTTGAAGACAAAGGGACTTCCTTACCACAGTATGATGGCGACGATTCATGTCAAGGAGGGCATTGCTGCCACGAATGATTTCTTGGTGGACAGCGATGCCATGAGGATTACTCTTTTAGGAAAGATCGATCTGGGTAAGAACTTGATTGATGCGAGGATAGGGGTTCATCCCTTAGTCACGATCGATACGATATTAAGTAGTGTTCCCATTGTGGGTTATATTCTCACGGGCAAGGACAAGGG
>Ga0315281_10004031_pt1 | contig 21420 bp, 14 predicted proteins | sample YL17G07_0_MG_FD_204540 | JGI IMG/M metagenome (GOLD analysis project Ga0315281, IMG submission 204540) | Sediment microbial communities from Yellowstone Lake, YNP, Wyoming, USA - YL17G07_0 | ecosystem: Environmental > Aquatic > Freshwater > Lake > Sediment | place: USA: Wyoming | collected...
TGTCAGCGAGTCGGAGTCCGAGAGCCGCAAGTTCGACACGATGGCCAGCGTGGCACTGACTTATATGGAAGGTCTGAAGGCCATCGGTATGGTGAAAATGCATGAGGCCAACCAACAAGTGATGAACGATCTGCTGGGGCTCATCAAACAACGTCAGCGCGCAGGCGTCGCGACCGGCCTCGACATCGCTCGGCTCGACGCGCAACTTGCCGGCGAGCGGCAGCAAACTTCCGCCTCGCTCTATGCCGGCGAGCGCGCCAAACTGAATCTCCTCAATCTGCTGGCGCTCCCCTATGAAACACCACTGACATTGACCGACGAATTTCGCCCTGATGTGCTCGATACGCCGGCCGTGCAGGCTGCCGTGGAGGATGCCTTGAAACAGCGACCGGAAGTTGTGGCGCAGGCGACACGCGTGCGGGCTACGGAACTGACCTATTCTTCCATCACCGGCGAGCGCTTGCCGTCGTTGGTGGCGCAAGGGGACTATGGGCTTATTGGGAATCGCTGGAACAACACGCTCGATACCTACAATATGGCGCTCTTGCTTCAGGTTCCGATTTTCGATGGAGGTCAACGAGAAGGCCGGATTGCCGAATCCCGCAGCCAATTACGACAGGAGGCGCTTCGTCTTCAATCGATCTTGAATCATGTGAAAATGGAAGTGCATGACGCAATGGCCGGCTTGACTGCTGCACGAGACCAAGTGAACATCGCTCAGGCTGGTATGCGGTCGGCTTCAAAGGAACTTGAGCTGGCTCGTGAGCGCTACGCCGTGATCACGGCCTCAAGCCATTTCGAGCTGACCAATGGGCTGACGGCCGTAGCCCGAGCCAGGGAAAATTTAGTCGAGGCTTTGTTTCAATTGAATGCCGCCCGCGTGAATTTGGCCAGAGCGACCGGCAGCCTCAACGCCTTGCAGTAATACTCGTCGTGCCCCCAGTACCACTACACATCTGCCCGTTGAACTCTTCGAGTTACGAGGGTCGTGTGGGTGAGCAGCCTGTGGCGGGATCGGCTGAAACGTATTGTTTGGATCTGAGCTAAGTTCTCTCGCAGGGGCCTGGACCGTCTGCCAGTCAAACAAATTTTCCGTCGAGTACCCCGTAGCGCCGCTCGGCTTGTTCCACACATACGCTGTACTGATCACCTACGGACTTGGCCCGCTTGGTCAATAATGCGAGCACTTCTTTTTTGAGGGGATGTCGTTGCGCGTCGAGATAGGCGGATTCCTGCTCCATCGAGGAGTTCTTGAGCCTGGCAAATCCATCGCCTAAGACAGATCCTTGAGGATCGAGAGCAACGCCGAGCATCGCCAGCAGGGAAGGGGATATTTCCCCGGCGTTGAGTTCGGCCTGTGCGCGGTGAATACGTTCATCGGCCATCGTGCCGGCGAGAGGGTCGAGCACTTGATCGACGAATTCACCGAAGGGAAGAGCGGGAGAATGGGACACAGGGGGAATCGTGGCGCAGGAAACGAGAAAGAGCCCAAGGACTGAAATCTTCGCCAGCCAATGCATGGACGCATTCTCTCCCAGATCCGTAAAAGGTTCAAGCATGATAAATCAGCCGAGCATCTGGCCTAATGTAGAGCTAATGAGCTCTGGTTGTATGGTGTGAGCCCAGTGGTTTCCGGCTATCTCAACTCATTGGAGTGACCGCCATCGAGGTTCGAATGACCGATACAAACCTATCCGTTGAAATCTTTGCTGTCCGTGGAAGTAAAAGTCTTTCCATCTCCGCGTGCACAAGTCCTTGTAATTGCGACAGTCTGTTCCAGTCAGATCAGTGGCATCCTGGATCAGATTGCGAAGTAATTGTATTGACAGAGGCGCGGTCGGAAGTAAATCTGTTTACACGGGTGCGGAATCAATGCCGCAGGGATTTCCTCACGCTGCCATCCACAAACGACATGACATTCTTCGTGGGCAGCTGCTCGCTGAGTAGCCAGCAGTGCTCTTTCCGCTCGCTTAAGACGAGGCAGCGTCGGTTCTCGCGTACCGCCCTTGCCACATCCTCGGTCACGAGCCGCACCCAGGCATCATCCTGCCCAGGGCGCGAAAGACGTCGTGGATCGATTCAGTCAGATCCGCGGCGCGGGTGAAGCGCGTGTTCCGCGCCAGCACTACGAGTGTCAACTCTCCGTTTGCTGCCGTCGAACGGGAGGCATCTGGTACCGAATCGGCCCGCATTGCATGACAATCAAGCCCTGTAGCCCATTCTGTCTGATCGGGGGTTGTCGTTAGCTTGAGGACGGCCTGGACGGCCATGTGTTTCATGATCGATTCAAAGTTGAAGGCCGACACGTGATGACATTCTTTCTCGGACAGATTCGTAATGATAGGACCATTGTGAGCTTAACATTGTGGCGACTGGACTCTGTCTTGTGCTATAGATTCCGACGCGATGCGACCTAGGCCACACATCGCAAGACATCATGGGCCTTGAATGCTGGATGTTCACAGGTACTTTAGGTAGGAGGACTTGATGAAACGCATAGCCGCGCAGAAGTCTGTGTGCCGTCTGTTACAGGGAACACGTTGGATCGCTCTCTTGTTTGTCCTCCTTGGTGTGGGCTGTAGTTCAGAGCCGCCACATTATGAAGGGGCGTTTTCCGCGAGTCAGCAGGTTAAAGGCAATGCGGAGTCCATTTCTGCTCCAATGGACTTGGCGTGGGGCGCGGTTCTTGAGGTCCTTTCGCAGCAGGGCTTTCTCATTCAGCAGGCGGACCCCAAAAGTCACATTATTCTGGCGAATCGGGAGATGCGGTCCAAAGAGGATAAGGACTTGTCCCATACGGTCGCCGCGACCATCACGTTATTCCCTGCCAGTGACCAGTTGACCCGCGTCATGGTGGCGGCGAACCAGACCACTGAACTCCATAAAAAATCGTATACCTGGTGGCATCTCCTCTGGCTGCTTCCCGTTTTTCCGACCGGGACGGAGTATACGACTGTGGTTGTTGAGCGGGACACCGTTCGCAGCCCGCAGTTCTATAGCGACTTTTTTGGGGCAGTGAAGAAATCCACTGAAGAGAAAAAAGGGTCAGTCCAATGAGCGCCTACACTCTACTTGATTGAGCGGGGCGTTCGTCCCAGCGCCCTGATCATCTGGATTTCTTTTTAGGCATATTGATCGGGATCGTTTCCCTGATGATTGCTGCCATCAGTGGCGATCGGTGGTCTATGCGAGCTCGTCCTCTATCGTCAGACTGATATCGATCGACGACGCGCCCCCCTCCATTCCAACACGGATTCACGATAAACTGAGGCATTGTCAACTCGATGATCTGGACGGCCCCAAAGTGGCCGTTAACCTAGTACCTGAACGACAGGGCTACAAGTGATGCGTGGTTGGGTTATGGGTTCACCATCTTCGCCACGCAGAAATATTTTAGGTGTTCACAGAGGTTCGGGGCAACTATGCATGGCCGGCCGCGGCCAAATAAAGTAGTTGTTTTTCAACGCACTGCATCATATTTCTCGCAAGATCTCTTACAATGCAACCATCTCACGCACAGAAATGATTAGGGTTATACCTCGTATAGGGGATCGATCTGTGCTGTTCGCATGTGATACATCTTCGCCCCACATAAGGGGAGGAGCTGTGTCCTCTCCATGACTCATACTTCTTTAACTTTTTCTGAAGGAGGTCTTCATGTCGACCAAAGAAGTTCAGGCGGAAACCGCTGCTTCAGCTGCACCACGGCCCACAACGGGTCCGATCGTAAAGTTCGATGATACAGGGATTAGCAATGCCTACGCGAACGTGTGTAATGTGTCAAGTTCTCGCGAGGAAGTGGTGCTCGTGTTCGGTATGAACAACGCCTGGGAGCGGGATGCGTCAGAAGTGCGGGTGAAGCTCAACAGCCGCGTCATTCTCAGCCCGTTTGCGGCCAAGCGGCTGGCGTTGTTGTTGAACAGTGTGGTGCAGCAGTATGAGGCCCGCTTCGGTGCGATGGATGTGGGGATTGCGCAGGCCGACAAGGCCGCGAAGTAGTCCGCCAGTTGTAGCGATGAGCCCGTTTGTGCGTTCTTCCCTGGGGTGAGAATGAACAGTCAAACCGAACTGGAACGTGAGGCCTTGCGTCGTGACGCTGAGGCTCAGGTCGTGGCCGAAGCGGTTCAGTCCGTGGAACAGGAACAGGAGCATCGACTCTGGACGACGTTTGCCGAAGCGGCGACCGTCGATGCATTTTGTCAGAGCTGGCTGGCGCTCCAGTGCGGGATGATCGGCGGTGTGCGGGCCGGATTAGTGTTGCTCGGCCCGCCTGATCGCGGCCCCTTTCGCCCGGTGGCGACGTGGCCGACTGGTCAGCGTCACCTCAAGCATCTCACCAAAACAGCAGAACGGACCCTTTCCGAACGTCGAGGACTGTTGGTGAAGGCCGAGGCGGATGCCGTCAGGGGCGAACAGGCCGACGACGGCTACGAAGTCAGCTATCCGCTTGAGGTGCGTGGAGTCCTGCACGGGGCGACGGTCTTAGAAGTGTCCACTCGTTCAGACGCCAAGCTTAAAAGCGCCATGCGCAGCCTCCACTGGGGCGCCGCCTGGCTGGAACTGCTGTTTTCGCGTGAGTTGGTCACTGCGGAAATTGCCGCACGCGAACGAATTCAGTCCGCGCTAGAGCTTGTGTCGTCCACGCTGGGACACGAACGATTGTATGCCGGAGCAATGGCCTTTGCCACGGCTCTGGCGACGACGTTGCAGTGCGAGCGTGTGAGCATCGGGTTCGTTCGTCGTGGCCGCACGCGGGTGTTTGCGATGTCGCATAGCGCGGAATTCAAGCAACAAACGAATCTCATTCGCAGTATCGCCGAGGCTATGGATGAAGCGGTGGATCAACGCGAGACCATCGTGTACCCCAACGGCTCGTCCGGATCGGTCGTGGTGTCGCGCGCGCATGCCGAGTTGGCCCGGCAGCATGGGGCCGGGGCCTTGTGCTCGATCCCGCTGGAGGCGCTCGGGGTGCCGATCGGCGCGTTGATGCTCGAACGGCCGAGCAATCAGCCGTTCGACCGCAAGGCGATCGAACTGTGTCAATCCGTGGCCGCCCTGGCCGGTCCGATCCTGGACACGCATCGGCGGGATGATCGCTGGCTGATCGCTAAAGCGGTGGAGTCGGTCCGGTCCTATTTCGAGTCGTTGTTCGGCCCGCGGCATGTCGCGCTGAAGCTGGTGAGCGCCGCCGTGGTGGGCCTCGTGCTGTTTTGCGTCCTGGTGAAGGGCGACTACCGTGTCTCGGCCAAGACGGTGCTGGAGCCGATCATCCAGCGTGCTGCTGCGGCGCCGTTCAACGGGTATATTCGTGAAGCGCCGGTGCGGGCCGGTGATTTGGTGCAGGCCGGCCAGGTGCTCTGCACACTTGATGACCGGGAACTCAGGTTGGAACGATTGAAGTCGCTGAGCAAGCTTGAAGAATATCAAAAGGAATATCACAAGGCGATGGCCGAGCGGGAAGCGGCCAAGGTCGAAATCCTGACCGCGCAGATGCATCAAGTGCAAGCGGAGATCGCCCTGCTCGACGATCAGCTCGCCCACACGAAAGTACTTGCGCCGTTTGACGGGATTGTCGTCACCGGTGACCTCAGTCAGCAGCTAGGCGCGCCGATCGAGAAGGGGAAAGTGCTCTTTGAGATTGCACCGCTCGACAGTTATCGCCTGGTCATCGAAGTTGATGAACGGGACATCGCGGACGTGGTGGTCGGGCAGCGTGGCTCGCTGATGCTGTCGGCCTTTCCCTCGGAGCTCATCGCCGTGACGGTGGAGAAGATCACGCCGGTGTCCACGGCGAAAGAGGGCCGGAACTTTTTCCGAATCGAGGCGCAGTTCGACCAGCCGCATGATCGCCTGCGGCCCGGGATGGAAGGCGCCGGCAAGATCGAGATCGATCGTCGTCCGTTGATCTGGATCTGGACGCATCAGATCGTGGACTGGATTCGATTGGCGGTGTGGTCGTGGCTGCCGTAAATAGACCCCGCAGATTGCCGATGACGCCTGACCAGTGTCCGCCCTATGACGAGTTGAGATCGGTGGGCCGTGCCGCAAGTCTGGTTCTATCCCCACTTCCCTCTGACCGCAGAGGTGATCATGTACCTGCGACGATCCATGAGCGTACCCGATGAACGAGGCACTCTTTAGTCCTTCCTGGTATCGCGTGGCGATCTTGACCCCGCGCTTGCGTAGTCACGCGCAATTACACCGGCACCAGTATCGTGGCCAGACGTGGTACGTGCTCCAGGACCGGTCGAACGAACGGTTCCATCGCTTTTCTCCCGCGGCCTACGCCTTCATCGGGCTAATGGATGGGCAGCGCACGGTCCAGGATATCTGGGAGCTCGCATCCACAAAGCTGGGCGACGAGGCCCCGACCCAGCCTGATGTGGTGCAGCTCTTGAGCCAGCTCCACGCGGCCGATGTGCTGCAGTGCGATATTCCCCCCGACATCGGGGAATTACTGCATCGATATGAGCGGACGCAGCAGAAGAAGTGGCAGCGTCGGCTGATGAGCATCTTTGCCTGGCAGTTTCCGCTGGTCGACCCGGAGCGACTGCTGCAGACTTTCGTGTCGTTGGTCCGTCCCTTCTTCGGGTGGGGTGGCGCGGTGCTGTGGCTCTGTCTCGTGGTGCCGGCCCTCCTAATTGGGGCCGCACACTGGTCGGACTTGACCGCCAATCTCCTCGACCGCATGACCACGCCGCAGAACCTGGTGCTCCTCTGGTTCCTGTTCCCGATCATCAAAGCGCTGCACGAGTTTGGCCATGCCTTTGCAGTGAAAGTCTTCGGCGGGGAAGTGCACGAGATGGGGATCATGCTGCTCGTGTTCTCGCCGGTGCCGTATGTCGATGCGTCCGCCTCCTCGGCCTTCCCCAATAAGTGGCAGCGGGTAGTGGTTGGCGCGGCCGGCATGCTCGTTGAACTCGTGATCGCGTCGGTGGCCATGTTCGTGTGGGTGAGCGTCGAGCCGGGTACCGTCCGCGTACTGGCCTATAACACCATCATGATTGCCGGGATTTCGACGGTCCTGTTCAACGCCAATCCCTTGCTCCGGTTCGATGGATACTACATCCTCGCCGATCTCATCGAGATTCCCAATCTGCGCCAGCGCGCCAACACGTACCTCGGGTATCTGTGCGAACGATATCTCTTTGGCCGTGAGGAGGCGCAGGTGCCGCAGGCCATGCCGGGCGAGCGCGCCTGGTTTCTGGGGTATTCGGTCACTTCATTTATCTACCGGATCTTTGTGGTCTTTGCGATTCTGATGTTTCTGACCGACCAGTTCTTCGTCGTAGGGATGTTCTTCGCCCTGTTGACGGCTGTGACCTGGTTCGTGCTTCCGCTAGGCAAGGGTCTGCGCTATCTGTTCACGAGCCCGCGCATCCGCCGCGTGCGCGGGAGGGCGCTGGCAGTCACGACCGGAGCGATCGCCCTCGTCTTGGTCGGACTGTGTCTGACGCCGGTACCGTTTCGTACGCGTGCGGAAGGGGTCGTGTGGATTCCGGACGAAGCGATTGTGCGTGCCGGGGCCGATGGATTCGTTGGGCAGGTGGTCGGCATTCCAGGGTCGAAGGTGTCGCGAGGCGATGTGTTGGCGGTCTGTCACGACTCCGTGTTGACGACGCAGGTTACCGTGCTGGAAGCGCAGCTTCGGGAGATCGAGGCGCGCATTCGGGAGCAGATCCCGGAGAGCCTCGTCAAAGCGAAGATCTTAGAAGAAGAAAAACACTACATCGAAGAGAAACTCGCCCGGACGAGAGAACAGGTTCGGGATCTCGTGATTACTGCGAAGGTGGACGGCACGCTGGTCTTGCCTCGTGCGGAGGACTTGCCGGGTCGATTTGTGCATCGCGGCGACGTGCTCGCCCACGTGGTGGACCTCAAGACGTTGACCGTCCGGGCCATTGTGGACCAGACCGATATCGACTTGATTCGTCACAGCACGAAGACCGTCCAGGTGCGGTTGGCTGAACGGCTGGCGAGCCCAATCGAGGCCGGGGTCACGCGGCTGGTGCCGGCGGCGAGCGATGAACTGCCGAGTCAGGCGCTCGGGAGCGAGGGCGGCGGACAAGTGCCGATGGATCCGAAAGATCCCAAGGGCCAGAAGGCCCTGCGCAAAGTGTTTCAGGTGGATCTCCAATTACCCGTTGAGCTGGGCGTTGTGAACGTCGGCGGGCGGGTGTATGTGCGCTTTGATCATGGATGGGAATCGCTCATGGCCCAGTGGTATCGCCAGGGACGGCAACTCTTCTTGTCGCGATTCAATGTTTGATATGGCTCGGCAACAGATGGCGCTGCACAGCGCCTACCCGGAACGGTCGGTGCCACGCGAGAGCTGGTTCGACCGGCAGGGGGGCAAGCTTACGAGCCCGGTCATGCGACGGCTGCGGGAGCGCACCGCGATGCGAACCGAGATCGTGGAGCCGGTAAACGCACAGGGGGGCGCGCTGTCTGTTTTGCGTGATGACCAGTTGCGCCACGAGGTCGTTTGCGTGCGGGAGCAACTCCGGCGCGAGGGTCTGAGTAACGAGCTGGTCTTCCGGTCCTTTGCCCTGGTGCGGGAGGTGGCCCAGCGGACGATCGGCCAACGGCACTATGACGTGCAGATTCTCGGTGGGTGGGCCTTGCTCAATGGCTGTGTGGCCGAGATGGCGACGGGGGAAGGCAAGACGTTGACGGCCACGTTGGCGGCTGCGACGGCCGCGCTGGCCGGGGTGCCGGTGCATATTATCACGGTGAACGATTATCTGACGGCGCGCGATGCGGCCGAGATGGGTCCGATCTATCGCATGTTGGGTCTGACGGTGGGGGTGATCACCCACGAGCAAGATCCCGCGGCGCGCCGTGCGGCCTATGCCTGCGACGTGACCTACTGCACGAATAAGGAACTGGTGTTTGATTATCTGCGGGATCGGCTGGCCGTGGGACGACAGCCCAATCGTATTCACCTCCAGCTGGAGAAGCTGTATGGCGATGCCACACGACTCCGGAATTTGGTGCTCCGGGGCTTGTGCTTCGGCATTGTGGACGAGGCGGACAGCATCCTGGTGGATGAGGCGCGTGTCCCGCTCATTATCTCCGGCAGCGGGGGGAAGGTGCCGGAGAAACCGATCTACGAGATGGTGCTGGTGCTCGCGCGCGCCCTTACACGCGGCGCCGATTTCGAGATAGACCTACGGGAACGGAGCATTCGCCTGACGCCGGCAGGCCAGGCTTGGTTGGCGGCACGCGCGAAGGATCTCACCGGCTTCTTGTCTGGGCCTCGGCGGCGTGAAGCCCTCGTCTGCCAGGCACTCACCGCCCTCCATTTGTTCCATCGCGACGCCCATTATCTTATCAGGGACGGGAAGGTGCAGATTATCGACGAGTATACCGGCCGCATCATGGGGGACCGGTCATGGGAGCAGGGGCTGCATCAACTGATCGAATTGAAGGAGGAATGCCCGCTCACGCCGATGCATTCGTCGCTGGCACGGATCACCTATCAGCGGTTCTTTCGCCGGTACTTATGGCTCGCCGGGATGACCGGCACGGCGCAGGAAGTCGCCACCGAATTGTGGCAGGTGTATCGCTTGGCCACCGTGACGATTCCCACCAATCGTCCACTCCAGCGGCAGTGGGCGGGAGAGCGCTTGTTCGCGACCGCAGAGGAGAAGTGGGACGCCGCCGTGGAACGGATCGCGGGGCTCCATCAGCGCGGACGGCCGGTCTTGGTGGGGACGAGGTCGGTTGCGGCCTCCGAGCTCTTGAGCGAAAAACTCCATGCAGCCGGGATCCCGCATGTCATTCTGAACGCTCGGCAGGATAAGGAAGAGGCCGACATTGTGTCTAGGGCTGGTCAGCCGGGGCGCGTCACGGTGGCGACGAACATGGCGGGGCGCGGCACGGATATCAAGTTGCAGCAGGAGGTGGCGAAGGCGGGGGGGCTGCATGTCTTGGCGACCGAACGGCACGAGGCCGGGCGCATCGATCGGCAGCTCTATGGGCGCGGTGGTCGCCAGGGAGACCCCGGCAGTTTTGAGACGCTCGCGTCGCTGGAGGATGAGCTCCTGACGACGTCGCGACGTCTGCTGTGGCGCTGGGCGGCGCGCGCGCTGGTGCGGCGAGGCAAGCCGCTGCAGGGCACCCTGGCGGCGTTTCTCGTGCGACAAGCCCAGCGGTCCGCCGAGTCCCTGCATGGTCGGATTCGCCGGGACCTGTTGCAGCATGAGGATCAGTTGGAAACCTCGCTCGCATTTTCGGGGCGACTGGAATGAGGCACGGGAGGGTGGTCAGTCGGTGGAACATACTCGGTCTGGCGCTGGCCTTCGGTGCAGGGCTTTCTCTGCCCAGGGCCTACGCCGATACCCAAGACCTCAATTGTTTGATTCAACCCTATGTGGTGATCACCATCACGACGCCGGTTGGGGGGCTCTTGGAAACGGTGCAGGTGGATCGTGGCGATCTCGTGAAGGAGGGCCAGATCCTGGCGACGCTCGATGCCGGGGTCGAGCGCGCGCAAGGGGCGGTTCAGTACGCGCAGGCCGAGTTAACGAATCGGCGTCTCGCGGATTTGGAATTGCAGCGGACGACGGCAGAAGTGGCGCTGAGAACAATCAAGAGTCCGGTGAATGGGGTTGTGGTCGAGCGGTTCATGCATCCCGGCGAGTTTCCCAAGCAGGAGAAGATTCTCAAACTCGCACAAATCGATCCCCTTCGTGTCGAGGTCTATGCCCCGGTCGCTATGCTTGGCAAGATTGCGGTGGGCATGACGGCGCACGTCAAGCCGGAGTCCCCGCTCACCGGTGAATATGCCGCGAAAGTGATGGTGGTCGATCGGGTGGTGGATGCGGCGAGCGGCACGTTTGGCATACGGTTGGAACTCCCGAATCACGACTTGAAGTTGCCGGCGGGCCTGAAATGTTCTGTGCGGTTCGGGAAAAAATAGCAGAGGATGATTTTATGGATAGGGTATCGGAAGGCGAGGGTGTGAGACCGGCGCAACGAGGTCGGCTGGCATGGCTGAGCGCGATGCACCTGCTCACCGTTGCCGCTGGGTTTTGTGCGCTGACGGTGCCACCCGTGTGGGCGTCGGAAATGGCCTGCGTGATCAAACCCTTTGCCGAGATTTCCATCGGGACGCCGGTGGAGGGGCTGATTCAAACGGTACCCGTGGATCGCGGAGATTGGGTGGCAAAGGGGCAGGTGATTGTGACGCTCGAATCGAGTTTGGAAGAGGCGACCGTCGCGTTGGCGAAAGCCAAGGCGGAGGCCGAGGCGGTGCTGAAGAGCAGTCAGGTAAAGGTCGGGTTCAGCAGTCGAAAGCTCGAACGGGCCATGGATTTGTTTAAGACCAATGCGATCGCCCGACACGATGTGGATGAGGCCCAGACGGAAAAGGCGTTGGCGGAGATGTCGTATCAGGAGGCGTCGGAAAACAAGCGCCTGGCAGAGCTGGAATTGCATCGAGCCCTGGCGGCGCTGCATCTGCACACGATTCGGAGCCCGATCAATGGCGTGGTGGTAGATCGGCTGCTTTCTCCCGGCGAGCTGGCCCGTCAGACGCCGGTGATGAAGCTGGCGCAGGTCGATCCCCTGCGGGTGGAGGTGTACGCACCGCTCTCGCTGCTCGGGAAATTGAAAACAGGTATGCGGGCTGATGTACGCCCGGAAGGAAAAGGGCAACTCGTGTATCAGGCGAAGATTGTGGTCGTGAACCGAGTCGTCGATAGCGCCAGCGGCACCTTCGGGGTGCGCTTGGAAATGCCGAATCCAAATAATGCCATTGCGGCGGGCCTGGCGTGTACCGTCGAGTTTTCCCCCTCGTCGGCACAGAGTCCGTGACCACGGGGTTCGTTCGTCGTGTCGGTTTGGCGAAGAGGATGTAATTATATGCGAAGCTATACGATTGTTCTGTGGGGATTCCTCGTGGCGGGTCTGCTGTGTGCGGCGCGCAGCCCGGCGGCCGAGTCGCCACCACAGATCCCGCAAGAGTTCCCAGTGTTGAAACTGAGTTTAAGCGATGCTATTGCGGCGGCGCTGGACAATAATCCCAACGTGCGATTGTACAAAGCACGCGTCGAAGCGGCGCGCGGCGCCTCGAGAACCCAACTCGGCGCGCTGTTGCCGAACTTGGCGTCTTCAGCCAAGTTCAGTAACCAAACGTACTTTCGCGGCACCATTGGGTTATCGCCCATCCGTACCCAACCATTCGATATCGCTGATGCCCGCGGCACCCTGTCCCAGTCACTTTTCAGTTGGAGTCTGATCGAGCGCTGGCGTGCGTCGCGCGCCGCCTTGGCCGTCTCAGAAGGGGAATCAGAGACGACGAAAAATGACACGATGGCGACGGTCGCCTTGAATTACATGGATGTGTTACGGAACTACGAAACCGTGGATGCGCGGACGGCGAATGTGGAATTGTATAAAGAGCTCGTGGCCTTCGTCAAAAGCCGACAGAGCGGGGGGATGGCTACAGGCCTCGATACAGCCACGCTGGAAACCCAATTAGAGAACGAGCGACAGCGATTGGAATTGGCCAAGAGTGATGTGGCACGGACCAAGCTGGTTCTGATCAACGCATTGGGAATCGACTTTGATGCACAGCTCATCCTCACTGATGAACTCAAAGTTCCGGAGGGACCGATTCCGACGCAGGACGAGGCCATGGGTGTGGCGCTTGCGACGCGACCGGAACTGAAAGCCCAGGAGCAGCGAGTCCTGGTGTCAACGCGCACCCTCAGTTCGATCAAGGGGGAACGGCTTCCGTCATTGCTGGCGCAAGGAGACTATGGGCTCATCGGGAACAGGGTAGATAGTACGCTCAGCACCTACAATGTGGGGGTGACCTTGTCGATCCCGATCTTTGATGGTGGCCAACGGGAGGGGCGGATCGGCGAGAGCCGAAGTCAGCTCCTCCAAGAAGAAATCAAGATGAATATGGTGACGAGACAGATCACGATGGAGTTGCGCGAAGCGTTGGTGACGCTCACCTCCGCGAAAGAGCAACTCAAGATCGCCAAGGACGGGCTTAAGGCGGCGGTGACCCAAGTCCAGCTCGCCCGAGAACGCTTTCGTCTGCTGAGCTCTAACAGTTTGGAACTCTCCAATGCGCTCTTTTCGCTCGTGCGGGCGCGCGACAACATGATCGATGGCTTGTATCGGGCGAATGCGTCGCGCGTGAATCTGGCTCGCGCCATGGGACAAGTCGACGCACTGCGATAAGCATCGCCTGCCCGCGCTTAGACCGTCCCCGGCTCGATCATGCCGCGCTTCACGTCGCGCAGCAGTCGTTCAACGATCAGCCGCATGAAGAAGAAGCCCAGCTTCGGGTTCTGGTAGTACAGGCGGTAGATCTGTTCGTCGGTCATCTGGTACAGCTCGCAGTCGGTATCGCACACCACCGTCATCGTGCGCACCTTCTTGGACGAAAACAGGCCGATCTCGCCGATCAGTTCGCCCGGGCCGATGAAGTGGTCGATACCCTGCAACTTCAGCTTCCCGCTGGCCACGTACACAATCTCGTCGGCCAGGGCGCCCTTGCGGAATAGCACCTCGCCGGCCTTGTGCTTGCGCAGGTGCATGTGCGGCAGCAGCCATTCGGTCACCGGTGATTCCACAGTGGCCTGCTCGATCTGCTTGGTCAACCTGATGATTTCTACCAGCCGCTTGGCATTGATCGGCAACAGGATCAAGTTCAGAATGAATTCCGGCAAGAGGATCAACTCTGTGATGTCAAAGTGCGTGTGCAGCACACTGAAGACCAGGAGGAAGGCGCTGCTAGCCAGTGCCAGCACCCGCAGAGGCACCATGTCTTTCATATAGTGACTGGCGAGGTAGAACACTCCACCCAGCATGCCGATGGCGGTGGTAATGTCGAAATGCATGGATCCTGCTTCCTTCTGATACTGCGTTGCGCGAGTGATCTGTGCGGCAACGTCTGCCTCGAAGCCACGGGTGGGCCCGTCAAGGGCCGCGTGGCTGGGGGCCTAGTCTTGACTAGGCATGAATGCCGTCTCGATGCCGCCCGAAAGCGCGTTCCTCGTGAAGCGTATCTCGTATTTCGCATGTGACGATACAGACACATGCATTCCGCCCTGTGCTTCACGCGCAAGAGCAACAGATCGGCCAACGTAGCAGATACTCATGAATCGTCCGAGCTAGGAGCCTGTTCGACATCCCACCCTAGAACAGAGATAGGAGTCTTACTGCAGGCACAAAAAGACCTTGTCGACCGCGCCAGAGGCGAATATAACGGATGCGTTGCCAAACACAACCGTTCACTGACAAAGTGAACCGATGGTACGCCAACGCGTGTTGCCCTTCAAGCTGGAACGGACGGCTGAGACACTGATGGCCCATCCGACAGTGCGCCGCATCAGGCCGAGCTGATCAACGAGTTGGAGACCGATTGGGCTGGACATTGACAGATTTTCCTGGGGCATGTATAAGGGCACGCAGTATAAGGGCTCCAAACGGGTGCCCATCGGACAAGGGGAACAACGGCGTTTCCCACCGGCCTCACGATAGTACGGCATGGACAATGGCGTCCTCCGGCCCCAGCGGGCTAGAGGGCGTTTTTTTTGACACATTCGAGCAAGCTGTGGAAATCCTATTGTGGCACGGTGGAGATTCAATGGTTTGCACGTCTGAGACAAGCCCGGTCTGTCTGGTTCATCTGGTTTATCCGGTTAGTTTGATTCAACCAGATAAACAAGACAAACCAATTAAACAAGACAGATCGAATAGACCATAATGAACAAGACAGGCTGGCGGACTTTTTCAGCAACATGTTTAGATAATTAAGGGCCTAACCTGAAAAGGAGGATGGACGTTATGAGTAAAGGGAGAGTGCTGGTCGTGGACGATGAGGCGGACGTGCGAAAAGCCGTGCGCCTTATCTTAACGAAGGCAGGCTACGATGTGGACGAAGCCGAAGATCCAGAAGCGGGAGTCGCCCTGGTGAAATCGGGAGCTAATAAGTTGCCGTTGAGTGCGATTATTAGCGATCTCAATATGCCGAAGATAAACGAGATCATCGTGATTCCGTATTTGCGTTCCCAATTCCCGTCCTGTCCGGTCATTGTGCTGAGTGGATCAAAAATGCTGGAGAGATCCGCCAAACTGTTTAAGGACGCCGGCGTAGAATTCCTCGCGAAACCGATTAATCAAGAGCAGTTATTGAGCGCCGTGAACAAGGCTGTTAATAAAGGCGGATGATAGAGAACAACGTTTCGATATGAAAATATAGAGGCTCATGAAGGATCTGCATTGATTTAGGCTCGAATCATCCACCCGTCCTTGATGGTATCGGAAAGAACAGAGTGGTCGAGACGTCCTTCTTTCCCGGGATAAGAAGATAAGAAATGGTGGAGGGAATAGCCGAAGAGCGCAACGGATCAGGTTAAGACCGAAGGCACGAATGTACCGCGCGGCAGTGGCGTGAGGGGCGTTTCTGGGACTCTCGCGAGACGTCCTCCAATAGTTCTTCGGGAAGGGCGGATGGGTGACCAATTGCCGGAAAAAGGCGTAAGGAAAGAGCGACGTACGGCTTCGCGCAGAGAAGATGACCGGCGGCAAACCAGGAAAGACCGTGAGCTTCAAGCCGCACGCCGTATTAGCGAAGCCCTATTTGAGCATTTGACACCGGATGAGTTGGTTGCCAAAGCGCTCCGTACGGCACTTGATGTAGTGCAAGCGGAAAGTGGTTCAATCCTCCTGGCAGATCCTGTTTCACAACAACTTGTCTTTCGCCACTCCATCGGCGAAAGTCCCGTTAAGGCGGGAACCGCTATTCCCTGGGAGCAGGGGATCGCGGGGTCTGTCTTTCAGTCCGGCGTCCCACTCGTAGTCCGCGACGTCAAGCATGACCCGCGCCATCTTTACGCAATTGATGAACTGACCGCCCATACCACCCATGACATGATTGCCATTGCGCTGAAGCGCTGGGAGGGCGAGCCCATCGGCGTGCTCGAGGTCCTGAATAAACGTGGAGGACTGCTCGATGACGACGATGTCGCGATTCTGAGCATCGTCTCCGCGATTACGGCATCGTCGATCGAACAGGCGCGCTTGTATCAAGATGCAAAACTGGCGGAGGTGGTGCGTCTGCTCGGTGATATCAGTCACGACATCAAGAATCTCTTGATGCCCGTTGTGTGCGGAGCTGGGCTCATGCAGGGCGAGCTCAAAGACCTGCTCGGAGAAGCTCTTGCGCGGGGAGACACGCATGCGAAGGAAAGCTTCGATCGCTGTAACGAAGTCGTCGGCATGGTGGAGACTTCCACGCGCCGGATTCAAGATCGGGTGAGGGAGATTGCCGATTGCGTGAAAGGGCTTAGTACCCCGCCGGAGTTTGCGCCGTGCCGGTTGTCCGGAGTCGTCAACGAGGTGACAGAGACGCTCAAGTGGTGGGCCGAAAAGAAGGAAGTCTCGATTCACACATCCGGACTCGATCGAGCGCCGGACATCGTGGCCGACGAGCGCCGGCTGTTCAACGCACTCTATAATCTCATCAATAACGCGATTCCTGAGGTTTCACCCGGAGGAACTATTACCGTAGCGGCGAGAGAGGAGCCGATCGGGGTCGGTCTCCATGTGACAGTGCAGGATAACGGCAAAGGCATGCCGCCGGAGATACGAGATTCGCTCTTTACCCCAGCGGCCAAGAGCTGCAGGCCAGGCGGCACAGGGCTGGGGACGAAGATCGTGAAAGACGTCGTGGACGCTCACCACGGCAAGATCACAGTCGAGAGTGAGCTAGGAGTCGGAACCACGTTTCATATCTATCTACCCCTCCGTCCGCCTGGGGCGTTGTAAGTCAGCAAATAGCCATAGCACAGGCTACCCCGCATTACTCATGAAGGCTACTACGGCACCTGCGAATACGCCGCTACGACCGGCCTGGCGTCTCCGCAGTTTCGTCACGAAGCTTCATGAATAATGCGGGCTAAAGGTAGGTCCGCGCATGCACATCCGGGTTCTTGGTTGTCACGGAGCCGATCAGCTCGTGGGCGGAACAGCTGGGCTGGTACGACAGGAGAGTTGTGGATTCCTCATCGACGGCTCGGTGCTCCTGGATGCCGGCACGATTGGAGCGCGACTGACCTTAGCCGAACAGCGATGCATTCGGGTCGTCCTCTTGAGTCACCTCCATTTCGATCACATCAAAAGTCTGCCGACGCTGGCGGATAATTTGGCGGAAGGTTTCGACGAGCCAGTAATCGTGGCGGCGACGGAACCGGTTCTTCAAGGGCTACAGGCCCACGTGTTTAACGACACGGTGTACCCGAACTTTTTCGAGCTACCGAATCGGACGCGTCCGGTCTTGCGGGCTCATGTCCTCAAGCCTGGTCGGCCGGTGATCCTCGGCCATCTCGAAGTCGTACCGATTGTGGTCAATCATACGGTGCCCACCGTGGGGTACGTGGTGAAGGACCGGCGGGCCGCGTTGCTCTATAGCGGCGATACCTATCAGACGGAAGACATCTGGCGCCTGGGCCGGACGATCCCGGAACTCAAAGCGGCCTTCATTGAATCTTCCTTTCCCAATGAGCTCGCGGACTTAGCCAAACAGACCAAACATCTCACCCCCTCGCTCCTCGCCGAAGAGTGGAGGAAACTACGGAATGACCAAGTGCCCGTATATGCCTATCATCTCAAGCCGCCATTCCACGAACAAATTGCGACCGAACTCAGAGCCTTACAGCTCCCGGGCCTCAACATTTTGGAAGAAGGTCAGACCCTGACCCTGTAGACCCTGTTCAAAAAGCGATCGGGACGTGAAGGTGGGCGCGCGAGACAGGCGGGACGAGCGAGACGGACGAGGGTTCGAGGTCCGAAGTTCGAGGTTTTCGGAACTTCGAACTTCGGATCGCGCTTTTCTCGCCTATCTCGCGCGTCACGCGCCACGGCCAGTGGCCCTGGCGGACTTTTTCAGCATCCGGCTAGACCCCCCTACGTGAGAGGGGCAGTGTTGTACGTACCAAGGGGGAAGATTCCTATTGTATATGTGCAAAGGCCCGTGGTACGACCGTCGCTCAGGGTATGTGGGGGCACCGTATATTCTGGGAACCTGCTCCTGAAGCCAGTTTGCTTGAGATTGACCGCGGATAGAAATTCAGCCGCACGGAAGGAATGGTGCGGGTGACAGGCTTGTCTGGTTTATCTGGTCGCTCTGGTTGATCTGGTTTGTTTTGTGGCTCTGGTTGGTCCCGTTCAACCAAACAAACGAGACAAACCAAACAAACCAATTAAACGAGACAGACCAAACGAACAAGACAGACGCGCTTGAGAGGCTGGCGAATTATTCATCCTGCTAGGTGACGGATGAGACCGGATCAAAAAGCATTCATGCCTGAATCACATGCGATGCAACTCTCTATGATTATAAGTCGAGAGCGCCTTCCAGCCTCCTGTACTCGATGCACCGAATCGCCTGCAACCATGCAGGGATTCTTCGTGGCACTCCGATCAAGTTCACATAGTCGTAGCGCTGGCAACGTATGTGCATTCTTTCGTGACGGATCTGACGGGTTGGGTGTATCAAAAACGGCTTGAGTGTCTCGTGCTTGTGCTCATGGCAGTTCACACTCGGGTGGCCGAGGCGCGTGTCGTGCGGCGTTGAGAGGGGGTTGCGCGTGGGGACTGCAACGAGACGCGCAATGGTGCGATCGAGTGTGATGGGGATCATAGTGCATCGCAGTGAAGTCTGATAGACCGCATTCAACAGCACGACCTTCCACGCGATGAGCCCAAACGCAGGAGGCACGCAGTGCGGGGGGAAAGTGCACGTGCTAGGGCCTATTCTGACAGTCAGGTCGCGTTCTCCCTCCCCGAAAGGAGGGAGAATGATGACGACCGAGGATGAGACCCTGGCGGCATTGCGGTCGGGAGTCATGCGATAAACACGCCCTCAGCCGCGCGCGGGCAGTGGGTGGTTGTACGGAGGGTATGCTTATGCGTCGATCGGCGAATTCGTTTCTCGCGTCGCTCCGAGGGTTTCTCGCCGCTCGCCCGCATCGCACTGGGTCAGATTCACGCCGCACGCCGCACGCTTCACGTTGGAATTCCTCGAATCTCGTGTGTTGCTGAGTAGCACGCTTGTCGCACCAGTGACCGATCCCGTGGTGATCGGTGACCCGGCACCCCTCGTCCTGGTGGATAGTGGCTCCCAGGCTGGGAGCGGCACACTGGCATCCACCGCCGATATCCAGCCCCAGGCGGCGCCCGCTGCGCCGACCGCAGTCGCGGCAGCGGACCGAGCCAACGACGCCGGCGGCGCGATTACGCTCACCTGGACGCCGAGTGCATCCGGTGGCGTGACGGAGCAACGGATTTATCGTGGGCCTGCGAGCGGGGCATACAATTTTGTCGCGACAGTCCAGGGCAACACCGTTGCAAGTTACACCGATACCGGACGGACCGACGGGACGCCCTACTTCTATGCGATCACCGCGTTCAGCGCGATTGATGGGGAAAGTATCCTTATCCTTAGTCTTGAAGTGACGGCAACCTCATCGAGTCAAGTCACTAAAACCTGGGTCGGCCCCACCACGGGGGACTGGGCCACCAGCGGCAATTGGAGCGGAGGCACCGCGCCTGGCGCTTCGGATATCGTGAGCATTGGCAGTGGCGTGACCGTCACTCATTCCACCGGTATCGATACAGTCGTTGGTATTTTCGGTGCGGGGAATCTGACAGTCTCTGGCGGGACGCTGACGACAAGCAGCCTCTCGGAAATGAGCGGCACGCTCACGATCTCCGGCGGCACGCTGACCGCGAACGGTGCGCTGACAGTCACGAGCCTCGCGCTTTCTGCCGGGACGCTGCAGGGCACGGGGATCGTGACGGTGAGCTTAGCGACGACGTGGACGGGTGGGACGATGACGGGGACGGGCGTCACGGACACGGTCGGCGGACTGACGCTGAGCGGCAACGGTTCCAAGCAGTTGACCGGCGGGCGAACGTTGAACACGCCGGGGACGACCACCTGGACGAATTCAACGGCGACCACTGGGAGCATTGGGGTCGGCGGCGGGGCCATCATCAACAATAGCGGCATCTGGCTGGATCAGACCGTAGACACCTCAATCAGCTTCACCAGCGGGGCGGTCCCCACGTTCAACAACACTGGCACGTATACCAAGAGTGGGGCGGGCACCACGACCATCAATAGGGTGTTCAACAACAGCGGGGCGGTGCAGGTGCAGAGCGGGACCCTTACCCTGTCCGGCGGCGGGACGAGCACGGGGAGTTTCACCGGCGCGGACGGCACCACCCTCGTATTTGAGGGCAGCACGCTGCTGACAGCGGCCTCCTCCATCACCGGAGCGGGCTCGGTCACGGTCGCGCTGAATGGGAGCGCGACCACACTCACAATTGACGGGACCTACAACCTCACGGGCCTCACGTCCACCACGACGCTCTCTGGCACAGGCACAACCACCTTTGGGGTGAGCGCGACGCTTACGAGCGTGGGGGCATCGCTCACGATCATGGGCGGCACGGCGGATTTCGGCGGACACAACGTGACCCTTCCGACCTTGACGCAGAGTGGCGGGACGCTGCAGGGCACGGGGATCGTGACGGTGAGCGGGGCGACGACGTGGACGGCCGGGACGATGACGGGGGCGGGCGTCACGAACACGGTCGGCGGACTGACGCTGAGCGGCAACGGTCAGAAGCAGTTGACCGGCGGGCGAACGTTGAACACGCCGGGGACGACCACCTGGACGAATACGTCGGCGACCACTGGGAGCATTGGGGTCGGCGGCGGAGCCATCATCAACAATAGCGGCACCTGGCTGGATCAGACCGTTAGCACCTCAATCAGCTTCATCAACGGGGCGGCTCCCACGTTCAACAACACCGGCACGTATACCAAGAGCGGGGCGGGCACCACGACCATCAATAGGGTGTTCAACAACAGCGGGGCGGTGCAGGTGCAGAGCGGGACGCTTACCCTGTCCGGTGGCGGGACGAGCACAGGGAGTTTCACCGGCGCGGCCGGCACCACCCTCGAATTTGGGGGCAGCACAGCGACGCTGCTGACAGCGGCCTCCTCCATCACTGGAGCGGGCTCGGTCACAGTCGCGTTTAATGGGAATGTCACACTTACCATCGATGGGACCTACAACCTCACGGGCCTCACGTCCGCCACGACGGTCTCCAGTGGCATAATGAATTTTGAGGTGGGCGCGACGCTTACGAGCTTGGGCGCGGTGACGATCACGGGCGGCACGGTGGATTTCGGCGGACACACCGTGACCCTCCCGACCTTGACGCAGAGTGGCGGGACGCTGACGGGCACGGGGATCGTGACGGTGAGCGACGCGATGAGCTGGACCGGCGGGACGATGACGGGGACGGGAACGACGATCATTGCGGCGACGACGGGGGCGCTGACGCTGAGCGGAACGGGGACGAAGAGCCTGGATGCCGGGC